>Ga0070749_10002442_pt1 | contig 12465 bp, 16 predicted proteins | sample VirMetDEL_Nov_18_FD_75180 | JGI IMG/M metagenome (GOLD analysis project Ga0070749, IMG submission 75180) | Aqueous microbial communities from the Delaware River and Bay under freshwater to marine salinity gradient to study organic matter... | ecosystem: Environmental > Aquatic > Marine >...
ACTAATTCCTCGAAAGCATAGGCAGGGTTCCCGAAACGGCCTTTATCTAACTGCCTGTCCAGCCTGTGCTTTGCGCCGGACCAGTGCGTTAACTCATGTAATGCAGTCGCATAATATGATGCTTCATTGTCAAATGATGCTTTGTGCGGCAGCTGGATACGGTCCTGTGATGGCATGTAAAACGCGCTATCCCCGCCGTGCGTGATACTGGCACCAGTTTTAACTATTCTCTGCTCGCATTCTGCGTTAACGTCAAAATGCGCAGATTCCGGCTTTTCTGCCGGGACAATAACGGCATCAGTCTGTTCCGCGTTAAAAATCCAGTACGCCTTCGCTACACAATAGCCTGATTTTTCAGTCTCGCCGGAATCGTTTACGGTCTCTTTTGATACCGGCTTGAAAAACACAATTTGCGTGCCCTTCTCGCCTTTCTTAACGTTGATTCCTGCAGCTTGCCACTGTTTGAAAGTCGCCCAGGCCGGATTGCTGAAACCCTGCGCCATGCTAGACATGCCAACAAGTAGCCGGTTAACGCCTTGATAGGGTTTCTGCGTGAAAAAGTTTTTCTCTGCCGTGCTGTCGGCTTTCCAGGGTTTAACCCAGGGCGCTGCGCCTTTCTCTAATTCTGCGACTATTCGCGCAGTAACGTCATCATATATTGACATGATTATTTCCTTATTAGGTAGTAAGGTGCCGGAAACCGTCCGGCAGCGGTGTTAATTAGTTATGCTCGTTTTGCATGGTAAACAGCCAGCGACACTGCGCGGTCGTACTCTGTGATGAATTTCGTACCAGCGTCATGCTTTACCCAGAACCCCGCTGGGCTTGTATAAGACTTGATCATTTTGTTGTCGCTAGTGCTGCGACGGGCCGGGTGGTATTTGGCAGCTTGCGCGACAATCTTCACAACACGATTGCCACCCACGACCGTTGCGTTTGTTCCGGCGCTTGTTGTTTCCTCTACGATTTCAATCATGCATCACCCCTGCTTTTGTTGACTTACTCAGTTACATAGTAAGCAATTCGCATGCCAGCAATAATAAGCATAAAAACACGGTAAAACAGATAAATAGTGACAATAATTGTCAGTATGTGACGGCGAAGGCGGTCACTATATGTTAGTGGTCACTAACATTTAAAGGTGAACGCCTATATATACATATAGTATATATATATAGTGTATATTAATATAGTTATAAATTAATGTTATGTTATGTATTTATAGGGGCACTGTTGGCAGATGCTCTACATCCTCGCCTTGTTGCATTCTCACATATTCACAAGGGTAGGGGTAGGGGTAGGGGTAGGGTATGACCTTTCCCCATGCGTGATGCTTGCGTGATGCGTGCCTGGTCTGGTCAGGGCAGGCCAGTCATCGCTAGGATGCGGCGCCGTAGGCTGGTGGCGAGACGATGGGACTTGGGTTCGCCGTGGGCGTGCCCCACTCCTTTCCCCCCCCATAGAAAATTTCATGTTTTCTGTTATTATCGTATTAGTTTGTGAGTGTTTATTAACATTAGGAGATAGATATGCAGATTGAGAAAGATGTTGTTATGCCTGTTAAGCGTAGTCAGGTTGTTTATCCTTATGAGGATATGGAGATTGGTGACAGTTTTAAGGTAGATGGTGGGACGTTACAGGCTATGTGTTACCAGAACCGGAAGTGGGGGAAGAAGTTGGGGCGTGTTTACACTGCTCGCAAGAGTGATGATGGTGTTAGGGTGTGGCGTGTCTCTTAATTTGTTTGACCCTGACAAGCGCAGTGATGACATATTGAGGACGATAGCGTTTTCCTGCGTTACGAGGAGTGAGATAGAGAGGCATATAAGGTTTTACGAGAGTTGTTTACAGCAGAACAAGGCTGACCCTTACATTCCCACCTACCATGCTGTAATAAAGAAGTTAAAGGCAAAACTAGATGAGACAAGATAAGTTCTTAGAAAGATGTAAGAGAGTTAGTGATACTGTGTATGTAGAGAAGGAGGAAGGTAACTTTCACACGCAGTTGATACCGAAGATGGTGGAGGATTATTTTTGTGTGGAGGGGCTTACTCTGGACGCTTGCATTTTGGATGTTGGGTGTGGGGAGGGGACGTTTTTGGATGTAGTGCGTAATCTTGGTTATAGGAACGTGAAGGGGATTACTATGAGTCCTGAGGAAGTTACGACTTGCGTGAGTAAGGGGCACGATGTCAGGATGGCTGATATGGCTGACATGGGCATTGAATACGGCTCTCTGGACATGATATGGGCTAGGCAGAGTGTTGAGCACAGTGCTTACCCGTATTTCGTGCTGCTGGAGTTTTATGATTGTTTGAAGCCAGGTGGGAAGTTATATCTTGAGGTTCCTGCTGAGAATACGGAAAGGCACCATGAGATGAACCCTAATCACTTTAGCGTGATGGGGGCGAACATGTGGGCTAGTTTGTTGGTGAAGGCTGGTTTCAAATGCAATAACTACAATAACTTCAAATTTGACATACAGATAAATGAACAGATTACCGTCAAAGAGCACTTCTACATCTTTGTCGCCACAAAACCAAACATGCAGGAGTTGCCGGTTTAGTGTTGGTGGGTATGTGGATTTGTGGTGTAGTGTGAGGAAGTGTCTGGCCGTGAAGAAATGTGATCTCTATGTGTACGAGCCTGGCACTGACGAAGGAGAGAAATGAAGTTTGACCTACAGCGGTTTTACCAGTTTTGTGCCCAGCTCAAGATTGAGACTAAAGAGGAGGGTTTGCGTAAGCTGGACAGCCTTCTGGGGACACAGACTTATACGATGGAGGAGATAGCAAAGGGGTTGGAGGATGATGTCCACTTCTTTGTGATTCTCAAGGGTAGGCAGTTAGGTGTGACTACCATTTCTCTTGCTCTCGACCTGTATCAACATTTCATTCATGGTGGCCTACAGGGGACTATGGTGACGGATACAGAGGAGAACAGGGAGATGTTCAGGAGCACTCTTTCTATGTACATGGAAGGGTTGCCTAAAGAATGGAAGATTCCTCTTACCGCACACAACAGGACTCAGCTAACGCTGAAAAACCGTTCTAGGCTGGTCTACCAAGTAGCAGGGCTGCGGGCAAAAGGAAGTCTTGGTCGCGGTAAAGCTATTACCTACCTGCACGGCACAGAGACTAGCTCTTGGGGTGATGAGGAAGGCTTGGCCTCCCTGCTGGCCTCACTAGCGGAAAATAACCCGCTACGCCTGTATCTTTTTGAATCTACCGCCCGTGGCTTCAATATGTTTCACGATATGTGGGATACGGCAAAAAGAGCAAGGACACAGAAGGCTATATTTGTAGGCTGGTGGAGGAATCAGTTTTACTCTGCCAATCCTAAGTCTGACATCTACAAAATCTACTGGGATGGGAAGTTAAGCCCAGAAGAACGTGAGTGGGTGAGGGATATTAAGAAGCTCTACGGCATAGAGATAAATAGTCACCAGATGGCTTGGTGGCGCTGGAAGCTGCACGAAGGTATCAAGGATGAGGGGTTGATGATGCAGGAATTCCCTCCTACCGAGGATTACGCCTTCATCATGTCAGGAACCAGTTTCTTCTCTACCGCCAGATGTACGGATAGCATGAAGATAGCTAAGGGTAGGGATTGCGAGTTTTTCCGCTTCTCTCTGGGAGCCAGATTTGAGGACACAGAACTTACGAAATCTACGGAGAAACTGGCTACTTTCAAGATATGGGAATATCCCCTGCAAAATGCTTATTACGTTATTGGTGCTGACCCCGCTTATGGTAGTAGCGATTGGGCTGACCGTTTTTGCATACAGGTTTACCGTGCTTATGCTGACGGCCTGGACCAAGTTGCGGAGTTTTGTACACATGAACTGAATACGTTTCAGTTTGCATGGATTATCTGCTACATAGCCGGTGTCTACAGAAACTCTACCCTAAACCTAGAGGTAAACGGCCCAGGACAGGCTGTAATCAACGAGATGCGTAACCTTAAGCGTCTGGCCTCCGCTATGGGCGGACAAGGCGGTAGGAGCATGTACGACGTTCTGGGGCACATGCAGCACTATCTGTGGCGCAGGATGGATAACCTTAACGGCCCCACCAACAGCGTAGGCTACGTCACTACCGCCGCCACAAAAGAACGCATGTTGAACTACATGAAAGACTATTTCGAGCGCAATATCATGCGTATCTACAGCGAGGACTTGCTGGACGAAATGAAGTCTATCATCAGGGATGGTCCCACTATCGCCGCCTACGGTAGAGGCAAGGACGACAGGGTTATGGCTTCCGGCCTGGCAGCAGTGGCATACGCAGAACAGCTTGCCCCGCGCCTGATACAGATGAAGCTAACCCGCGAAATCAACACCAAAGACGATAACAAGACTCCAGAAGAGATTGCGTATGGCAGGAGCGTATCTAACTATCTGAAACGTATAGGTATTGGGCCTGAGGAGGCGCAGCAGTGAAGCTATTTGACCCCCTGTCAAAGCAAGAAATTTACGAGCGTATTCGTAACTTTATGGACGATGAATACAAACCCATGTCTATGAAGCTATTTTGCAAGATTTGTGGCATCAGTTTTGACACCATGAAAGATTGCGTTATCGACAAGACGTTGCCTATGAGCGAGCTTACACAGCGTAAGGTTAGCCGTGGCCTGAGACTGCTAGAACAGGGTGAAGTAGCCGTAACCAAAAGCTACAAAAGCACATACCCTGACAACTTTGTATTTCTTGAAAAACCTAAAAAGCGTATTGCTAGACGAGTGTTGTTAGAGTATGACAATGATAGTGGTTTTAGCTTGAAACCAAAGTTAGTGAATAAAAACTCTTATACCATCAACAAGATAGACTTGACTAAAAAATAGTGGAGTGATAAACATGGCTCGCGTTATCAAGGAATGGAAGTGTGAGGCACACGGGTATTTTGAGGGAACTGAACCTGTATGCCCGCAGGGGTGTACTTCTGTTATGCAGGTGCATTTGACTCCGATTGCGATAAAATCGGACAAGACCAAGCATAACGATAGTACGTTGAAGCAACTGGCGGCTGATTACAATATGAGCGATATTAAGTCAACGCGAGAAGGAGAGGCACAGCCTCCGCGATTTGCTAATCAACAGCCTAGTGACCCTTTTGCTGTGCGGTGGGGTAGCCCTTCGCAAATTTCCCAATTCAATACAAGGTCGGTTGCTGGTGAGAACGTGAATGGATTGTCGCAACTGCGTAATGCCAATCCTAGCGGCCCTAAAACAGCAAGTTACATTGCTGACCACCAGAATCTGAAAATAGAATGAGAATCCCAGATAACCCTGTAGAACGCGAGTTTTTTTACATGGACATCGCACAGAAGTGCATGGTGTCCGTCGAGGAAAGAAAGAGCGAATGCACTAATCTTCGCTCTTATTTTTTGTTTGGTAACTCTCCAGAATCACCGCCTGCTCTCTACAATAAGATTTACCCGCATATTGAGCAGCTAACGAGCTTTCTCTACTCCGCAGAAACAACGCGGTTTAGCGTAAATATCGGAGCAAGTGTTAGCGAGGAGGAATACAACAAAACTCCCGTACTTGCCCGCGCACTTAATGACCAATGGTTAGATAGCAATGCTGACCAGGTTTACGCAATGGGCCTTACATGGGCGCTGGTTTTCAATACGGCGTTTATCAAACTGGTCTACAAGAATGGTATCCAGCCATACATGGTAGAGCCGCAGTGCATGGGTGTGCTGCGTGAGGATACCTGTTATACCGACCGGCAAGAGGCTATTTGCCAGACCTACTACATCACCAAGTCTGAACTCTACAACCGGCTGTATAGCCACCCCAAACGGGATGAAATTGTGCGCCGCGTCACGAGTGTGCAGCATGAGCGCACGGACATTCCAGAGGCTATTGACCGCATCATTACAAGCCAAGTCACTCCGAATATCTACGGTAACGTAAATATCGACCTTTCCGGTTTGAACCGCTACAAAGCTCGCGTAGCAGAAGATACCGTAGAAATGAAGGAATTGTGGCTGTGGAACGATGAGATTGAAGATTATCAGGTTGTTACTATTGCTTCTCCTGATGTTGTCATTTATGACCGCCCTGGCGAGAGCGTTTGGCTGAAAGGCGAACTGCCGTTTGTACAAATCTGCCCGACACCGCAGTACGATTACTACTGGGGTCAGTCAGAGGTACAGAAGCTCATTTATCTGCAAGACATGCGTAACAAGCGCATGACTGAGATTCTTGATCTTCTGAGCAAGCAGGTACAGCCTCCTACCGCCCTTATCGGGTTTACCGGCCTGCTTGATGAGAAGAACTTTGCTCTTAATCGTCCTGGCGGAATGCTGGCAACCGATATGCCTAACGCCAAAGTCGAGCAACTGGCACCGCAAATCCCTAACGACCTATTCAGGGAAATTGTGGAAATTGACCAGATGTTTGCTGAAGCCTCTGGTATCGTTTCCGTCCTGCAAGGACGAGGCGAAACTGGCGTACGAAGCGCAGGCCATGCAAGCCAACTTGCCCGTCTAGGCTCTAGCCGCGCCAAGAAACGTGCCATGATTATTGAGGATAGCCTTGAGAAACTGGCTACCCTGTATCTGAAGGCTATGCAGGTGTATGACGACACCCACTATACGGACGTAAAGGGGATGAAATTCATACCTGCACAATTCACCAAAGACTTTGTTGTTAAGGTCGATGCCCATAGCAATAGCCCGATCTTCATGGAAGATTTGCAGGCTCTTGCATTTAATCTGTTTAAGGCGCAGGCTATAGACCGTGAGTCTTTGATAGATTTGCTTGACCCGCCGATGAAGCAACTTTTGAAAGATAGACTGAAAACTGCTGAAGAAAAGCAGCAGGCTATGCAGATGATGCAGATGGCACAGCAAGCGCAGCAGCAACAACCTGCTCAGGGTGGTCCTGAGCAAGCCCAAGAACCCCAACTGAGGCAAGTCGTATGAACGAAAATGCTCCGATGGGCGATGCCGCCATGACTTCTAGGGCAGATCAGCCCCGCGTTACCGGCAGTGACATTAAGGATTTGTCCCGTCCTGCTAACATTAGCTACAACAGGTCTGCTGTAAGTGGTCAAATGCGCCAAACACAGCGGGATAACCGTGATTATCGTAGGAGATAAGACATGTATGGCAAAAAAATGATGCGTTATCGCAAATCTCGTCGTTAAACTTGACATTAACCATTATTGGGATTAAAACGCCCAAAAATGAAGTAAGCACTTACTTTTGAGGTAAAAAATGGCTATGCAGCCCGATATTTTGCAGATGTTGAAGGCGGAAAAGGCTAAAAAACCGGCCCAAACCGGCGAAACTCCTGCCGAAACAGAGGTAGAAATGCAAACAACGGAGGTTTCTGGTGTAGAAACCCCGCCTATGGCATCTCCGATGTCCACTCCAGAACCGAAAATGGGGTCAAAAGAGGCTGCAATGATTAGCGTACAGACCGCTATGGACCTGCTGGAGCAGGCTATTGGCTCTGTTGGCGCTGATTCTGAGGAAGGTAAAGCCCTTATGGATGCCGTTACCAGCCTTACCAAGAAGTTTGGTAAGCGTCAGGAGAGCACAAAAGAGCTTATGCCGATGGAAATCATGAACATGATTCAGTCTCTACCGCAGGCTGGCGGTGCTACGCCTGAGCAGAGAGTAGCTGCTTCTGCCCCTCTCAAGGGGACAGAGGCTCCCCCGATGGCAATTTAGGAGAAAACAATGGAGCTTTTTAAGCCGAAAGGCGCACAAGCGATTCGTCGGCCTACCGACAATCAGCAACAAAACGGTCAAGTTTATAACACGCCGCGTTATGCGGCTATGGGTGGTCTGGATGCCCCTGGCAAAATCGGTAAAAAATCCGGTATGAGCCTGAGCAAACCTGGCGACACCAAAAAAGTTATCTAATTCCTGGTAAAGGGCTAAGTCTATGTCACTCGAAAATCTCTCCCCAGAAACACGCGACGAAATGGCGCTGCTGTTGAAGGAATTGTCTGACAATCCTAAAACGCGTAGCACCATCCTGAAGTCTATTAAGGCAGTGAAGCCTGATTTTCATATTCCTGAACTGGAAATTGAAGATAAGGCGGAAAAATACTTTAATAAGGCTGATGAACGAGTAAAGGAATTGGAGGCAAAACTTCGTGAGAAGGAAGCCAAAGAGGAACTCTCTCGTCGTCGTCAAAATCTGATGAAGAAAAACCTCATCAGCAATGAGGAAGACATCGAGCAAGTAGAGAAGGTGATGCTGGAAAAAGGCATTACCAACCATGAGGCGGCTGCGGAATACTGGCAGTGGATGAAGCAAGCATCAACGCCGACTTCTACTGGCTACAATCCGCAGGTTATGAACAAGTGGGATTTGTCAAAGTATATGAAAAATCCCCAAGTAGCAGCCCGCGAAGCTGCTGCTGATGCACTCAATGAGCTGCGGAGAAATCCGAAGCCCATTGGTCTTTAACGGGCTATTTTTTTAGGAGACTACTATGCCTATTGGTGGCGGTATTATTCCGGCCAGTGGCACTAATCAGTATAACGAACTGACGTACGTCACACGCCGTGCGTTTATTCCGAAACTGGTTGTGCAACTCTACAACTCGACCCCCCTGATGGCGGCTCTGCTGGCTAACAGCCAACAGGCTTCCGGTGGTGTGTCGTCTGTTACTGTTCCGGTTCAAGGAGCGCAGTTTGTAAACGCGCAATGGTCTGACTACAGCGGTTCGTTTGCTCAACCGGCTGTTCAGCAAGGCGCTTACAATGCTGAATTTAACCTGAAGCTGATGATCTCGCCGGTTCCGTTCCTCGGAATGGAAGGCGCGGTACAGAACGATTATGCGATTATCCCGCTGATCGAAGCTCGCATGAACGACGCGACCAACGTCATGATGGACGCGATGGCGACTTCGCTGTACACGAATACCAGCAATGCCCAACAATTCACCGGCCTTCCGGCTGCTGTGGATGATGGCACTGGTACGGCGACCTACGGCAACATCAACCGCAGCACGTACACTTGGTGGAAATCCAAGCAGTACGCCGCTGGTTCTGTCAACCCGACCCGTCAAAACGTCCTGCAATACATCTCTGGAACCGTCAAAAACGGCGCTGAAGTTCCGACGTTTGGTGTCTGTGGTTTTGGAACGTGGACGTTGCTGGCTCAAGACTATGTTGGTCAAGAGCAATACGTTATCACTCCTGGCTCCGGTTTTGATGGTAACTCGGACGGCCCGCAAGCCGCATTCCGCGCACTGATGGTTGCTGGTGTGCCGATCTATCCCGACCCGTACTGCCCCGAAGGAACGCTGTATCTGCTGAACACCAACTACCTGTCTCTGTATGTTCATGAGCAAGGTTCGTTTGTGTTTACCGGATTTGAGAGCACCCTCCCGAACTGGCAAATTGGTTATGTTGGTGCCGTTCTGACGATTGCTGAACTCGTCAATACTAAGCCCAAGTCGATGACCAAAGTCACGGGCTATAACTCTCTGACTCTGTAAGGAGATACAAATGGCTCTCGGTCTTAATAAAATCATCGTTCAAGGTCTGTCTACCGACGATGCTGGCGCATTTCCGCAATCCGTTACGGTTACGGCGCTGGCTTCTGCATCGGGAAACACGGCCATCCCCGCTGGTATGTACACCCTGATTCCGGCTGCTAACGTGGCTGTTCAGGTGTATGACGGTTCTTCTTGGAGCACCTGCATTGCCGCTAATACCGGTGGTGTGGTGTTCTCGGATGGTACCAACTGGCGTTTTAGCAATGCTGGCGCAAATGCCAACGTGACGCTTGTAACCGTCAATGGTGGCGATGCTGCTACGGGCACCTACAACAGCTAAGGAGTAATAGATGAACTCGAATCGTGTAGGCTCGTTGCTCCCAGATAGTTTTGGCAACTTTTCGATTTGCAAAGCCGAAGCAGTTTCTGTGGCTTCTACCGGCAATGCTGCGATTACGCTGCCTGTTCTGGCGGGAACGTCTTACATTGTTCGCCGTATCACTATTGCTAACGCTAACCAAAGCATTAACACGGCAAACGTGGTTATCCTGACCTCATCGGACGGGAACGCCTCGAATGCCGTGTCTAATGTTTCGGTTCTGTCGAATGTAACCAGCACCAGCACTTATCAGGATTTGGGCCTTGCTTCTGCAACGGCCACTACCGTTTATTCGGCAAAAGCCCTGTATGTAAAGGTTAATACCGCTGTTTCTGGTGGCACTTGTGATATTCAAGTATTTGGCGACATTGTGACCCCATGAGCAACATTTTCGTTACCAACAACGGCTCTGCTGTTTTTAAAGATTCTTTTGACGGAAAGCAATTTTCGTTTGAGCCTGGTAAACCAGTAGAAATACCGTTGTTGGCAGCGAAACATATTTTTGGGTATGGAGATGACAATAAGTCTCCGTATCTTGTAAGACTTGGATGGCTGAGAATGTCGAACGAAATGGACGCTGCGATGGCGCGTCTTAATGAATTCAAGTTTGACAGTCAGCATCCGGCAAGGAACCACTCAATTAGCCCAGTGGTTGACAAAGTAGCCTCTCTACCGCCGAAAGGTGGTAGAGGGGCGAAAGTTCAAGCCGCTTAACTATGGAAGCTAAATGGCTACACTCGGCGGATATATCACGGAAGTTCGTCGGCTGCTTCACGATGCCAATGCCAACTTCTACACTGATTCTGAATTAATAGAGAACATCAATGGTGCCCGTGTCAGGCTGGTACGTGATACTGGTTGCCTTCGTAACCTACAAAGTTACACATTTCCTCAGTCTGTAGAGACTTTTAACTTTAGCGTTTTGCCGGAAGGCACAAAGACGCTAGACATCCTCAACATCAATGTGTTTTGGGGTAGTAGCAGGACTCCTCTGCGATACCTTGCGTGGACCGACTTCAACGCGCAACTGCGCTACTGGCAAAACTACACAGGATTGCCTGTTGCATTCTCATTTTATGGGGCGCAAACGGTTTATCTCGGCCCTGTTCCAGACCAAAACTATCAGGCTGAAATTGATACCGTAATCATGCCTGATGACTTGGTAAATAGCATAGATGTTGATGAGATTCCTGCGCCATATACATCTCCTGTGCAGTTTTATGCTGCATATCTGGCAAAGTATAAGGAGCAAAGCTATGGAGAGGCTGAGATTTACAAGCAGGAATACATAAAGCAGGTTCAGTCTGTGCTGAATAGCGTATTTACGCGACGTATGCCTTCGCCATTCTCGTCACCGTATTGATATGGCGCAATCTCCAGAGCAAAGGAAGTCTTATCACGTAAGTAAAGATTTCCAGGGCATAAACACTAAGGCCAACAGGACCGCTATTGGCTCTAATGAGTTTGCTTGGATTGAAAATGCTCAACCTATCGGGATGGGTAATATCAAAATTATCCCTGGTCCTGATCTGATAAATAACGCAGCATTTGCGTCAAATACAACGTATTTTTCTACCGTAAACATTGGCGTAGAAGATTATCTGCTGTCTTTTCAGAATGACGGTTCTGCACAATACGTAAAAATTAGCGATAACAGCGTAGGAAATATCGCGTCTGCTGGCACTTTTAGTAATACTGGTGTGCAGGTATCCGCTTGGAATAATGAACGTGCTCTGATTCTTGACCCTAACAATGGATATTTCACATGGGACGGAACAGACCTTATTTCAGTTGGTTCTGTCGGTTTAATAACGATAACCAGCGAAGGCGATGGCTACACTTCTGCCCCTACTGTAACTATTTCAGCTCCAGACGAGGCGAATGGCGTACAGGCAACGGCAGAGGCAACGATAACTGGTGGCAATGTCACTGCGATTACGATACTAGAAGCCGGTACTGGATATACGAACGTATCTAATCTTACAGTAACTATTGCGGCTCCATCAGCAGGCAATACTGCTACTGCAACAGCAACGATATTTAGCCAATCTGGAACGTCAATATCGTCATTTTCTGGCCGTGTGTGGATAGCAGATCAACGCACTATCTTTTATAGCGCAGCAGGAACATACAATGACTTCACCGGAATCTCTGCCGGTAACATTATCCTGACTGACGCTACTCTGCATGGGTATATAAAATACATTGTTAGTGCCAATAACTTTCTGTACATATTCAGTGATGACAGTATTAACGTATTTTCAGATGTTCGTATCAACAGTGTTGGCGTAACTATATTTACGAACACGAACATTAGCGCAAGTGTAGGTACTGACCTTATTGAAGCAATTATTCCGTTTTATCGTTCTATCCTGTTTATGAACAGGTATGGTGTGTATGCGCTTGTTGGCTCTACTACCAGCAAAATCAGCGATGCTCTTGACGGTATTTTCCCAGACATTGATTTTGACAGTCCAATTTATGCTGGACAGGTGCTTATAAACAACATCTTGTGTTCTGCATTTAATTTCAGATACAACGATGATGGCACATACAGATACATACAAGCCATATTTTTTGATCGTAAGTGGTTTATTGGCAATCAAGGAACCGATG
>Ga0070749_10002444_pt1 | contig 12462 bp, 12 predicted proteins | sample VirMetDEL_Nov_18_FD_75180 | JGI IMG/M metagenome (GOLD analysis project Ga0070749, IMG submission 75180) | Aqueous microbial communities from the Delaware River and Bay under freshwater to marine salinity gradient to study organic matter... | ecosystem: Environmental > Aquatic > Marine >...
AAAGTATTTAAGAAAGTATTTGATGCCGTTCATTACGCAACGCCAAAGGAGGTAATGGAAAGTGAAGAGAACCATCCGTTTTTGAAACACAACCCGCAACATATATATCACGATTTATCACAGGATACATTTGATAAGATACTGGAAGACTGTTTAGAAGTAAAGAAGGAAGGTGGAAACAGTTGTTTTTTAATAGATGATTTTAGCGAGGAGTTAAAGTTAAAACAAGTTCAACAGAATCTAAAAAAGTTAATATACAAACACCGTCATTACAAGATAAATATAATCATCACATTACTCACATTGAAATCACTGCCGAAACAATTCCGTTCGCTTGTAGACTGTTATATAATGTTCCGCCCGAAATCACTGATAGAAGTCGCAAGTTTTAGTGAAGATGTATTTAGTTTGGAAAAGAAGGAATTGAAAGCGTTGTTTGATTATGTATTTGACGCACCATACAATCATCTCTTTTACAACCAGCGAACCAATACATACTATAAGAACTTTAACAGATTGAAATTAACCGAAGAGGAATAAAATATATTGTAATAGTATAAGGATGCCCCCGAAACAGAAACAGAAGCAATCACAGAATGTAAAGGTAATAGTCAATTTGGCGGAACAGAAACGAAAGAAGCGTCGAGCGAAGCGGACGATTAAAAAGATAGTTCAAGAACAATCAAGAATACAACCAAGTATAAATGTGAGTTCCTACTACCACCCGCAACAACAAGCACCGACCATTCCAAGATACATCAATCCAATTCATGCACCAATAACCGAGGCAAGTATTCAAGAACTTCGTAGAGTGTTTTTGGAAAATATGGGACAACAACCGCCAAGTGCCGAAATGCCGAACATACCGAAACAACAGACACCAATAGAAACACCAGAACCAACTCCAACATCGTCAGTTGAAGAACCAATCATAACACCAATGGAAGCACCAAGAGAAACACCAATGGTAGAAGAAGATAAAACAAAGAGACCAAGAAGAACCAAAGCAGAGAAAGAGGAAGCGATAGGTATGGGATTTGAAGATCCGAATCCACTCCTACGAAACAAAGCGGAGAGAAGTGCCTTAAAAAGAATGCAGGAACAGTTGGCGATACAGCAAGGTAATATAGCGGGTAATATCACATCACCATTAGGGCAACGAGTAGCAGATATATTTAGAAAGCAATTTAAGGGGAAAGGTTAAAAATGTAGGGTTTGTAGGGTTTTGTCTTTGTTTTGTTTAATGGGAATGTTAGAAAAAATAATATTTTTTTTTTTGATTGGTTCAACTATTTATTTTATGTATAAAACCCTACATACCCTACATACCATACTAACAAGAATATTGTATTTAGAAAAAGATATATAAACCTAATAAATATATATATAAAAATAAAATCTAATATATATATATAGAATGACGAGAACCGAATTAACAAAGTTTATGAAGACAATCAAGGAGAAGTTGGTGGAGAATGAATTAGCAGAAGGAACAGCGAACTTATACATAACCAAATTACGGAAGTTAAATAACGATACTGATTTCAATACTCTTACATTTCTAAAAGATACGCAAGAGATAAAGAAGAAGATTGAGGCGTTGGATAATAAGAATACGAAGAAGTCATATATTACGAGCATTGTATCTATATTGAATGTGATGAAGATAAAACAATACGATAAGATAAACATTGTCTATAAGGCATACTTAAACGAACAGAAGGAATACTTTAATAGTTTAGACCAAAGTAAAAAGACAGAAACACAAAAAGAGAATTGGATTGAATGGGAGGATGTAAAGAAGAAGTATGATGCTATCGAAGAGGAAGCAAAGAAATTAACAAAGGAAGATATGGGAACACAGAAGAACCGAAACACTATGAACGAGTATATGATATTATCGTTCTATGTTCTCTCACCACCACGAAGGAACGCCGATTATTATTTAATGAAACTAACCAACGAGAAGCATACTAATAATGATTATAATTATTACGACAGTAAGGACAACAAGTTTTACTTTAACAAATTCAAGACATCCAAATACGGAAAGGAAAGTTTTAGCGTAAATGAAAAATTGAAACAGGTATTAAAGTTTTTTATAAGTGTGATGGAAATTAAAAACGGCGATTACATTTTATTTAGGAATGATGATAAGAGAACATCGTCGTCCATAATGACGAAGACATTAAATAAGATATTCGGTAAGAAGGTTGGAGCAAGTATGTTAAGGCATATTTATTTATCCGCCAAGTATGGGGCGGTGGAAAAGGAAATGGAACAAGATGCCGAGATGATGTCGCATTCAAAGCAGGAGCAATCCAACTATATTAAAAAATAATATCTATACCACATATATAAGGATGCTACCGAGATTGAACCCGATTTTTGTTAGGAAGATGAACCGTGAAACTTTAACCCAGCAACCCGCCCCCGTCGGTGTGAAGAGTGTATATAGGATAGTCCATAACTTCCCTGTATATGATACTGACGCAAGAGGTATTGTAAGAAAATAAATAATATCTTATATAAATATATAAGATGTTAGGAAGAAGAGCAGATAGTTTACGTGCTGGAATTTTAGTCCAAAGATCAAGTAAAGAACAACAAGACAATAGACACATAAAGGCACAAGTAGAAGAGAGACAACGACAGGCAGAACTACAACAATTAGAGGCGACCCATCGTATAATGACTACTACTAACAGACGTGAACCTTCTTCGGCGGGTGGAAAGTATGATACGGAGTTATCAAGATTAGCACAAATGGTGGTAAGAGAAGTGGAACGAGAAGGAGAAGACGAAGAGGTGCGGGCGATGCGTGATGAAGATACAAGATTAAAGAGCAGAACAGCAGAGATTAATAGACAAAGAGTAGAGAGAACAAAAATGATGAAAGAAGATAAACCACCGAAGATAAGTGGAAGAGGCAGAGGAAGACGAGATTAAGAAGAAAAAAACCTAAAAGTAATCCATTAAAATAATATCTTATATAAATATATAATATGTTGAAAGGAACAAACGACAATACAAAGTTTATAAGCAGAGTATTTCCGTCGTATGTTAATGAACCTGTTGCGGGTTCAGTTATGATTACAAATAGAGAAGAGTTGGAAAGAAATAGAGCGGAGTTTAGAGCAAGTCAGGATTTAGCAAATAGAAAACCAATAGTTAGAGATGCGAATGGAAACCCAAGAAGAGAGAGAAGACCAAATGAACCATCTCCATAATAAAAGTAAAGAAAAGATTTAATAATTATATCAAGTAATTACTAAATATAAGAATAATATCAAGAAAATACTCAATATAACAGATAAATATATAAAAACCAATTGGTTTTTACTGGATTTATGACTTAAATCAGTTAATTATAAGTAATTATGTGATATATTAATGAAATCAAGTAATTCCCGCACCATAAAGATATATATAATTTATATTTTATATTAGTAATTGATAAAATATATAAAATTTTATATCCATGTAATATATAATAATGAATAACTCCGCAACTACCAATTTAAGTATGACTGGAATAGAGTTTGATACTCTCAATGATTTAGTGGATAGAGTTGTTTATGTAGATGTAGCACAGAGCATTAATAGTGCGAAAACCTTTACAAGTATTCCAAGTTGTTCTATACCACCAGTCGTCGATAGTCATTTAACTAACAAGACTTATGTTGATACGAAAGTGTCCTTGACGGGAGATGAAACCGTAGCGGGAGTTAAAACCTTTTCAAGTGTTCCAGTATGTTCTACACAACCTACTACCAATAATGAATTGAGTAATAAACAATATACAGATACGAAAGTGTCTTTGACTGGAAATGAAACCGTAGCAGGAGTTAAAACCTTTTCAAGTGTTCCAGTATGTTCTACACAACCTACTACGAATAATCAATTGGCGAATAAAATATTTGTGGACACACAGATTAATAATTTAATTGGAGGAGCACCCGATACTCTCAATACTTTAAATGAAATAGCAGAAGCATTAGCAGACCAAGCAAATTTTAGTGATTTGGTTGTTTATAAAGCGAACCCACAAACGATAGATGGTAATAAAACTTTTTCTGGGACTACTACATTCACAGGTAATATTAGTGCTAATGCGAAAACTATATCGCCTACCGAGTTGGGGTATTTAGATGGAGCAACGAGTAATATACAACAACAAATAAACGATATTAATACTGGGACTATTGGTGATAATTTGGTTCATATTGATAGTGTGGAAACCATTACTGGGGCGAAGACTTTTACGGAAGATTTAACTATATTAGGAACGATTGATACAAACAAATTTTTACGAGTTGGTGAAAGTCTTACATCTAATGGTTATTTAAAATATTCTGGAACGCCTAATAGAATTGAAATAGGAACTACAAACGCTACGACTGATTTTATTTATTTTACAGGACACAGGGACGGGAACAACTTAAAATTAGCAACTAATAATGTGACGAAATACGAGCAGACGGTAAATACAACCACACTCACTAATAATGCGATTAATGTAGTTGGTAATTTAGATGTGACTGGAACATCAAACTTGGACGGGTTAGTCACTATTGGAGGGAATGCGAATGGCGATTTATTATTTATGGACGCAGAAAGAGATTGGTTATGGAAAACAGATGGGACTGGGGCGGGAACAAAGTTGGTTTTACAGGATAAAGGTAGTAATAAAAATTTAGAGTTTAGGCATACTGACGACAGTGCGTTTGTTCTTTTTAGTTTTAATAATACTGCCCCGAATATAAGTATGTATTCTAAACTCTCTACAACGCTTGATGTTAATTTTGCCGATAAGATTAAGACGGTTGGAACGACAACCACACTCAATAATACTACAACATATATTCAATCAGGAGGAACTGATAAAATAAGTGTAGGAAATGATACAACATATTTGGAAAATTCTTATATAACATCATTAGCGGGTTATGGATTACATTCGGCAAGTGTAGATTATATAATAAGAGTTTTAAGTGGAGGGGTGTATAGGGATAGAATAGCGATGACCGCAACAGATACTAAAATAGAAAATGATACAGTAGGAACAACAAATCTCTCTACGAATGCGACAAATACATCTATGAAATCAGGAGGAACTGAAAAATTAAAAATAGAAAACGCCACAACAATACTCAATAACACAGAAACAATAATACGGTCGGGAGGAAATGGTAAAATTTTTGTAAATTCGGCAGACATCGTTCTCACTAATACAAATACAATTATACGGTCGGGAGGTGATGATAAAATTTATGTAGAAGGGGCGACAACCACACTCACTAATACAAATACAATTATACGGTCGGGAGGTGATGATAAAATTTATGTAGAAGGGGCGACAACCACACTCACTAATGATACTATTAATTTTCAGGGTAATCTTGAAAAAGAAGGCACACGCTTTTATCATCTAACATTTGATGCTTGGAGTAGAAATTACAATAACGCAAGTAGCGGTTATTTAGAAATGGGACTACAACAAACATCAACACCTTACGGTATTTATTCTTTAAGTGTGCCTTTTAATTTAAGATTTGGAGCAGTCTCATTTACAATGGACGGAGATAATACAACGACTTCGTATGATATTGTTCTTCAAGTTAGACGACAACATAAAACTACGGGTGCTTTATCAGTATTACAGTCATTTCCTACAATAACCGTTATAGGTAAAAGCGAAGGAAATGCGTATAGTGCTACAATCGCCAACCCGCTATTATTTGAAAGTAATATTTACAATGTAAGGTTTTATATTTTTATATCAGTAGCGGGTTCTAATCCACCTGCTTATACGAGTATGAGTAATGAATTCACAGTTAAGTTTTACGCATATCAATAGAGGGTTTAACTTATCAATATTGTTGCGTTCAATGTATCATCGTCTATTACTAATTTGTATTCTTCTTTTCCGTTTAACGCATCTACTATTTGTTTTGTTTGGAAGTTCGTGCGACGAATGTTTAGATATTGTTCGTTCGTCATTATTCCTTGCTCTTTTTCATTTTTCATACGCCACGCTAATTCGTCAAGCGTTTTTTGGAACATTTCTTTTTTATCATTCATCATCGCTAAATGATACGACACAATCGTAGATACCAATGCGGGTTCTTTGGTGTTCCACTCTCTGCTTGGTGTATCCAACAGGTTTAAGTATAACAGTATTTTTTTCTTGTCTTGTTCCAACATATTCAATTGTGATAGGCGATGCTCCATATCTGCCTTTACGTCCATCAGTTCGCTCAGGATACAATGGCACAGGATTAGATGGTTCTTACAAAAAAGGTATTCCTTCATTTATATATAATAGTAAGATTTTGTTTTTATGTTATTTAGGAAAAAATTGATTTAAATAAAATATCAGGTAATTATATAAGATGGAATTAGCACAATTGAGAACGAGGATTTTTGACTTGGCGAGTAATGAGATTTATGAAAGGTTTGACCCCGACGACCACAGTGTAGGACAGAAACATTGTGTGAAATATGGATATGACTTTTGTAAGTTGATGATATACAGGAACTGCTTTGAACCGTGTATGTCTTATGATACTTACTTTGAGGATTTCCATATCATATATAGCGATGTGATTGAGGACGAATATATCCAAACGTCCTTTTATATTAACAGGAACAGAGATGGTTCTTTATCCTTACCCGACCCAAAATTTAAAGTCCAACGAGCGAGAACCAGACAATCAAGGAGAACAAGAACCATTTAGGAAAAAATTGATTTTAAAATTATGTTTAATATCAATGAAAAACGCCCTTATTTACCATTTTAGTAAAAAATTGATTTAAAAAATTGATTTAATTACAAACAAATATAAATATAATATATCCCTACATTATAGAAATGACTACTTATAGCGAACCCACCTACCCTTTTACCAAGACCGAGTTCTTTGATGAGGACACTATGAACGGCATCCTTACCGATGATGCTTTTAGTAAGAAGGACAGAGCGAAGTTATCGCTGTATAACAAACATAAGATAGGGGCGGGGCGAGTATTAGTATCATATAGATTAGGTTCGGGATGCGAAGACCTAAAACTTGGAAGGTTGTATCCCGAGGAAGGGTTAGGCATTCAATCATATAGTCGCATTATGAGAAACCCGTTGACCGCCAAACATTACTGGGATTTAGATATTGAGAACGCTCATTATAAAATTGCTGAACGCTGGGCGAATGATAATGGTTTAAAGCACGATAAGATTACCGACTATTGTAATAACAGAGATGCCGTTTTGGAAATGACGAGCGGTTGCAGAGTTAAAGCAAAAACAGAGTTCTTAAAAATCTTATATGGCGGAAACATTAAACTATATAGCGATGATTATGTAGAACAAGAGGGCGACATTACAGTAGAAGGTAATGCCTATTTGACCGAACTGGCGAAGGAAGTTAAATGTATTACCGAAGCAGTTTGGAACGCCAACTCTCATTTACATAAGTTCAAGGCAGGAGGTAAAGGGGCGGTTGCAATCCATAAGAAACCGAACCCAAAAGCATCCCTTATGTCTTTGGTTTTCCAAACAATAGAACGACAAATGTTAATGCGGTTGGATTGGATTTTAACTTACAAACACAAACGCCCGTTTGAGGTTCTTATCCACGACGGCGGACTTATTCATAAGCAACCGAACGAAACTATTGAAATGTTCCAAGCAGAAGCATTGACGATTATTGATGATTACAAGAGTAAATTTGACGAAGATATTTATCTCGCAGTGAAACCAATCAAGCACGACTGGAAACCAAGAGAGTCGCAGATGTCGCCTTACCAAAGAATTAAAACCGAGTTTGAGAAAACCCACGCTATTATCGGCGGGAACTTATTAAATATTCACGCCGACGGCACAAGAGAAACTATTAAATTGAATAAGAATGACCCGAGATTTACACATTTGAACTGGACTGAAACGAACGCAGAAGGCAAACCCAATAAGAAATATTTTATGGCGGAATGGTTAGATGACCCAGATGTTATTAGATATGATAGGCAAGACTTTATACCCGACGTTAAGAGATGCCCCGATAAAGTTTATAACTTATTTGATGGATTTGTTGCGGAAAAAATTGACTACCCCGTTATGGATGACGAGACAATTAATAAACTCATCGAACCCATTTTGACCCACCTTAATCTACTAACCACCGATAATGGTGCATGGATGATTGACTGGTTAGCGAATATTATACAAGACCCTATGAACCGCTCACAGGTAGCACCGCTTATTAGAGATGAAGGTAATATGTTAGTTCTTGGTGGAGGCACAGGTAAGACATCGTTCTTTGAATGGGTTATGAATAAAATTATCGGCGATAAATATTGTTATTCTATTAGTAATAACGCCGACCTATACAATAGTTTTAACGGGTTTATGGAAGGCAAGTTATTAATTGTTGTTGAGGAAGCAAACGGCGAGGCGAACTTTAAAAACAACGATGCGTTGAAAGCAAGAACAACACAGAAGAAACAATCCGTTAATAAGAAGGGCATTGAGGCATACGAGGTTATGGACTTCTCCCGATGGTGCTTCTTTACCAATAATCGCAACCCGATAGCAATCAATTCGCATTCAAGAAGGTTTAGCGTTATGGATACTAACCCGAAGAAGAGAGGCGACGACATTTACTTTACAGAGTTGTTTAAACAATTAGATAAGGTTGAAGTTCAAGTAGCGTTTTACAGATACTTAAAACATTTAAAAGATGTTCCAAAATCACCCGTAGATTGGTTCAAGTCTATACCGAATACTAATGCACTACGAGAGGTTATGACGATGAACTCTCCGCCAGTTATTAAATGGATACTCTACAACCTTAAAGCAGGGTTAATGGAGAATGGTAAGGTCAGCGAACTATATACGCAATTTAAACATTTCATTAAAGAGAAGCGAGAAGGCAAAGAAGATACTATGATGACCGAAACCGCATTTGGAATTATGTTAAATAAGAATAAAGAAGCGGGAGGCATTGAACTCGGCGAGAAACATAGAACCGCCGACGGGCAGAACTTTAAATGGAATATCCCAAGCGTTCTTAAACACTTGAAAGCACAGTTGTTAGTTGACGAGGAGTTTGAATATCAGGGATATATAGCACCAACAGAGGACGACGAAACTGATGTTGATTGTTAGAAAATGTAGGGTTTGTAAGGTTTTGGTTCGGTTTTATAAAAGGGGCGGTTGTTTTTTTTTTTATATTTTTTTTTTTTGATTACCAACTTTTGATTTACTACACAAAACCCTACATACCCTACATTTTTGAAACTATTGAAATAATAATATATATCCCTTATATATATCATTATGAAACAAACAAGTATAATATGCCGATTAGGAAGGAAGCGTCGCATACGAGATTTAATTATGAAATTAGCACCAACTGAATTCACTACTTACATTGAACCCTTCGTCGGGAGTGGAGACATTTATTTATTTATGGGGTTAGAACCAAGTGTGAAAGCAGTCATCAATGATTTAGACCCTATAATATCCGACAGTTGGAAAATCATCAAGTCCAACCCATCTATTGGAACTGGCGATAAATATGATAAACTAACAAAGGAACAGAAGATAGCACTCGCTTATAAAAAATCTCATTCTAATCCGCTCGACAAATTGGTAAGTAATATGTTGCGGTTATGTGGTTCATTTGGAGGGGTTGTTAAAGAAACAGGAAAACAAACATTATATAGATTTTCCATAATAAAGACCCGACTGGAAAAGATTGCTGGGTTGTCTGAGTATATGAAAAACACTACTGTCCTAAAACAGGATTATAAAACCGTCATTAAGAAATACGACAACCCCAACGCATTCATCTATTTAGACCCGCCTTATGAAACCAAAGACGACAGGGAATTATATAAGGAGGACGATATGGACTACGAGGAGATGGCGAGAGTATTGAAAACCATAAAAGGCAAGTTCGTAATGAGTATAAACGACAGTCCTAACATTAGAACCATTTTCAAAGGGTTCAAGCAATCCAAAGTTCGGGTCAAGGGCGGTGCAAGTGACGATAAAGACATTGGTAAAAACAGAGACGAACTAATTATCAAAAACTTCTAAAAAAGACCCCGTTTTTGGGGTCTTTTTGGTTTTGTTGAAGGGAAAATTGAAATGGGTTTCCAACAAACTATTATACGTAAATTACGCAAAAAAACCTAAATAAATTTATAAAATTGAATTTAATTTGGACTGAGTCCAAATACTAACAAAAGGCAAAAAAACCTAAATAAATTTATAAAATTGAAAATTAATTGGACTGAGTTCAAATACTAACAAAAGGCAATAACTAAACTAACAAGATGAAACAACAATCCAACTACAATAGAGAGATGAAAAGGGTATTGGTTGACGGGCAAGTAGTCAGGCACAAGGTTTGTCTCGGCAAATACCAAAAACAAGATAGCATCATAGACTCCGTTTATAATGCTATGGAAGACAAACTAATATGGACTGAGAAAACCATTGTTATCAAGTTCAATAGTCCATCTCACCTTGCGACAAAACACCGTGAGATGTTCCAAGATTTAACAGGCAGAGAGAGAATCACTGCGAACGGTTGGGCGGAGTGTAAGACATTGATTAATGATAAATATGTTGCGTTGGCGGTTTTAGATAAGTGTGTTCCAATTAAGAAAAAAGAGAAGGCGGTTAAAAAAGAGAAGGCAGTTGTTGAAGAGAGGGGTGTCGTTGATGTGATGGTATATGCGAGGTTCTTTAAAGTTCTAATGGAGTTATTACAAAACAAACGATTCCAACAAAAATCTAACAAAACCGTAATTGTTATTACAAGAAAAAAAGAAAAAGGGTGCTTGTTGTAAGGGGGTGTGTTCGAGGGGGGGTTATATATAAATAATTAAACTAAACGATGATTTTTTTAATGTAGGGTTTGTAGGGTCTAAAAAACATACCCTACATACCCTACATTTTTCATTTTCAAAGCGTTATGGTAATGATTACTTCATACGATTACTTTATTTTGTTAGCATAAATATAGAAATGTAGGGTATGTAGGGTTTTCGTATAAAAAATAAAATAATTGGAAATAAAAAAAAAATGTTTTTTTTTTTTTAGAAATCCTACTGTGGATTTTTAACATCAAAACCCAACAAACCCTACATTTTTAAACAAACCCTACATTTTTAAATATATTCATTATATATACAATGCCGATTAAAATAATAGAATTGAAACCATCCAAGAAAGAAAACAAGCGATACAAAATAACAATAGAAGATAATGGCGAACAAAAGGCATACGATTTTGGATTAAAAGGCGGAAGCACTTATGTAGACCATAAAGACAAAGCGAAGAGAGAGGCATACAGAAAGCGACACTACGCAAACAAAAAAGAAAAGGAATTGATAGACAACTTACTACCAAGTCCAGCATTATTTAGTTATTATTTGTTATGGGGTGATAAAGCAGATATATCTAACAACCTAAATGACTTACAGAAGAGGTTTAACAAAAATCCCAATAAATTATAATATTTCCCTAATATATAAATGGAAAATCCCGAAGAAACCGAAGAATTGTATTTAGAGGAAATTGAGGAAGAGGAGGTAATTGAAAAACCAAAGGTTCATAAATCCAAAGGGAAACCTTTAACAGAACACCAAAAGGCGAACTTACAAAAAGGACGAGATACACTTATCAAGCGAAAGGAAGAGCGTATATTGAAACAGGCAGACGAGATTAAGCAGACAAAAGAACCCGTTAAAAAGAAAGCACCGAAAAAGAAATCACAGATAGTAATAAGAACAGATGATACGGACGATGAGAGCGAGGACGACACTCCTACTATTATCATTAGGAACAATCGGCGTAAAGTTGTTGATAAACCAGTTGAACCAATCCATGCATTCCAAGAACCAGAACGCGAACCATCACCACCCCCGCAAATAAGGCGGTTGAGAAGAGTATAAACTATTATTATATCAGCATATATATAATAATGGGAGACCGAAGACAATCATCAGCAAAAATATTCATATCATCTGCGGATAAGAAAAACTGGACTTCACAGGACAGCAACACCAAACTAAACATACCAATAGAACCGTTTATCTTACACAACAACGACCCAGCACACTTCGTAATAGGTTTAGAGAGCATATCACTTCCAATCGCATTAAATATGATAAACAGCAGAAACAATACAATACAATTCCGCAGAGTAGGCGACCCTACCTACAATTCAATCTCAATCCCAGCGGGCAATTACAATACAATTTCATTAGTAGACACACTCAATTTATTACTCGTAGAACAAAGTATAGATTCCGAATACCTTTTTGCCTACGATGAAACCGCAAATCAATTATCACTGCGAACATACACGACAGCACTAATAGAGATAGGTTCAGGAACGACAGCATACAAGATATTAGGTATAGCAGAAGGAACTCAATTAAGAGGCGTTG
>Ga0070749_10002445_pt1 | contig 12462 bp, 12 predicted proteins | sample VirMetDEL_Nov_18_FD_75180 | JGI IMG/M metagenome (GOLD analysis project Ga0070749, IMG submission 75180) | Aqueous microbial communities from the Delaware River and Bay under freshwater to marine salinity gradient to study organic matter... | ecosystem: Environmental > Aquatic > Marine >...
GCGTCAATCGGCGCTCCTGCTGCGGTAAAACAATACCGCGCGGGAAGGGTGACACCACGGTTAGGTCGCGACAGTGCTGCATATGCAGTCGCGGTAACATGTGTGTGTGATGCGTCGAAGTAATACTCCGTATCCGTCGTCACTGCTTGTGCGCGATTCAGACTGCCGTACTTTGCGATAATGTATCGTTGAAACTCATCATAGTTCATTGGCCAGTCGAGCACCCCAAACAGATTGTTGAGCAACAGGACCAGCCACGTATATCGTGCCTGTCCATAGACCTTGACCGCGACCGTGTCCGGTCGTTCAAAATCTGCGACCACGTAGTCGTAGTAAGTATCTGTGACTTCTTGAATCCGCTGAGCAATACGCGCACGAGCAGTAATGTCGGTCAAAACAAACTGCGTGGGTGTGCCTGCGTCATCCCGAAACGCGTAATCAACCTGTGGGTGATATTGGAAAAAATTCACAGTAATATACTCCAAAATGGTTGTGTCGGATGTTATATCAATGGTTTGTTAGGATCTGGATAGTCTGCTTTAACAGAATTATCCTTCGAATTAGCGCGTTCGTTCGAAGAGGGGTCTTTAAGTCCTCGCCAAATGACATCTTGGTCATTTCGACCCTGCAACCGAACTTCCTTCATATCAACCGTCAGCGTCGTATCAACGGGGTAATAACGCATTTCACCATCGACAATAAACGCTACGCGGTCATTGGAGGCGTGATTGATATTGACACGTGTTATAATTGAGCGATCAATTGTGTTAATGTGGTGTTTTCCGCGATTTGTCCCTTCGCTAAACATTTGCACACGCCATTCGTATGGATATCCAATAAAATAATCACTTTCGCGATTACCCCCATTGTTATCGGTCCCAAATGATGGTAATGAATAAAACTGAAATGTGTTTAAAATTTTATCAATAGCCGTAGCTTCTTGTTCATTTCGTGGAATAAGTTTCCACGTAAATGAGTGCGTGCGGTATTTTACCGAGGTAAAAAATATGTCAGTTCGCGGGTTTGGTGTTTGACCAACAACTCCACCAATTTTTTTAACAAAACCTTCTGCAAGGTTTTTTTCAATGAGTTCTTGTCCTGCATCTATAACTGCGGTTTTAAACGTACTTGCAGCGGTGTTCGCAACCTCTGTAAGTAAATCTGTAACAGCAGATCTACCATCAGGCTGAGTTTTAAATTTATTCAAAGCGTTCGTGATGTCCGCAGTACTCAAGTTTTGTAACGCCGCACCTAAAATACGACCATACTCATCTTCACTCCAATCAAGATTTAATTCTGATTCAAGTGCCGATGGGGGAAGGTATAAACACAATTGCGGTGCACCGTCAACTGGTTTTTCCCCGGCGTCTGCGTCTAATCCCCCACGCGTTCGAAGAATGTGACGACCATTCATAACCTGAAACAACATCCACTTGTCGTATCCCCACGCACCCGTGTTGTTTTCGTGAATACCAGCGGGGTAAGATGTGACGAGGGGTTGTTGGTTCTCTGCCATATGCGGGGGTGTCCTAAATAAATAGAATGCCGTATCAGGGTATATTTATACCGCGCTTCCCCAAGAAATATGTGGGGGATGTCGGGAATATCGTCTATCGGTCAAGTTGGGAGCGCCGATTCTTTGCGTATTGTGACGAGCACCCCGGTATTCGCCGCTGGGCGTCCGAGGAGATCGTTATCCCCTACGTGTCCCCGCTCGACCAGCGGATGCACCGATACTTCCCGGATGTCTGGCTGGAGTCCCAGACCCCCGACGGGGTGAAGACGTTCTTGATCGAGATTAAACCGAAGTCGCAGACTGCGGTGCGACCCCATAAACGAAAGAGTCGCAAGCTGCTTCAAGAAGCGATGACGGTCGCGGTCAACCACGCAAAGTGGGATGCGGCGAAAACGTTTTGTGCGCGACAGAACTGGACGTTCTTGGTGCTGACGGAAGAACACCTGTTTCGGAGATTTGCGTAATGCCTGCGGTCAACATTTTCACGTTGCTTCACAACCGTGTGATGAAAGACGGCACGTTGTCCGAGCAAGAGCAAAATGCGCGGTATTGGTTTCGACGGTATCAACGCGCAATTGAAAAGTTTTCGATGCCGACGCGAATGTCGTATCAGCAGGTGCGCGACCAGCTTCCCGACAAACGGGTGCTGCCAGCAAACCGTGCGGTGCCCGGACACTTGTATTTTTTTCAATATCGCGCATCGCTTACGCGACCGCAAGAGTATTATGATGCGCTGCCATTTGTATTAGTTACAAGCGTATCTGCGTCAACGTTTGCGGGATTGAACTTTCATCATCTTCCCTATTACGACCGCGCACGGTTAATGGATGCGCTTGTACAAACACAGACTATTGACCGCGCGGATACGTTAAAGACGCAAATTTTGGTTACGCCGGACGAATTAAAGACAACAACTAAATATATAGCATATCGGGGATGCTATCGGTCGTATCGAATATCCCGTTTACAAAGTCCGTTATTGCAGGTCGGTGAAACAGAGTGGGCGTCGGCGTTATTTCTTCCCGTGGCGCTTTTTCGTGGAGCAACTCAGTCGCGCGCATGGGAGCGCGCGCTCGACCGCATCGAACACGAGGACTAGATGGATATTGAAAAATTTTATAGCACGGTTATTGGTTCAACAATCAACCCCCAACGTACTGCATTTTTTTTAATGAAGATGGACTTGTCTCCGTTAAACGTATTGCGGTCTCCGTTAAATGTAGATTATACGGATGATATGCGGGACGCGAACCAGCTATTGCAACAAGGTCTTGTGTGTTCGAACGTGCAGTTACCCAGTCGTGAGTTTCAAACATCGGATCTGACTATTTACGGGGTTGAAGAAAAATATCCAATTTTATCTACCTTTGTCGATTTTACGTGCGAATTTTATACACCGTTACGACCGCATCGCAACGGATATCGAAATAAAGTATCGGCCGCGCTTCATCATTGGCAAGACGCAATACAGCCGTTGCAGCAATCTTCACGTGACCTCGCTTACATTGAATCACCGCCAGAAATTACTGGTCTTAATTTTAAATTTCCAGATGCATATCGACTTGCTCAAGGTGTGCGAGTTGAACAATATAGTTCCTCTGAGTCGACAATGAGTGAAGTTGAAACACTTAGTGTTGATCCCGGAACTGATACATCTAATCGTCGTCGAAGAATATTCAGAACGGCTATTTCAGCAGGAGACATATTTAAAAAACAACCAACATTAGTGTATTATTTTTACAATGTATATCCCATCCGAGTAGATTCCTCTGCCCTTGACTGGAGTGACGTCGATCAGTTTGAACGCGTACGGGTATCGTTTGCGTTTACGCACTGGACGGTTAAAAAAATAAGGAGTACACCCGATCCACTGCCAGTGCAAACGGCCGCAGAATCCGCACAATTTACTACGTCAGTACCGGGAATTCCTAAGTCCACACTAACCCCCCCACCCCCACAAGGGTCCGTGCAAGATCCTGAATAACCGTGAGGAGCGATGAGATGAGTTTACCAAAAATTGCATTACCTGAATATACGGTGCAGTTACAGAGTGTTAAAACACCGGTTCGTTTTCGTCCGTATGTCGTCAAAGAAGAAAAGATTTTTTTAATTGCCAAAGAATCTAATGATGTTGCGGACATGGAGCGTGCAGTGCGACAGGTGTTGAAAAATTGCACTTTTGGTGCCGTTGATATTGATGCGCTCCCGTCGTTTGATTTGGAGTATTTGTTTTTGCAGATTCGTGCAAAGTCGGTCAATAACGTTGTAGAGTTAAAGTATCGGTGTCAAAAATTTACGGATGACACAAACACTTCACGGTGTGGGACTATCAACACAGTATCAATTCCGTTAGATACTATTCAGGTCTTTGTTGACCCTACGCATAAAACAACAATGCAATTAAACACGGATTTGCACGTGGAGCTGCAATATCCAACTATTGAAACAGTTGCAAACGTGTTGCAGTCCGGAAAACCATTAGAAGAACAACCAATTGAATTATTGTCGCGCGTAATTAAAACCATCGTTCAAGCAGACGGCACGGTTTTTGAAACTAAAGATTATACCACCGCAGAGCTGGTGGAGTTTGTGGAGTCATTATCATTACCGCAAATTGAACAGATACAGACGTTTTTTACGACGATGCCAAAGCTGACCTATGACACTGAGTTTGTCTGTGAAAAGTGTGGGCATCGTGAACCGTTACATTTTGAGGGTATTGCAGATTTTTTCGACTAGGGCAAAGCCATGAGACTTTGCCCAACCATTATCAGATGAATTTTGCTCTCATAAAACATCATGAATTTTCATTGACTGAACTTGATGCGATGATGCCATTCGAGCGCGATGTCTATGTGCTTTTGATACGACAGTGGATTGAGGAAGAAAAAGAACGAATACAGCAACAACAAGCGCAGCACCGATAAGGAACACAACCCATGGCACTTCCTATTCCAAACGACGACCCTTTTGACGCAGATGTGTTTGCTGACGCCTGGAAACAAGCAAGTCGGCGACGGCGCGCGGGTTATTACGCCACGCGCATGCGACAGAGCACCGCAAGCAACCTGTCGTCAATGGAGAACCCGTTGCTTCGCTTGTCTGGATGGTTATTAAGCCGACCGGAGCGCATTGCAGCTCGCAATAGAGACTTTGCGAGCATGTATCCCTCAATAGACCGTGGGAATACAGGTATTAGTGTGTCACCGTTGTCTCAAGGTACTGCTGATAGTGTGTCATCATCAGAGGTAATCAATACTTTAAACGTACACACGGAGTTACTAACATCCATCCACGACACGTTATTGGGACAACGTCAAGATGATAAGGACCGATATAAAGAAGAGAGCGAGCGTGCGGAGCGGTTGAGTGAAGCGCAACAGCTCGGGTTGCCTCTGGAAAAACCAAAACTTGAAAAAGAAAATTTTCAAGAATCTTTTGAAGCTGGTAATAATGGCGGAATTGGCGGATTTTGGACTGGAGCTATGTTCGCCAGGTACGTACCCAGATTGATGAGATTCGCCACACCACTTCTTGGTCTGATGGGTAAAATTGTTTTAATTATGGGTGGAGTAGCCGCATCACTTTATGGTATTAAAGCAGTACTTGAAGGCCTGCTTAATTTGTGGAACAACGCTACAAATAAACCACCGGGTGGCACACCGGTTGATCTTAACGACGAGAGTGTGAAGAACATACTTCGCGATAGACCAGTTGTACATTTAACTGATCAGCAGCGCGAAGTCCTACAGCGCGCGTCTGAGTCTATGATGAAGTCAGGACGTGTACCATCACTTGTTACGAGTTCACCCAGACGGATGACACCGATGCCGATGGTATCGCCTGTTACAAGTTCACCCAGACGGATGACACCGATGCCGATGCTATCGCCTGTTACAAGTTCACCCAGACGACAGCGACCTGAAAGTAGTTCCTCTACAGCGTCTAGCATGTTCCGTGAGCGTTTGAAAACTAATGAAAATGCAACACTTATGACTGCAACTTTTGCCAACGAATCAATACCCGGTGCTCGCGTTCACTTTGTGAAAGGCTTGCCTCATATTGGTTACGGGCATTTGATTGACGAAAATGATATGAAAGAAATACAAAAAGGAATTGACAACCCAAGCCTACAAGAAATTCCTCTACCCCGAACACCATACAAACTTAAAAAATTTGGTGCTCAGCGTTCACGCACAAACATAACTAATTGGGGAATTACAAAATCAGAGGCTGACCAATTATTTGAAAAGGATTATTTGAAAGCGGTGCAAGCGTCACAACAAATACCCAATTTTGAAAAGTATCCACTAGAAGCTCAACAGTCGTTTATTGAAATGTCGTTTCAACTAGGTTCTGAGTGGTTTAAACAAGGCAACGAAAATTGGTCGGCTGGGTTACAAAAAGAATTAGAAGAAATGAATCTTAATGCACTGCACGCACGATTTTCAAAATGGAAGGTTGCTACAGAACAAACACCCGAGCGGTGGCGAGAACATGTTCTTCCGGGGTTTGTGTCTCCCCCACGAGTTGCGACTGATAGTATGTCAATTGAAGGTATTACACCGTTGCGAGACGCAACGCCGGTAATGGAACTAAGTCGAAGTTTTGGTGCAGGTGCAGCTTCGCAGATCATTTATAACAATAATGTGGTTGCGCCGCAAAACACGATGGTCGGTGGGGGACAGTCGACACTTATTCCAATTCCGATTATCACGCGAACGGAATCGTTGGCGCCGTATTTAGCAGTAAACGCAGTGTAGTTCTACGACCGTAGAAATGTCTTAAAGGAAGGCACGGACGGTGATTCTTTCACCAGCAGGTCAAGCTGTTCGGTGTAGTCATCGTCCGAGTCTTTCCCCCAGACGCGACCTTTGTTCTTCTTGACGCACGCTCCGCAGATACGATCACCGCGCTTGAGTTCCGCCGGGGAGAGCTTTTGACGACACTGTTGACAGTTGGGATTCTTCTCCCATGCTTCAATAATATCGGTGGGGGCAAACGCACGGATGACATGACCTGCATACGTTTGCACGGCCAGTGTCGCTGTCGGATACTTTTTCCGACCAAGTCGTAATGCGCGAGTCACTTCCGACGGACGCAGGTTCCACATTTGCCAGACAACTTCATGTTGTGGGGTAATCGCAATAACATCCAGACCAGTACTTTCTTCAAGCGGCTGTTCATCACCTTGTCCCGGTGTGTCACGCTTGTAGATATTGGTCAATGAAGACGTACCCCACTCGCGATCCGCAGACGTGTCTGTCGATTCGTGTTGGGTCTTCCACCCACCCCCGCGCTCCTTATACCATTTGGCTGCCCACCCGTTGGCATATGCGCTCGGGTAAACATCAAACCGCTTCTTCGCTTCGGCTTTTGCACGCGACCAAAGACCGGGGTTTGTGGGGACGTTCTCTTCGGTGATACGGTTGCTGACAGGACGCGGGGGGTTTCCCGTCCCCTTTCGGTTAGTCACGGGATCCTCCGCCTTCTTGCGCTTGACGGCATTCGCAATCGCGTCCTTGCCGCCTTGTGCGCGAAGTTGTGCAGCTTTTTGCGTCGAGAGACATTTGGGTTTGCCTTCACCGGCGCCGCCGCGGTCTTCCGCATCGCCACATTTACCGATGCGTTCACCTTTGGTGTTGTAGCGGTCCCATCCACCACCACCGACGCCACCGGTTTTCCCGGAACCGAACCACTTGCGGAGATCTTCGCGCATATACGGTATTTAGAGTTCTGGAAAACAGGAGAGGTTTGCGCGTTGCTTCAGGATCGCGACACTACCTTTAGTAATTGGCGCAATATTATACGGCGACTTGGTGCGGACACGAAAACTCATCTCAAACGTGAACTGATACGCCCCGCCACCCTTACTCTGCACCCGAGCACGCCAAATTGCGGTTGCGGAGTTTGCAAAGCGAGGGACATGTTTTAACTGCAAGGGGTTCTGTGTCCCAAACAAGTAAAACCCGTGTGTGCCAATATTGACGTAGTATGTAGCTTTTTTATTATAGTATTGTTCAATTTTTTGTGAAGGAATTTCTCCCTTCAATTCGGGAAACATTTTGTGGTCTCGTTCATATTGCTCGCGACCCGTCGCAGCACCAACTCGTGCGCGCCATGTGCTGTCTTGAAACGCTTTGTCGATTTTCCACGGCGTGTGTTTCCATCGCTTCCCAATTTCGTCAAACAGTTTGACGTAGTTCGCCAAGTCGCGAATAAACAATTTTTCTTTTTCGTCAGGCTTAATATCTCCGAACCCCCACTTTTTAGTTTTGGGGTTATACTTCATCACCAACGATCCGGCGGACGCGTCCGTAATTTTGAGTTCGCATCCAGCGGGTTTGCGTTTTCCATACTTCAACACGAGGTCTGGTTGGTCATGTCCTGCACCTGCGGGCACAAATCCCGGCGGAACCAAACCCATAGGTTTCAAGAACTTCGCCGTATTTTGTTCGTACACAAACCCTTGCTGTGCCATGATAGACCTCGTCTACTGATATTTAGCGCACCTAAATACTACTATGGAACTGCCACAGGACTACAACCCGTCGTTGACGTTTGAGAACACCAATACGCTGTACGGCAATCACTACAAGTTTGCAATTGACCGACTGCCGGATTTGACGTTCTACGTCCAGTCCGTGCAGACCAGCACGGTCACGGGTGAACAGCTTATTCAACCGAATCCGTTTGCAAACATTCATCATCCGGGTGAGAAACTGCAATTTGGCACCATCAACGTGTCCTACTTGATTGATGCAAACTTTAAGAACTATTTCAGTCTCTACTATTGGATGAAGGGGTACGGGTTTCCCCACTCGTTTGACGAAGTCGTCCAGTTCCGTGCCAAGCAAAAAACGCTAATCGGCAATGTTCGACCGACCGTGCATAACGTGGAGACCACCCACGCGGTGCTTTCGATACTCACACCGGACACGAGCGCGATTATCGCAGAGATTCATTACGACGGTCTCTTCCCCACCGAACTGTCGGCGCTGCAATTCCAAACGACAGACAGCGATGCGCCGTTGCTCTCCACCTCATGCACCTTTTCGTGCTCGACCTTTGATATTAAATTGACAACGTCCGAGTAATCTGCTATACTCGTGACCATGACTCTTGATGCGTACTTGACTGAATGGGAACACGATGCGGCGTTTGAACTGACCGCGCTCGATACCGCGGCGCGTCAGACCCCGCTGCTCCACGCAAAATGGTGGCGCTACTACAGTCAAGAACGTCTGCGCCTCAAAAAGGTCGACAGCGACTATAAACTGCTGTATCGCCAGAAGTGGGAATACTTCCTCGGAAAGATGGATGACACGGAACGTGAACAGCTCGGCTGGCCACCGCAACCGCTGAAGATCCTCTCGCAGAACGTCGCCATTTATCTGGACGGTGATTGCGACCTTCAGGCGCTGGTCAAGAAGCGCGTGTACGTGGAAGAATTGCTCCGCTTCCTCGAAGATGTGATCAAGCAGATTCACAATCGCAACTATCAAATCAAAACCGCGCTCGACTATTTGCGTTTCGCGCAGGGTGAACTCTAAGCACATCGCATTTCCTGCACCCCTAAATACCGGTATGACCATTGTACCGGTGAACGACGTGTGGGTGCGTGTTGACGCAGAACCGGCGATTCTCCGCGAAATTAGCGATCATTTTACCTTTGACGTGGATAACCATAAGTTTATTCAACGTCAAACCCGGTATCGTGGCTGGTCGGGAAAAATCCATCTCTTCAAACTCCAAAAACAAATTCTCTATCGCGGTCTAGTGCCGCGGCTGTTGGAGTTTGCCGCGCAACAAGGCTACCCCGTCGAGAATCGAGTGCCGGATCCGACACCGGTCTGTGCAGACATTCCGGCGTGGATTGCTGCGCAAACACTTCCGGTGGCTCCCCGAGACTATCAAGTCGCCGCGGTTCATACGTTACTGACGCACCAGCGCGGGATCGTTTTATCGCCGACCGGTAGTGGAAAGTCCCTCATCATTCATCTGGTCACCGCCGCAGTCAACGCACCAACGCTGATTGTGGTGCCGACGACGGGGTTGGTCGCGCAACTGTCCAGTGACCTGCGGTCCTACGGGTGTCCTGCTACCGATATTCAAAATATTCACGCAGGACTGCCGAAAGCGCAACAAGCGCGGATTGTATTAAGCACGTGGCAAAGTATCTACAAACTACCTCCCGCGTACTTTGCCCAGTTTCAGTGTGTGATTGTTGACGAGGTGCATCTTGCGAAAAGCAAGTCGCTGTCACACCTGCTGGAAAAATGTGAAACGGTGCCGTATCGGTTTGGGTTCACCGGAACACTCGACGACACGCAAGCACATCGTCTGGTACTGGAAGGGTTGTTTGGTCAGGTCACTCGGGTGACGAGCACCCACACGCTGATGGCGCAACAGCACTTAACCCCCTTGCGCGTCAAGATGTGTGTGATACAATATGCGGAAGACCGGTGTCGGCAAGTCCGACAGTTGCCGTATCAGGAAGAAGTGGATGCGATCGTGACCGACCCCGCACGGTTGGATATTGTTGCATTAACCGCCGCGCAGTGCACGGGGACCACCCTTGTGTTGTTTAATTTTGTCGAAAAACACGGCAAACCATTATTTCAGCGACTACAAGATATAGTGGGTGACCGTCGTCCCGTGTATTTTGTGTCGGGTGACGTCGCGGCGGACGATCGTGAGCGCATTCGTCAGTGGGTCTCGGGACATACTCACAGTGTGATTGTCGCGTCGTACGGCACATTCTCGACGGGAATCAATATTCCCAATATTCATACGCTGATATTCGCGAGTCCCAGTAAGTCCAAGATACGCGTGTTGCAGTCGGTGGGTCGGTCATTACGGCTCCACGAATCAAAGACGCATGCGACGTTAATTGACTTTGTTGATGACTTTCGCGTGGGACGTCATGTGAACCATACGTTCCGTCACGGAGAACAGCGCGCGCAGTATTACGCATCCGAGAAGTTTCCGTTCACGGTAATGGAGCAACCGGTCGATGTGTGGTTGAACGTGTTGCAGAAACGACGCGTAAACCCGCCAGAATGACGCAGGAGCGACGAACGGGTGTGTCCGAATGGGTAAGGTGCGGGGATGGGTCGTGCGCGTGTCTGGCGCGGTCCTGTCCCCCTACGGACACTAGATTGATTTAAATTTATTTTAGACTTGATTTTAATTAAGTACTTATATAATATAAGATCTTAAGATCTAGATCTAAAGATCTTTAGAACTTAAAATTTTTAAAACCGTTACCGGATTCTACGGCCGTAGATCGCCCGACATGCGAAGACACGGTGAAACACAAGATATAGTAGGTGGTCTGTGCGTATTTTGATGTCATCCTATCGACTGGATTATTCCGGTGTTCCGACCTATACATGGACGGTCATGCGTGAATTACAGCGACGAGGACATGAGGTACGCGTCTATGCCCCTGAAGGCGGACGATTCGCGCATGCGTTTCCGTGGAGCACGGAACCGCCTCGAAATTGGCGACCCGATCGTATTCTTGCACAGCACACCCCCTGTGCGTATGCGCTCCGCGAGGCGTTCCCGACACAGCCGATTACCTACATCTGTCATGGCGTTCTCCCTGATATCGACCAACCGCCAATTGACGCGTCGATCACGCAGTGGGTGTCAATAAATGAGCAGGTCACCGCACATCTGGTGTCGTGTGGCGTTCCCGCAGAACGGATTGTGCTCATCCGGAACCTGATTGATACGGACCACTACTATCCCTTGCGGGTACCCTTACGTGAGACCCCACAGGTATTGTTTGTGAGCAACTACAAAAAGTGGCTCAACTATGGTCGGTTATCCAAAGCGTGTGCCGCGCTCGGATGGTCACTCCATGCGGTCGGGTCGCCGTATCATCAAAGTCGCGATATGGTGCGCGATATGAATAATGCGGACTTGATTGTGTCATGGGGTCGTGGTATACTTGAAGCTATGTCCTGTGGTCGCGCGGTGTGTAGTTTGGATAAAAGCCCGCCAGCTGGCGATGGGTATCTGGATGAAGTCGGGTACTATCATAGTCGTACCCATAACTTTTCGCATTTTGTGTCTGGTGATTGTCGATACGAAAATATGCATGTGGAACTGATTATTGAAGAATTGCGTCGGTATGCCCCAATGGACGGGGTGCGTAATCGGCACTTGATCGAAACCTATCACGATGTGCGCGATGGCGTTGATGCGCTGTTGCACGCGTCGTCACAGTAAAGGGTTAGCATGGCGTCTCCTACCGAACATTACGTTGACAACGACAAGTTTCTTCGCGCACTCATTAGCTATCGGCATAAATGCAAGCTCGCGAAGAAAAATAAGCGGTCAAAGCCGCGCGTACCGGAATATATTGGCGATTGTTTTTTGAAGATCGCGACCGGTCTGTCGACCAAACCCAACTTTATCAACTACACCTTCCGTGAAGATATGGTGGCGGATGGGGTGGAGAACTGTTTGGTCTACATGCACAATTTTAATCCGCAGAAGTCCAAGAACCCGTTTGGTTATTTTACCTCCATCATCTACTATGCGTTTGTGCGTCGCATTCAGCGCGAACGCAAACATACCTATCTCCGCTATAAACTCATTGAAGACGCGGTGCATCAGGGGGACACGCGCACCCGCATGAACGAGCACGGTCATTATCATGTCGATGGTACGATGTTATCCTATGACAACGTGCAGGAATTTATTCAACGCTACGATGAGTATCGCAGTCGACGACAGAAAACACGACGCGCGTCTGCCCAGGCACAAGGAGTGTTTCGCGTATGAGCATGGTGGCAATTGTCACGGACACCCACTTCGGGTGCAGAAACGACAACCCCGTCATGCATCGGTGGCAGGACCGCTTCCTGACCGATGTCTTCTTCCCGACGCTCGACGCGCATGACATCACCACCGTGTTGCACGGGGGTGAC
>Ga0070749_10002449_pt1 | contig 12452 bp, 16 predicted proteins | sample VirMetDEL_Nov_18_FD_75180 | JGI IMG/M metagenome (GOLD analysis project Ga0070749, IMG submission 75180) | Aqueous microbial communities from the Delaware River and Bay under freshwater to marine salinity gradient to study organic matter... | ecosystem: Environmental > Aquatic > Marine >...
AGCCCTTGCCAAGAATGGAAAGCGATGCTTCAGTCATGTTACGGATGGTGTAACCAAGGCGTAGGAGCACAGATGCTTTCCACATATCATTCAAGATACCTGTCGCATAACGCATAGCATCAGGGTCAACAATGTCAAGGTTACGACCAAGGCTGTTAAGTACGCCTTTGTTCTTCTCAAGAACTCTTGCGTAGTTCTCAAGGTCTACCATTGGTAGGGCGTTAGCGCCTTGGCGTTCAAGGTAAGGAATCTTAAGTATGACATCATCATTGGTCATCAAGAACTTGCGGTCTTTAATCATCTGCCGAGCAGTTTCGCGGCGTGACTTGTACTGGCTCCAAATAGTTGTAGCAGCATCATCACTTAAACCAACCTTGCGATTGATTGCTCCAATAGCCAAATCCTCAAAGGATTCTACGACACGAGCACGAAGTTCTGGCGTGCCACCTGCACGCATGTATGCAGATACATGGTCATCAATAATTGGCTGCGCTGCTTCTTTGCCTACGACCCTGCGTAGCAATTCACCGAAAGCCTGTATTTCTCTGAAAGAATCTGAGTCATTTAGATTCACATAACCTGCTGGCTTTTCCATAAATGAATCGCCAACCTTGCGTAATCCAAAGTTATAGACTGCAATAATTGGATGATACTTGGTGGGCTGTATGATTCCTACTGTTGGATACTTAGTAGGTTGGTCAATTCCCTTAATCTTTGCAGCACGGGACTCAGCACGGCTAATAGCCATCTTCTCAAAGACTGGCTTACCAAATGTACGCTTAGTTAGGTCTGCGCCCTTATCATTAAAGCCACGGAGCATACGATAGTAAGGCTCTGCTTCTACCTGCTTTAATAGTTCTGAAGCAGAATCCAACTTATTAACATCATCTACAATGCCGTTAGTTGGTACATTTTCAAGAATTTCTTTATCAAGTTTTGTAGTTGGCTTTAGTTTGTCAAGGACAAAGGCTAAATCTCTACGCTTGGCAATAAGACGACCCATAGCAGAGCCGATTTCTTTATTGGTACCTAGACGGGCGGTGGCAACTAGGGTGTCAGCCACATCATCTACCGTCTTTGCTTCGCCGAGTAAGTATGCAAGAGTGTCGGCATCGTTAGATGCTGATACCATTGGATGCTCACGAATAGTTATACGGTCTGACTTAGCCATCCAAGATAGCGTGTTGTATAACTCGCCACCTTCTTGGCGACCTTCGTTAATAGTCTTAGCCAAAGTTTGTGGTGAGATAATCTGAACATTGCGTAATCCGCGTGGCATGAAGAAGTCACGGGCTAGGCGTGATGCGGTTGTATCAGATGGACCCATTGGGCGAACAACTGTTGCCTTACGAGCAAGACCAACTGCCTTGCCCAACTTGCCAAGTGGGTCGGTTACTGTTGTGAAGAATGTGTCATAAGCACCGCTAAGGGTTCTAGCAGACCAATCTTCTTGAAATACTTTACGGTCATTGGGGTTGAAGATGTCAAAATCTGGTGCGAATTCTGCTTCGCCTAAAGTGCCGGGTAGTTGTGACTGCAAGTATGCAAGTGCTTGACCCGGAGAAATCTGGTCGCGGTTCTCCCACGACTTCTTTATATCACCCGTAGCAAGGGTGGTTATCGCTGCAGATAACGGTTGGCGTAAGTAACGACCACCAGTTTCGTAGGAAACCATTGCTGTAGGTAGTAAAACTTTGTCCACAAGATACCCGGCAGGTTTGCGGATTGGCATTGTGGTTGCCATGAGAGTACTTCGGAAAGTGTTAGCAGCAAAATCAAACGCATCGCCAATCCAAGACTTATCATTGCCGGATGCGGAAGCAAGGTCAAACATCAATGTTGGTAAGCCAATCTCGTTGGCAAACCCGTTACCTTGCAGTTTCTCGGCTGCTTTTCCGAGTATCTCGCTAAAACTCACAGTACGCTCTTTAAATACCTTACATAGTTACGGAAGGCGTTAGATGTAGTTGGCAGTTCTGCCATAACCGCTAGATACGGTAGCGCTTGGCGCATACGGTCTGCATCTTCACCATTGGCTGTCATGTCATTGGCATACATTGCTTCTGTACCCATGGTTGAACCCATTAGCACATCTTCACCGGGGCGTTGAGTTGGAGCACCCAGTGGCACAAGTGGCGCTGCTGAGTCACCACGGAATGGGCGTTGCCCAGATGGTGACGGCGCTTTCGCTATTGCAGGATTTCTTCCAGACATTTCTGCTGCAGTTTGCAACTCATAGAAATCTTGTGCGTTATCAATGCCTGCTGCAAATCGTGCAGGTTGACCATTAGTACCGGCTCCTCCGGTTGCAGATACCTGAAAGTTCTGCTCTTTTCTGACTGCCATTTTCCTCCCACTTAAGTTCGGATTCGTAAAATTTGTTTGAGCAGTTTAAACACTTGCTCAGGTGCAATTACTAAGCGTTGCGTGAGCCGCGTGTACCGCTTGGGTTTCCTGAGAAATAAGTCTTGCCACCCTTTGAGGATGCCTTCTTTGCCAACATTGGCTTCTGGGTTGGAGCCTTGCCTGCTGAACCTTGGTTCTTCGGCTTCTTTCCGCCCGATAGGGACTTCTTCTTCATCTTCATGTTCACCTCCTATGCAACTGGTAGTCGTCTTACGAGGGAAGCCTGAAGATTAGGTTCACCTCTTTGAGTCAAACTTGCAAGTAATGACTGAACATCGGGGCGACCACCGGGAGCAATTTGTCCGGGGGCTACGCCAACCATACGACCAGTGGCACTTAAGCCTTCTGGAAGTTGCCCCTCACCCGGAGGGACCGCACCCGGCTGCCCAAGCATGTCGGGACTTATGGCTTCGGGGGTCATCGCACCGGGTGGGGGATTCACGGGCTGGAACGCTTCTGATACTGCCTGTTCAATAGGCGTACCTTTTTGGCGTTCATTGATGACGGTAGACAACTTGTAAAGAATGTCCGAAGGGTTCTGTCCTTGAGATGCAAGTGCTGGAATTGCTTGTGCGTAGGAAGCGATTGCTTGTTTCATAGCATCGCGTAAATCTTCTGTATCAACCTTTTCTTCTTCTTGTGTTGCATTGAAGGAGAATGGCATCTGACGGCGTAGGAAGTCACGGCTGATTAGTTTGTCACCGCGTGCTTGTAGACCGAATACCAATGCACGGTTCGGGTCAAGTCCTGCCATCAATCCGTATTGAACATCAACGGTGTAGTCACCATCAATGTCACGCTTTGGCTTATATTTGATTGCGTATGGAACTCCATTGCGTGTACCACGCAAAGTTTTTTCCATATCGCCAAATACTTTCTCATCAACCTTAAGTGCAAGGCTGACAAGTTCAACGAAAGCACGAGCAAACATTGCATGGGCTGCCTTGATTTGTGTATCAAAGCCACCCATCAAAGCCTGTACGCCACGACCCGTGACGATGGAGGCATCAATGTTTCCTGTGCGAGATTCTGGATAACGAGAACCTAAACGAAGTTCTCCTTCAAGTACCTGCTGTTGAGCAAAAGCAACTGCTGGTATTTCAATAGCGACTCTACGAACATCGCTAGGTCGTTCGGTACGAATAATAGCATCGGGTCCAAGGGCTAACTCATTTACATCCGTAGGGGCTACAAGTGGTGCTTGAACTGCTTTAGTAGCAGCCTCAAGCGAGAGAAGCGCAAAACGAGCCTTGGCAACTTGAATGGCGAGAACATCATCAAACTGCCCACGCGCCTCTGAATCAATGGATGGTCGCTGAACAATGCGAATAAGACATTCACCAATCGGATTAGGCGCTCTATCAATGACCAAGTTGTTCCTTGACGGGACAAACAAAATATCTTGGTCTTTGTCATGGTAGCGCACAATCTCCAACATTGAGTTGGTGGAATCTTTGTCGTATAGCAAATGTGCGTACTCTGGATACGCAGCCATCAATTCAGCCAAAGACTTTTTGATTCTCTGGTACATACCGTGTACTTTGCCGAATCTATCTACGATTGGATAGCAACCATAGGAATCCAAGAAGCGAATTCTTGGCATGTCATTATCTAAATCTACTTCAACCTGTGCAGGTACGAATCCGTAGGAAACATATCTATCCGCAGCAGTAAACATCTGGGTTTGTAAATCTGAGAAGTCAATTATGCCGTTGACAATCTCCTCGCGCTTATCAGCCTTCTTGCGCTCTTTCTCGGATACCATCGTTGGCGAATTGCAGTTGAAAGCAGGAAGCGGTGCGATAACTTCAGACAAATCGCGTGCAGCAATGTCAACCATGTTGGCGACAATCGGGTTCTCAAACGGACCATCAGGAAATAAATCCGGGAACACATCACGCATACGACCCTTGCGAACAAGGAGTATCTGCTCCATACGAGTGTCGCGGTCAGCAAATGCTTGCCGATAGCGCTCGTAATTATCTTTTATATCATCTAGGGAAAGTGGCACACCTAATCCTGTTCTATGAGTATGCTTCGTCTAGTTGTACCGTGTACTGTCGTGCTCTGTCGTATGGAGTATGGAACATACTCAAACTACTGTGGCTGCGAGCAAAGGTTCTCGCATTAGATATTCTGTCGCGGCATGCTAGTTCTGCGAACCAGAAAGCCATAACGGTATCTGTCTTTTGTGATTTTGGTGCATCTGGGTACCAAGTAACAAGTTGTTCTATTAGCGCTTTGATACCTTCGGATGCGTGAGTTGATGGGAACTCAATGAGCGCATTGTCATCTTCCCATCCGTGGAATAGAGTCGTCAGGGATGCAACGCCGAAGTTGGAGTCCCATTTGTTTTGACCCGTATGATGTTCGCGCAAAGTTGCACCCCGTGACGAAAGGTATTCCCGTACCTCACGGTCCTGAGTCAACATCGTTTGAAAAGCATTTTTTTCAACTCGCCACTCAGAAATCTTGTAGATGTCAGTCCAGTCTTTGATAAGACCTCTGATTTCATCTGGCTTCATGCCGGGTTCGTTAGATACATCCAGCAGATAGCGTTTCTGTGTAGAAACATCTAAAGCCAAGCAAACGGCTGCTGTATAGCCTGAGCCAGCCGGGTCAAGCCCCGCTACGACAATCAAGCCATCCATGCCTTCTGGTCTTACGCCAGCCTTGCCTTTAGGTATGCGCCCCATGTTTCTAGCGCCATTGATAACACCTTTGATTGCAGCAGATGGAAATGCTGAATCTTCATGCACTTGTTGCTGCTGATAGACCATTGCCCATAGATTTGGCGATAGACGGCTTCGCTTCTTATGAAGTGCGGTGCCATCCCACTTGCGGTACAACCCATCTTCATCGGGTATACCTCTGCCTGATACCGGGGGCATATTGGTCTTAGCCCATAGAGTCACCCATTTATCTGGGTTATCGTTAAATTCTAATACGGCTGGTTGAGCAAAATAAGTCCAAGGGGAAGTTTCATCTGGGTAGCGCATAGGGTCGCGCAGTTCTGAATACAAGTCCCTTGGGCGAAGGCGGGTTCCGATAATCAGTAACTTGCCACCATCTTCGTCAATACGGGACATAACCTCAGACTGAATCCAGTCAATCTGCTTTTCGTACTCATGGGCATTGGTGTTATCCACGCAGTCATCCATGATAATCAAATCGGCACGAGCACCATAGATGTGCCCTCTGACACCGATTGCCTGTACGGTTGGGTCCTTCTCGCCAGAGTCACGAGCCTCTGAGGATAGGTAAATTAAGTCCTGCTTCCATGAATCAGAATTCTTCTCAAATCCCCCCGGAGGTCCGAAGGTTAGTTGTAGGTCCTGATACTTAGGATGCGTTAGTCTGTTCTTTATGGAGAGCAGGAACTTCTGTGCCATAGCCTGTGTCTTGGACACAATCATGATTCTGATATTAGGGTTCTGGCAAATCCGGTATACGGCATAGTTGACCGTAATGGTTGTAGATTTTGCGTGCTCCGGTGGAGTATTGACTATGAGTAAGTCGGGTGCACCGGGTTCATAGGTTATAGCCGGGTGGATGTCCTGTGGCTCATCGCCTTCTAGTAGGTCTACCCAATGCTGTTGATGCTTGAAAACTTTTGTACCTAGGTATTTATCGGAGAATTCGGGGAAGGGTGGTACTTCCCCTCTGACTGAACCTATCTCGCCTCTGGCGGTCATGGACCGCACTTTGTCTACAGCAAGGGCAAAGTCAGAATCCACCTTACGGTAGTACTCGTAGGTCTTAACTGACCTTCCAACGGCATCCATAGCCCTTTGGACAGAGTACCCCTGCATTAGGAAATCAATAACTTGCTTCTTGATGGCATCGCTTTTATGCGAAGCGGAGGTTGTGCGTTTTCTTTCCATAGGTTCTCCAAGGCGGACTATATGGAGCCTTGGGCTAAACTCCTAACCGAAGGGCGTAGTCCAAACGAAGCCCGAAGGTTAGGGCTAATACTAGTGGCGACCCATGGGGTCGCAGTTTACTGTTCGGAGGCTCCGATTATTTCGCCTCCTCACTAATACTATAGGTGTCCAGAAGGGTCCTACCGGACACTTATGGGCGTGTGATTTACGCCACACTACTAGTAAATCACTACAAATGTGTACAAAAGTGCAGGTCAGAGCCCAATTAAGGGGGGCGAGGACTAGCAAAGTTATGTAGGTAGATACATACATACGCGGTGCTGGCTATTTTAAAAACCCTGGGGTGCAACTTGTGCACCTCGCTCACCTACTTTCTAAGTGTTTAAACACAAGCGTGCAGATGCATAGCGCTTGCAGTGCTAGGCAAGGCAGTGCTGGCGCGGGATGAGGCACTTACTCCCTATTCATAGCGCCGGGAGTTTGCATACATAGCGCCCCGCGCCCCGCCACTTAGCCCCGGCGTTTAAACGCATGCACCAATCGCCGGGATTAGTTACTGCATCGGCGCAATGAGTAACATCCGAAAAGATAAAGAAAACCACAAGCGATTAGGTACCCGCGTTAGTGTAAGTGTTAGAAAAGCAGTATAAATCGCTGGTTACTCAACAATCCGCAAGAGTTAAGTTAGAGCCTATTCGCTCAAGCCGTTAGTAGTGGCATCTCAACCGTTTAAACCGATAGCCCTAAAAGCATTATTTGGCGCTACTTTCCGGGCATGCTTGCAATTTTCCGGCGTATTCGTTTAAACTGAGGGCGTGGCAGGGAGCCACGGCACCACCTAGACGAAAGGCACCACCTAATGGCTAGACCAAATGGCGGTACTGCTAAGCAGACCACCCGCCTCCGCAAAGTATTTTGTGAGGTAGACCAATACATCGCTCGCATCTCCCGGAGCACTCTCATCACCTACGGCGCTCCAATTTGCCCTGCTTGCAATCAACCACTCAAGGAGGCTCGCTAGTCATGGCTACCACTTTTGGGCTTGAATTTGAGGTGCAGGGCGTGCAAGTACTGCAAGCCTCAGACCTCCTCAACAATGCCGGGATTCCATGCTCAAACCCACGGCAGACCCACGAAACCGCCGACACATGGAAAGCCGTTTATGACGGCTCCGTGTCTAACGGCGCGGAGGTAGTTTCCCCAATCCTCACTGCTCCGCGTTTAAACGAGGCAGTGAAAGTGACCAAAGTACTCAAGGCTCACGGCGCTCGTGTTGATACCGCTACCGGATTTCATGTCCACATCGGCGGGCGTATTTTCGGCAGTGCCGGAGCGCTTGCACGATTCGCGCTCAATTACTACGCAATCCACCACGCCATCGGCGCGCTTGTTGCTCCTAGCCGTTTAAACAACCGCTACTGCGCCGTGCTCAACCGTGAGCAAGCGGAGCGCCAAGCCACCTACTTAGAAAACGGCGGAGGTGCCTCGTATAACGGCAACCGCTACACCTCCCTCAACCTTGATGCCCTTGAGCGCCACGGCACCGTAGAGGTCCGCCTACACCAAGGCACGCTTAACGGCGTGAAAGCCGTAGCGTGGGCAAAGTTTATCGAGGCGCTCATTGTTGAGAGTAACGCCGGTACCGATTTCACCTCATGGGAAATCATCAACACATGGGCACCGCTCAATTACAACCGGGCAAGCGCATCGGTTGCAGACTGCCGGACACTGCTTGATTACCTCGTAACCGCCGGGCGTTTAGAGGCAAGCGCCGGGGATTACCTCAAGAACCGCGCCGGGAAACTGCACGGATAGGAGGTAGCCCGCCCCTAGTGGGCTTGCGGAGGTGCAATCCCTCCGGCGGGCACGAACACCACGGAAAGACCGGCGGTGTTTAAACAAGACGAAAGGGCAACACATGTACGAATACCTCAACGGTACCGCGCTCGTATTGATAATGATGCTTGCGTGGGCAGTGTACAAAGCAATCACCAGTGAACGGAAGGATGTTTAAACATGGCTCAAGATAAATTCCAACGCTGTCCATGGTGCGGGCGTTTAAACCTAGGAACATGGTGCGCTTGCCCAGATTGGAACAAACCAAAAGAGAACGCGGAGCGTTTAAACGAACGCGTTACATGTGGCGATTGCCTCCGACCTTCATGCGCTGGATGCGTGTGATACACTTCACCCATTAACCTAGACAAAGGAGATAACAAGATGTGCGGAATCGCAGGGTACTGCTTAGACCCTAAACACTATGCACGCGTAAGCGTTGCAGACCTAGCCGGTCAGATGCTCTTAGAGATTGAGCACCGTGGCACCCATGCCACCGGCTCGGCATACATACACCCAAAGACCGGCAAGCGTGTCATCACAAAGGCACCAATCTCTGCCTCTAAATTCGTGCCCAAGGTAGGCGCGAACCTATGCGCCGGAGCGAGCACTGCAATCTTGCATACTCGCTACGCTACGCAAGGCTCGCCCACTGTTGCGGGTAACAACCACCCCATCCCACGCGGGCGCATCGTGCTCACACACAACGGACACATCAACAACGACACCGAATTGTTTAAACGCCTCGGTGTTCCACGCGTTGCAGAGGTTGACTCTGAAGCCGTGTCTGCACTCGTTGCCTTCAGCAAAGCCAAGCCATGGGAGTATCTAACGGAGGTGCACGGCACCGCATCCCTTGCATGGATTGAGCAAGGCGATGCCCGCACGCTCCACCTTGCGCGGGTCAATTCATCCCCGCTCTTTATCGCGCAAGCCTCCACCGGCTCGCTGTTCTATGGCTCCACATTGGAAACCGTAGAGAACGGGGCAATCATGAGTGACTGCGAACTAGATTGGGTGCATGAAGCATCTGAGGGTGAGTACTTCCGTATCAAAGACGGGAGCGTGATTGAGTACAAGACCTTCACGCCCACACGGTACGAGCCTTACAAGTGGTGGGAGGAGTACAAGTACGAGCCAAAGGCTACGGCTCGCTCGTATCAGACCGACCTTGACTACTACGGCAAGCACTACAACGCACGCCGTGCTAAAAAGTACGCAGACTTATGGAGTTACTACGGAGATGAAGCCGTAGACTTCTAATAGTTTAAACGAATTGCCTCCCGCTCCAGGCGGGGGGCTTTTCTTTTGTTTAAACATCTAACTGTACTGTACGCTCAAACGACTGATTCATCTTCCGATTGTTTAAACAATTCACATCACCGCCGCTACTGTCTGGTAGTTTTTTTGTCAAGTGTTTAAACAAATCAAATGTTTCACGCCGCTATGGTCAGTAGTTTCACGCCATCTGTTTAAACAAGCGCCCCTGTCCACATTACAAGGGCGCTTGCACCTACCGAAGAAAAGGAGGTTAACTCCGGCATCTGTATTAACACTGAAACTGACGAGTTTGTACCGCAAGTAATTAAAAATTTTTTATCAACTGTTTAAACAATACGCAGAAAATAATTTAAGAAACTTTCTTTTAAATGCTTGACTTTAATTTAACGAGATGCAATTATCTGATAGTGGTAACACTGCCACCTAACGAAAGGAAATGAAATGCTACTAACCGACATGATTGCGGTAACACTGGCGCTAGTTGCTGGTGGGATTCTATCGCTCTCGCTTGTGCGTACTAACTCACGCCTTGAAAGCGAGAACGCATGGCTCCGTGCTCGTGTTAGCGACATGCGTAAGCAGATTGCTAACTCAGTAGAAAGACCCTTCTAATAATGGCTAACAACGGACACGCCAAAGCCCAAGGCAAGGCGCTCCGTAGATTGGTTGAGGCGCACCGCCCGGAGTATCAAGAGTACTACCGGGAGGAGTGCGCCAAAGCCGGGCTACGAAACTATCCAACAAAGGCGGAACGCCTTGCAAAAATTAGAGAACAACTACGCAAACTAGAAGAAAGTGCTGGTGTTTAAACATGACCGAATACAAATTTGAAATTACAGTTACAGATGAATACGCCGGAAGCGAACCAATGGATGAAGCAAGCATGCGTGATTACATTGTGCTACGCCTTCAATCTCAATCAGTAATACAAGTCAACAAGATAGAAAGAGTTGGTGTTTAAACATGAGTACCAATGGCTACGAAGGTTGGAAGAACTACGAAACATGGAACTGTGCACTGTGGATTAACAACGACTATCCGTTGTACATCTCGGCGCGGTTGTTCATGCAGTCTTACCAAGGCACCAAGCCTTACCGTGATTGGGTAAAGATTGCTGGACTTGAGAACGAGGCAACCAAAGATGGTTGTAAATGGGTAAGCAGTAAGTTATCCTATGCAGAACTCAACGACATGATGAAGGAGTTACGCTCATGAGGTGCGGTGTATGCGGTCAACGCTACGGCGAACTCATGGTAAAGCATGGGCAAGTCTGTGACGATGACATCAAAGCCCCGGCAAGAAAGTACGAACCCGAAGTAGACGACCTAATCAAGGAACTGGAGGAGAGCAATGGGTAAGGAAGCCAAGGGTGTAGTGATTAGAACTAACTGCACCCACGAGGAGAAGGTGTTTAAATCGTTACGCGATTACACCGAATCCATTGACGGCATCATTGATGCTGTGCGTTTATACGATTACAACGGCAACGAGGTAGCGTGTGCTTATGTAGATGATGAAGGCTTGCTCAAAAGCAAGTCACTCAATCCACTCGGCAGTGCAATCTCGTTTCTATTTGGCAACACGCCTCACCTAGTAGGCGACATGATTATCGTGGGCAAGTGTGATGATGAAGGTTACGACACCGACATCCCGGAGTTTCTACTCACGCTAATCAAACAAATCTCTAGCACACCGGAGGCATAATGTTTAAACGAATCATCGCCATCTTCCTCATAGTCACTGCATCAGTGGCGATAGATGATAGATTCTTTGACGAAACACACATCGTGTTAGAGCCAACCACCGCAGTGCAAAACGACAACATCGCTGGCACTGTGGTGGCTTTCCACGAGAACGAATACCAACGCTACGCAATAGATATGCTCACACAAATGGGCAAGTTAGAGCAATGGACATGCCTTTACACCCTATGGACACGCGAGAGTAACTGGAACCCACGGGCATTGAACCGGCAGTCCGGTGCCTATGGCATAGCCCAGTTCATGCCAGCAACATGGGCATTGGTAGGGTTTAAACGAACCGATGATGGCTTCGTACAAGTGGAAGCCGGGCTTGCATACATACAACGCAAGTACGGTGGAAACATCTGCAAGGCACTCGGCAGTAACCTAGGTAGAGGGTGGTACTGAAATGAATAAAGAAATAATTGACGGCGTAACGAGGCACTTAGTAGTGAGCGGATTTACCTTCAACGCCGAGAATCCTAAAGACCCAATAGTTATCCGACCCATGAAGGTGGAAGTATTAGTAGCCACTGTATTGGAATACTTGATAGGAGCGGGCTATGCCGAAGCGACCAAAGTTTCATAGGGTTATCAGCGAACGCATCAATGTCGCTGGCAATAAGGAGTTCGTGTTGCAGTATGACCCGCAGTTATTTGAAGGTGCCAAGTGCAGGAATCTTGACACTGAATTATTCTTTCCACCCAAGGATAGGTTTACCCTTGACGAGGAGAGATACATAAGCCAGCGCCTATGCGGTGGTTGCCCGGTGCGTGAGGCTTGCCTTGAGTGGGGTCTTGTGCACGAACGCCATGGTATTTGGGGTGGACTTACTGCCTATCGCCGGAACATCCTACGCCGGTCATTAGGTTGGGCGTTTAAAGACATCACCTTGCAAAGTACGCAACGGTAGGGTATAGTTAGGCACGAAGCACCCGCCCCTTTCGTCAGGTTGTTATCTCCTTGTTAACAAAGCGGGTGCTTCACCTATTTAAAGTTTATAGACATTGTGCATCAACATGAATACTTCATCTGCTAAATCATCCAAGGTACCATCGTTATACAACACTCGTTTAAACATGTGATTATCCATAGCGTGCTCGCTGATGTGGTCATTGACTGCGTGATGGTTGTGTCTGTTTATACGCCACACATCACCGCCCTGTTGCTCAATCATCCTTGCTTCGTTAGGGAACCTAACATCAGGGATAACGATGCGCTCATCAGTGCTTATCTTGTTGAACAAAAGCCACACCCAAACATCTTCGTTGATTAACTTACGCCCTACCTCAGTGCCCAAGA
>Ga0070749_10002452_pt1 | contig 12447 bp, 20 predicted proteins | sample VirMetDEL_Nov_18_FD_75180 | JGI IMG/M metagenome (GOLD analysis project Ga0070749, IMG submission 75180) | Aqueous microbial communities from the Delaware River and Bay under freshwater to marine salinity gradient to study organic matter... | ecosystem: Environmental > Aquatic > Marine >...
GGTTACACCAACACCACGTTATTATAATCCTTACTATTCACCCTATTACAACCCTTACGATCCTTTTAGACATAATAATTGGGGTTATAGAAGTAGATACAACAGACGTAGATACTCCTCAGGGGTTTATTTGAATCCATCTCCTGTGGTAACTACACCTGTAAGAAAATCCTCACAAAGTGATGATGTCTTTTTTGCTGTCGGAATAATCGGTACCTTTCCCACTGAACTACCCTCTACATTTGGATTCAGGGTTTCAACAGGAGGGGATAAAATCTACATATTCGGTAATTTCGAATACTCACCAGGTAACCCTTTTTCGTACTATCATAATATAACCCTCCAAGATGTTACAGATTGGAGTGATGAATATCGGGAAACATACTCTACAAACACTAAGTGGGATTTGGGTGTTGGGCTAAAAATAAATGATATTATACACCCAACACTTGCTTTCGGTTCTAATAGGATAACAGATTATTTGGTTTATTTCGATGAAACCAAAGTCTTATCTTCAAATGGACTTTACTCTATTGATGGTGGTATGTTTAATCGAGGAAGTATGACAATGGGTATTGACGTACATTTAGAAGACGTAATGATTATCCACACTGGTTTGGGTTTACTCGGACCACCAAGACTCAGTTTGGGTTTACAATTTAAAATAAATTAAAAAAATCCCCACTTGAAAAGGTGGGGTTTTTTGATTACCATTATTTCAAATTTATCTTATAATGAAAAAACTATTCTTCGTATTCCTGATTTTTATTTCCAACATGGTTTTTGGACAAGTTTCAGGTGTTATTCTAACCACTCATGAAACAGTCAGTGATATGATTTGGAGTAAAATTGATAATGAATTTATATTTTTCGAAAAAAAACCACGTAGACGAGCTAACTGTCGTTGGACAATTGAAATCGACAATCGAAACATCGGATACATCCAAATGGAAGAATTAGATTCAGATGACTACTACCGTTTCAATATATACAGTATGGAATTAATCAAACTCGAACAGGGAGATGGTGTGATGTTTAAAGGTATCCAAGCCAATGGGGGACAAAAGACTGAAGTGATAATCTCCAAAAACGAGAGAGGTGAACAAATGATTGCAGTATTCATGGCAGAAGATCAACTCGCAGTATACTTTGATAATTTTTAATTTCGGAATATTTTTTGTATCTTAGCTGGTATGGAACCATTTAAGAAAAAAGTTAAAACCGAAGAAATGTCCCTACCTGAAGTATTCAGTGTTGTATCGGCAAAAAACGAACGTGATTTTGTTCGAAAATTCTTTTCATCGAAACAAACTCAAAGTATTTTAGAGGAGTGTGGTATTACCCTTCCTGAGGAAGAATTCGAAATGTTGTTTGATGATAGTCTTCGTATTGGAAAATCTACTTTGTTTCCTGATGTGTTACTCAAAGTTGGTTCACAAGTTTTTTACTTGGAAGTAATGTCTCAAAAGAATGGTGGACGTTGGGATGATGATCACCATCAACAACTGATTCTCAAAAAGACTGCTTTGGAATTAATTTATGATGAGGTTTATACTTTTGCAGTTGCCTTCAAAGAATTTGACTATGAGTATCAGGAGTTATTTACCAAACTTGAGAACTGTTACGCCCTTCATTTGGTATTCGACATCAACAAGGAATATACTGTTAACATCTTGGGACTCGAAGAAAAGAAAACAAAGTACAACAAGAATGTAAGTGTTGCTAACACCGTAGCTGTTGAATGGATTAAGTACCTTAATGACATGGGACTCGAACCACGACAAAATGAAAACTGGCCGTCATATGTAACAGTGGGTAAAACATTCAATGGAACAAAACAAGGTATTGAGTTTTTGTTTAAAAATAAAAACAAACTCGGTATCAAAATTCAAGGAGGACTTTATCGAAAGGACAAGTTCAAATGGATTTTAGATGATGCTGAAACTATTGCCGAGCAAATGAACGAAGAGTTTGATTTGAATTTCGTTGCTGGATCTGGATTGAAAGATAAGACTTTTGAGTTTGATTTTGAAAAAGACAACTTCGATTCAGGAAATTTGGTATTGTTGTCAAGTGTTTACAAAAAGTTCCGTGAAGTTATTAAATTTGACGAATAAGTTTGTTAGTTCGGATATTTTTTGTATCTTTGTAGTCCAATCAAGTAACTATGAGTACCTACCAAAAACACATCACAATCACTCACCCCACGATGGGGAATTTTGTGTCCGAGACGTTTGTAGATGATGTACAGTTCAAATTGTTTTTACAGATGATTCATGCCTGTATCGAACTGGAGAAAGACTTAACATACTTCAATGGCAAAAGCCTGTTGGTTCACATACCAACCAAAGTCCTCAAGGAGTGTGTGGTGTTGGGTAAATCCACGGAGGTTACACTCAGTGAGTACGCGATTGGAAAGATGTCTCAGATTGAGGCATAAGAAAGGGGACGATTTCGTCCCCTTTTATATTTTTACCATGTTCTACAAGCCCAATATCTGGCTTTCCATCTTGGACCTGGATTGTCACAGTTGTGACGAGCTCTGAATGATTTTCTGCGTTTTGGATTGTTCTTTTTGATATTCATTCCACGTTGTCCGAAGTTCACCTTTACTACATTACCCTTTTCATTTTTCACGTAAACTTTGAACTTCTTTACATCACCTTGCATTATCTTTCCAAGTTTAACGTCTCTTCCTCTATACTCGGCTTCAGATATCAAGTCTCTTTGTTCTAAAATCATATCCATCAACTCCTTTAGTTCTTCTTGAGTCTCTACGTAGTATTCGATAATATTGGATTCCTTCAGTGAGTTTTCTTTTGCGAAGTCCTCGATTTCGATACGATGAATTCCATATTGGTTTTGTCCTTTCAAAAATTTCTCGAAGGACTTATCTACGATGTAGTCACGAATACCATCTTTGATTTCGTACATAATTTCATAAACATCGTCAGAGTTCAATTTACCATATGTCGGATGAATAAACTCATCCGCGATGTCTTCGATTTTAAAAGTATCTCCTTCGTTATTTTTATTATATGCTGTAAAAGTAGATGACTCGTCTAATATTACTTCATAAATTTTTGCGTTGTTCTTGATGTTTATATCTTTAATTTTAAAAGTAATATCGAAAGGACCCTCTTTAATCTTGTGAACACTACCCAACCATTTATCAAACGCATAATCTAATTTTTCTTGATTCCCATAATACTTCAAAAATGCGTTTGATAGGATTTCACGGGACTCTGGTAATGATTTACCCAAAACACCGAACAACTTCAAAGTTTTTTCTGAGGCGTCTGCTTCGTTATTGTCTTTCCAATAATCCACCAATGAATCAACTAACTTGTTTTCTTCAGTCATCTTGTCCTCGTTTAGGACGCCCATGATTTTAAGAATTCTTTCTTGAAGTATATCTTTCATGTCAATAAATATTTGTCAAGTCAGAAAACTTTTTATATATTTGTACTATGAAACGATTAACTGAATTACATGTTGAAGACTTCGCTGTGATAGTAGAGGAGAAGTCCATAAAGAAGATTGAAGAAATTGAAGATTATGGGTTTGCCAAGGTTTTTTATATGAGTGATGGTACATCATACGGAGAAGAGCAGGTGAAAACAGTTTTTGAAGTTTCTGAAGCCCTCATGGGTTAAGTTCTTGGTTATCTCTAAACCAAGTGGTGGACCGTCTGTACCTCGCCGTGCAGCCCCCAATGTCAGCTCGAAAGGGCTGACATTTTTTATTTTACGTGGTATTTATTAAAAAAATAGATTATGTCCAATATCATCATCACCGAAAGTCAGGCTAAGAACCTGAAGAAAATGCTTAAGGAGTCTCACGAAGGTTCCTATATGGCAAAACAACAATTATTTACCATCGCAACTTTAGCGTATAAAATGTGGGAAATGCTCGAGGACGGTGAAGAGTTAGAAGATTGGATGGAAAGTAAAATTGCTCAATCTGAGCAATCGGTAACGGCAGTTGTAAAGGCATACATCTACGAAGACTACGAAGAAGAATCAAAAGGTATGGGTGGACTTGATTACGATGAGTTAATTATCGGAAAATAAAGTTGAAAATTTGAAACCCCTTTCTTACATTTAGATAGGGGTTTTTTAATGCCCTTTTGAAAATGATAAGATTGAACTTTGACACTACACAACACACGGCAGAAATTTCAGAAAATAACACAATCATTGCAAAATATGAAAATGTTACCACTGTCCGTCATCAAGACAAAACTTACGAAGTTATTGTAAAACTAAACAACGACGTAGCGGCACCTGTTTGTAAGTTGCCGGTTGAACAAACCATCTATTTTTTGAACCATGGTAATTAAACTTCCTTATAAAATCATAGTAAGGGAAAGCCCAATTCATGGACTTGGTGTTTTTGCCAAAGAAGTAATTGGGGAGGGTGAGATGATTGAGGAATGTCCTGCTCTGTTGTTACCTGTACCTGTCGGTGATTTATTCTTGGATTATAGATTTGGATATCCTCCAAGGTTGGAAGATCCAACTTACCAACAACATGCACTACCTTTAGGGTATGGTTGTATCTATAATCATGCGGATGATCATAACGCGTCATGGGTGATAGATGAACGTAAAAAAACGTTCAAATTTATTGCACTTCGAGACATCGAAGCTGGTGAAGAAATTTGTACAAATTACGGTGGAGAAAAATATTGGGCAGCTCGTCCACACCTTACAAAAAAATAATACATGAATAGTTTAGACAGACAATATCAGCAACTTCTTTCAGACATACTTGAATTTGGTGTTGAAAAAAAAGATAGAACGGGAACAGGAACCAAATCGATTTTCGGTTACACAATTCGTCATAATATGAGAGATGGATTCCCTTTGTTGACGACAAAGAAAATGGCGATAAAATCCTTAATGACTGAATTAAAGTGGTTCCTCAAAGGAGATACCAATATTAAGTATTTGGTTGAGAATGGTTGTCACATTTGGGATGGTGATGCGTATAAGAATTACTCAAAGTTATTTACAGAAGAGTTTCACGGTCCAAGATGGACTCAAGAACAATTCATTGAATTAATAAAAACCAATGATGCGTTTGCTAAAGATTATGGTGACTTAGGTCCAATTTATGGTAACCAATGGAGAAGTTGGGAAGGATTAAATTCTAACACAGACCAAATCGCAAACCTAATCAATGACATTAAAAACAATCCAGACTCAAGACGATTGATGGTTAATGCTTGGAATGTAGGTGAATTAAATAATATGATTCTTCCTCCATGTCATTATGGGTTTCAAGTTTATACTCGTGAATTGAATTTGGATGAGCGTATTGATTTACACAATGGTTCAAGGGACCCACTAAATCGTTCTTCAGATTATTTCCACGAACATATGGATTTCTATGGTATACCTCGTAGAGCAATTTCATTAATGTGGAATCAACGATCTGTTGATACTTTCTTGGGACTTCCATTCAACATTGCATCCTATGGTATGTTACTACTGTTGATTGCCAAAGAGGTAAACATGGAACCTGAATTCCTGATTGGTAATCTTGGTGATACCCATCTGTATAAAAATCATTTGGAACAGGCAAAAGAACAAATTGGTAGAGAACCATTTTCATTACCTCAAGTTAGAATCACAAAATCAGACTTAATAGGAGGGGAATTTGAATATGAACTCATTGATTATAATTTTCACCCAACAATTAAAGCACCCTTAAGTAATTAAAAAAAAATAAATTTTTTTATTGTTTGACTATGGCTGAAGCGATAATGAATACCACATCTAAATTCTGTTTTTATGCGATGTATAAAAACGAATCGAAAAGTGTTATCAAATCTTTGGAAAGTGTTTACAGGTACATCGACTACTGGGTAATACAAGACAATGGTTCGACTGACGGCACCCAAGATTTGATTCGCGACTTTTTCAAAGAAAAAAATATACCAGGGTTTCTCTATCAATTAGATTGGTGGAAAGGTGCTGGTGCCAATGCAGAACATTTGGTAAGAACTGCAATGGAGGCTGATCACGGATGTGATTGGTTGTTACGTATCGATGCGGACGAGATTTTAGTAGTTGACGATGACTTTGATTGGACTGAATTTAATCATACTCATGTGGATAGTTGGTTACTACCGGCTGAACAAGACAACTACAGATACCTTAGAGTTAGGATTTTGAATGCTCATAGGGATTGGAGGTTCAATCCTGAGAAAGCTCACGAAACACCTTATATTGAAGGGAGAGGTAATGATTACGATAGAATCAAATTACCTTGGGGCATCAAAAACAAAGTTACCAAAGATGGATTCTCTTATACTAAACCAATGAAGTATTTGGTAGATGCTCTTACGTTTGAGGCGGATTTAATTCCTTCACATCGGATTAAAGAAAATAACTATCATCTTTGGTATACTGCTAAAAGTTATATGGACACGTATCGTTTCGATAAATGGAACTATCCTTATCCACAAGAAATGACAAACGAGTTTGCTCGTAGAACTATATTCTATTTTCAACTATATCTTAAACAAGTACATGGGTTTCCAAATTATCAAATCGATCATAGAGAAGTGGAGTTAGGTTATTTGGCGTGTTTACATACAGGTAGAGCGTTCGATTGGTTGGGTGAAGAAGACACTGCGTTTAAATATTACGAAGATTGTCTGTTGTTCTGTCCTGATAGGAATGAACACAATGTTGAAAAACTTGCTTTTTTCTGGAGAAAAAACAATTGGTTAATGATTAATGAAATTTCAGATTACATGATTCGAGAAGAAAATAAGTTTCTCTACCCTAAGTATGATTTTCTTCTAGATATTGAAGCTTACTCGAATTCAAGTTGTAAATCACTACTATGGAAAGTACGAGCTTTGTATAACTTGGGTAGATACCATGAAATACCTTATTTTGTACAACAGATGGAAAAATTTGAGGACTACAATGAGACTGATGTTCAAGAAATAAATGAAATCCTTGAAAATATAAAAAATTAAAATGGTAGTAGTAGGATTTTCAGTAGGACACCACAAAGGTGCTGCTTTAGTAATCGATGGGGAATTAGTTGTTGCTATAACAGAAGAAAGATTAACCCGACTAAAAGGTGATGGTGCATATCAAACAGACATGCCCATACATTCTATAGACTACTGTCTTTCAAGTCAAAATCTAAGATACGAAGATGTTGATTTGTTTGTTTACAACACAGTAGAAAACGACAAAGTGTTGGAACAATTTATTTCTAAAATAGGTTTGGACGAAGAAAGATTAGTTTTTGTCCCTCATCACATGGCGCATGCATATTCCTCATTTTATTCATCGGATTTTGATGAGGCTGCGGTTGTGGTTGCAGATGCTATGGGTAGTGTTTTAGTTGCAGGTTCACCCATGGAAAGATGGGCGATAGAAAACGGCTATGATATACCAGATACAAGTGAAGAGGATTTCGATTATGCTGAGGGTGCTAGTATATTCCACTTTACGAAAAATGGAGTAGAAGAAGTTTGGAAAAAATGGGTGAAGTACCCATTTGTGTGGGGTCCTGATAACGAATTTTCAATTGGTACTATGTACGGAGAAGGTGCCCTTCAGTTAATTTATGACGAGAAATCAAACAATTGGCAAGCTGGAAAATTGATGGGAATTGCCTCTTATGCTGATAAGTCATTTGTAGATTCAACACCTGAAGTAACAAGATATTCAGAAGACAACTTCCACATCCCCTTAGACAGAATCCGTCCTGATATACATTATAAATCTGACTTCTCAGCACGAGCAAACATTGCGGGACTTTATCAGAGAGAACAAGAAAACGCCTCACTTCACCTTTGTAACATCGCCAAGAACATTACAAAGAGTAAAAATCTTTGTGTAGCTGGTGGATCATTCTTGAACTGTAATACAAACGAAAGAATAATCTTATCGAAAAATTTTAAAGGAACGTATTTCATTCCACCTGCTGACGACTCAGGTATTCCTTTAGGTTGTGCGTGGTATGGATACATCGAGGTTCTCAAGGGTGTTAGAAAAGAAAAAAAGTTATTGAACCCTTACACAGGAATTCCGTATTCCAATCAAGATGTTCTTAACGCAATAGACTATATAGATTCTCTCACACCTTTTAGAGACAAGATTGAAGTTTATCACATCGAAGATGAAACAGAACTTATTGGAATCACCGCAAATTATCTGAACGACAACAAGGTAATCGGATGGTACCAAGGTGGTTCTGAATTAGGTCCAAGAGCGTTAGGTAATCGATCTATACTAGCAACACCAAAACATTCATGGATGACGGAATATATAAATAATGACATTAAAAGACGAGAATGGTATCGTCCTTTCGCACCTTCTGTTTTATATGAAAAACAATCACAGGTATTTAATCTCAACACATACTCCCCATATATGTTGGTAACCACCACTGTTAAGAAAAAATGGAAAGACTTGATTCCCGCGGTGGTTCATATAGATGGTACTTCAAGATATCAATCTGTGACTGAAGAGAACAATCCAAGATATTACAAACTAATCAAACAATTTGAAAATGTTTCAGGACTCCCATTAGTACTCAACACGAGTTTTAATGGAAAGGATGAACCGATAGTAGAAACACCTTTGGATGCGATTAATAGTTTTTGGAAAAACAATTTATTTGCCTTAATCATAAACGATATTATAATCAAAAGAAGATAATGGAATTACCTAAATTAATAGAACACCCCGTACATCACGATCATCGTGGTGTATTCAATCAACAACCCATCGTTGATTATTACAACAAAGACATCGACAGACTATGGATACAATCAAACACTTCAGTCAGTCATAAAAAATTTACTCTGAGGGGATTACACTTTCAAGTCGAACCTTTCGAGCAAACTAAGTATGTGAAGATAATTCAGGGTAAGGTTTTAGATTTTGTAGTTGATTTGAGAAAATTCTACTCGGGATACAAAAAGATTTATTTCTTTGAGTTGGATGATACAAAAGCATTGGTTGTTCCGAAAGGTTTTGCACATGGATTGATTACTTTGGAAGACAACACCATTGTAACATATTTGACAGACAACAAATACAATCCTGAAAAGGAAAGAACTCTGCAATGGGACACGGTTCCTGAAATTAGAGAGCGTGTTATGGAACTCATTGCAGACTCGGAATTGATTTTATCTGATAAGGATAGAGTTGGTACTGATTTCAATGAATACTGATTTTGAAATATTTTTAGATTTTATCAGAGAGTTTTATTATTTAGTATATAATCCCAAAACATCGGTGATTGGTATATCCGATAATAAAAATCCAACCTCCATGAGTGATATTATTGAAATTGCGGATATAAGAGGGGTTAGAGTACTGTTCTTATGGGAAAGTGGTAGAATGTTTACCGATTTCAATATCTATCACTCTGAAAACTATTCTAAGGTTCATGAGTGGGTGCAAACTAAGTTCAAATCCAAACAAGCTATGGAGTTTTACGAGGATTGTATCATGGTAGACACCCCTTTTCAAATCAAACTGAAAGAATGTGAACAGGTGTTTGGAGAAATATAATTTTTGTTTATCTTTGTGGTTACAAATAAAAAACGTCTATGAAACACTACCTCAAACGTAGGATACAAAAATTGTCTTTGAAGTTTCTGAAACTGCTGAGACACGATATTGTTGTAAAAAACAAATACCAACTTGATGCTATCAAGATTTTCAAAAGTTTACTATACAATCAAGACACGTTGGTTTTGATTTCTCCATTGTCCAACAAACGATATCTCAAAAATGATAAGAAAATGTTGACTATCATTTTGGATGGTAATTCAATTAACATTATCAATCACGTCTATTCTTATAGTGTAGTGATTGATGATCCGCTAATGACACAAGTAATCGACCTATTCAACCAAGAGGTAGAAAGACGTAGAAATGAATTTGAAAAAGAAATCACCTCGAATATCAAACATTCTTTGAAAACAATATTATACAAAATTGAAAATGAATAAGTACAAGTCGCTTTATCTAATGGGTATCATAGTTATTTCTCTGATAGTATTTGCAATTGGATTTTTTATCTATGTTCTAACCTCCAACATGGAATGGGATTCAATTTCGGTTAACAATAAAGTAGAAAATTTCACCCCAAAAGTTGATGAACAAACAACCACTGAACCTGAAATTAGAGAAATTATAAAAATAGATACTATTTATATTGAGAAGAAAATCGAAATTCCTTGCAAGAAGGAACACTGTGAAGTTAAAGCAGTTAAAGATTCAATAGTACCTTAATGGGAAAAATCCACAAAATTTATTTTGAAAAACAAGAGACAGGTTACAAAGTCACAGACTTTACGGGAACGAGTATAGACAGTTCGTTTGAAACATTTTTCTCAGAGTTAGGTTCTGAGGATAAAAAGTTCATACTCGAAATATCCAATGAAAAGTTTAACGGATCCCAAGTCATATTTTTAGACGAGGTTAAGGTTAAGGGTTCAGAAGTGTGTGGAGTATACTTAGGTTCAAACCCTTCGAGAGACAATATATCGGAAATTAGATTACCCAAGTATTTCCATGATATTTTTAATGAATACCCACAATGTATATATTACAGGAAGTTTTTCAGTGTCAGATAAAATCAAATAAATAAACTATTTATAATAAAATTACTTGAGATGGAAAAGTCAGAAATATTAGTTAACGTGAAAAAGAAAGATTTAGTTAAGGAACAAATAGAAGTAGTTGTTACCAGAACAAATCCAATGCAAAATACAGCCTCAAAGTTACTTCATTCTCAAACACAGGCACACGTGTTTCATTTACAAACCAAGTCCTACGCTGAACATAAAGCTCTCCAAGGTTATTACGAAGGAATTGATGACTTAGTTGACAGTTTGGTTGAATCATATCAGGGACAATTTGGGCTGATTCAAAACTATGATAGTTTTCCAATTATGAGATATGAGTCTAAAGAACAAGTAATTGCATACTTCGAGGGATTGATGGGTGAAATCAACATGACAAGAGAAGGTTTCCCATCTCACTTGCAAAATATCATCGATACTGTTATCGAACTTCAAACTTCCACTTTATACAAACTTAAGTTTTTGTCTTAAGGATATTTTGATTTATTAGGTAAATTTTATTATCTTTGTAGTACTATGATACTACTACTAATTCTCATTTTGATTGTTCTTGTTGCTATGAACGAAAACATTCGCAGACTCGGAAATAAGAAATGATTACTAAGGAATTACATATTAAGACACAGACTTCAGGGTTTGCATCACCCGCAGAGTCTTATGTTGATAAAAGACTCGACATCAATGAACTTATTATTGATAATGTATATTCCACTTTCTTTTTCAGGTATATGGGTCCAACAACGTTAGGTGTTGAAAATGGGAGTGTTTTAGTTTTAGATAAGTCAGTTAAACCACAAGTTGGGGATTTAGTAGTGTTGTCCGATAAGACATTCTTCAAGATTAGAGAATACAATGGACAAGAGAATTTGTGGGGAAAAGTAACATGGATATTAACAAAAAAATGAAAAATTTCAAATATAATGATTTTCTACCGACACTCACTCAAATCCTGATAGGACTCGGTTTGGGTATTGTGTTGATGGTATTGGTTGGATGTGAAAAAGAATATTCCAAAGGTAATAACTACGTTTATACTTTCTCAGGACTCGTGGTAAAGGATCAGTGGGGTATTGAAACGTGGGGTGCACATCAGTTCGTTACAGATGAACTTATTGAAGATGTTGAATCATTCAAGGAATGTTATGTTAACTATTTGTATTGGTCGGGATTGGATGAGGATGGAATGTACAAGAAAATCTATTATCAAGATTCTAAGAAAATAAAAATTCAGTATGTCGGTAAAACTTATGCTCGATATACCAATAAAAATGTGAATAATTGTCAATGAAACAGATTTTACACAAATTGGATGCTTTGAAGTTGGGACACAAATTACACCAACTTCAAAAAAGATATAAAAGAGCTCGTCTGAATGGGTATTCAGATAAGATGGAAGAATACGCACGTCGTATTGAGGAACTACAGGAAAAACTAAAACATATCAAATAAAGTGAGTCGAAAGATTGGTATCATTGATTGTAACAACTTTTATGTGAGTTGTGAAAGAGTATTCAACCCCATATCTATTGGGAAACCCACCGTTGTATTGTCAAACAACGATGGATGTGTTATTGCTCGTAGTCAAGAAGCCAAAGACTTAGGAATTAAAATGGGTGAACCCTTTTTTCAGAAACGTGAATTTATGGATCAACATCGTTTCTGTGTGTATTCATCTAACTACAACCTATATGGTGATATGTCTGACAGGGTAATGAGTGTAATTAAAGAATATGCTAACGAAGTGGAAGTATACTCTATTGATGAAGCTTTCGTTGATTTCTCTAATATTCAAGATGAAAAGTTAATGGAAA
>Ga0070749_10002453_pt1 | contig 12447 bp, 2 predicted proteins | sample VirMetDEL_Nov_18_FD_75180 | JGI IMG/M metagenome (GOLD analysis project Ga0070749, IMG submission 75180) | Aqueous microbial communities from the Delaware River and Bay under freshwater to marine salinity gradient to study organic matter... | ecosystem: Environmental > Aquatic > Marine > Coastal...
CGCTTTGCTTTCTTTTTTGCCATATCAGCACGCCCACTTTCTTCTTGCCTTACATGCTCGTTTATCGGGAGTCTTTTTACAATCAATATTGAATTTCTTGATTTGTCCTAGGTTGCGGGCACAAAAGGATTTCTTGCGTGGTCCCCCTCCCGGTTGGGGTGGTTTGAGATTGGAGCCTGTCTTTCTGTTAATCATGGCTCTACCCTTGGCGGTAAGCCCGCCTTTGGGATCTTTGCATTTGTTTCCAATATTGCAACCTTTCATTGCACCTTTCTTTTTTGCCATTACGGTCCTCCTAACTGTTCTGGTGGTTTGGCAGGATTGATACTCCTCGGTCCCTCCGTTGGGCTAGGAGTTGTAGTTGGTTGTGGCTGAGGTGCCGCAGGAGGCTCTGAGACGCCCTCTGCGGGACTTTGCGTATTTTGGAATAGCTCGGTAGCCTTGCGAGGCTGAAACGGCATAGGAGGCATCTGAGCGTCCATAAACGAAGGCATTGGTTGGACTAGGTTCTTCATTCCTGTTGGGAATGCTTCGTTCAGTATTGCCCTAAATAGGCTTCTTTCTGTTTCTAACTGATTATCCATCAAGGTGTTACCTACATTTATGGGGCTTGTGTTCCTTCCTCTATTGGTTTTATTCTTGTTTTGTTTGAATTCTGGGTCAATGGCTGATGCAATATAGTATCTTGTAATTGGGTCAATAAATGGAATCAACCTAGCCGCAAAATCAGTAGCCTGCCCCCATGAAAATTCACCATCTCTATTGATGGCATCTTGACCAATTTGAATACTTTTTGCTACACCGCTTAAGATTGCGGCGACTGCTGGAGGCAGTCCTGCCAAGGTCATGTCATAGATTGACATTTTATCACCAGCCATGGTCTTGCCAGCAACAATGGGAAGTAGTGATGCAACGATGCTTGGTAGCATTCTTGTCGTAAAGAATGGGTTTCGTGCAACAACGGTTGTGAGAAGCGTATAGTCTTTTATGTTTGGTCCTTCTTTCTTCCATCTTTCTATGTCATCTTCTGTAATGACACCAACAGCCCACAACAATGCAAGATTGTAAATGATATCAAAGAACCCTGCTGTTATAACCTTGGTTGCAAGGATCCCACCTGTTGTTCTGCCATAGGATTCTAAGGCATGTTGGGTTACAAACAACTTTGGAAACGATCTGTACAGATTCATGAATGCTAGGATAGGACGACCTTCTGTCTGCCTATCCATTGTATTTCCTTCTGTAATAGCCTGTCTCATCAATGAGACTTGGAATTTACCAACAGCATTCAATGCTTCGTATAGATCGTTCTTTGTCAGCCCACCAGAGTTTGGCATCTTGTCAAACAGTCTTGATGTTACAGATTCTTCAATCATTCTTTGGATTTCGCTGATATCAAAGAACTCTCTTCCCAATATTCCAGTTTTCGAGATTCCGTTGAGTTCAGTTACAATGTACTTTAGAGCCTTGATTGTTTTTCGATCAAGCAAACCAGACTCATGCATGTATTGGACAATCAGTTTTTCAGATCCCCAAAGATCCAAGATCCTAGTAGTTCCTACTTCTACTGCTAATCTCTTGTACATTTCTGGTCCTCTTGGACCATCATATTGTTCGATAAAATCAAGATACTTCTCTAACTTGTTGATTCTTCTAATCAATGCTACCTGTGCTTGTCGCATCATTGCGGCTCTTAATGCAGGTTCTACTATAAGATGAGAGTCCTTTAGTTTTTTTAAATACCAGCCAATTATCCTAGTTGGCTTTGTTTTTTTGAATCCATTTTGATCTAGATTGTTGACAGCCTCTTCTTCATCTTTAGTAATCAATTGGTGTTCTAAGAATCCTCTTGTTGCTGTGTCGATATCGAACAAGGCTTGAGGGACAGATGTGAATATTGAATTGTTAAGCAATCTATTTCCAAGTTTTCTTGAGATGACATTTGTAAATAAGGGCAATATACCAGAGACCACATCTTTCATGAATGCTATGGGATTGCCTCCATAGATTGTGGTAACAACGGTACTTAATGTGCCTTCGTTAATTAGTGCTGCGGCGTTTCGGTTTGGACCCCACAGTGCAGTTGTAAAGAAGTCTGCTGCACGCAATCCAAGATTTTCTTCACCCGATCCTTGAGTTTCAATTACTCTAGTTGCAGCACCAATTGCAAGATCGTGTTTTCTCTGAACCTCATCCAATACCATATCCCAATCGGAATCTTGCTTTGCACCTTTAATTGCTTCAATGAGGTTTGCAAAACTAACTCCCCTAACTCCAGACAGATCTTGAATGGCTTTTCGGTTGTAGGCAGATCTTGCCATTGTTCTTTCCATGCCTACAATGATTGATTTAAGATCTGTTGAGAATCCATTTCTAAGAATGCTTCTTTCATTTGGATCCAGACCGCTTGATTCAATAAAGATATCTTTAGCGGTTACATCCAATGATTGAGCATTTGGCATAACTGTGCCATGACCTTGTGAGTTTATTAAGTTAAGTACTCTCAACCTAATGGGTGAGTTCTTTTTGACAATGACATTGCTTTGGAAATATTTTGGTGGTTTTGTAGAACCATAGAAGATGTATGGCAGTCTGCCTCTTACAATATCTTGTTCTTGTCGTAACGCCGATTCACTAACTTGATTGTTTAAGTTACCCTGTAGGTATTTAATTACCGTATTTCTTTGACTTGAATTTAAAGATTTAAAGATAGTGCTATATGATTTACCAGAGTTTGCTTGTCTTAGAATTCTAGTTGCGGCTTCCAAGAGATGTTCTTTGGCAGATTGCCAGTTGCTATTTGTTGTGTCTAATTTTAAAGTATACTTAAATGAACTAAGAGTCAAGTTGGTATTTGGATTCTTTTCTTTGTACAACTCAAAAGCATAAGCCTCGATCTCATCAAGAATAAGTCTTTGGGCTTCGTTTAGTTTGATCATTTCGCTTTGAAGTTTAGTGTAAAATTCCTCAATTGGGCTGTTGTTTGAATATGGATCACTAATACTAAACATGCCACCACTTAGATAGATCGAGTATGGATCTGCCATACCTTCGTCTTTCATGTTATCTTCTATCTTTTTGGTGTATAGTTTAGACAATGCTTGTTCAAATGCACCAATACTTTCTGAATCTTTCTCAAAGAATGTGTTGTTTATTCTCAAAGCAATCATATCTTCGGGTGAAACAAAACCGGAAGTGTAGGTTTCATACTCTACAGCAAGATCTACAAAGTTGGAAATGTTGCTTGCATATGTATCAGCATATTTTTTGGCAAGTTCAAACATCTCATTTGTAAGATCTTCACCAATTGGTATTTGATTTCTATCAGATGGCTTTCCTAAAAGCATATAATAGAAGGCTGCACTGCGGATTAATTGTGCTTCTCTTTGGTTATAGGAGTTTTTAATTCTTTCTGACATCAATACAACAGGTCTTGACCATTGTTCAATATAGTTTTTGTCTTGAAGAATGCCGCCAACCTTTTCACTGAAGATTCCACCACCCTTAACCGTGTTCATAATGAAGCCAAGTGCAACTAAAATTGACTCAGCGGACGCATAGGTAAGGTTTGCACTGCTGCCACCACCCAAACCTCCGCCAAGTTTACCCTGTTCTCCGACTTTTCTTGCTGTTCCGGTCAAGAATGTTTCAATAATCCAGTTTCTTACTCTTGTTGCCTTGGGCATATCCCTTACAAGTCTTGAAATTACAGAAAGATTGTCTGGTCTTACGCCTCTAATCTTTGAGATTCTCTCCAAAACAAAGGTAGCAAGTGCTATTCTTTCGTCTTTGCTTCTTGGTTTTCTTGTAATCTCTACCTGACCAGTCTCACTACCGTATTGAACCAGTCTATTTATGGTTTCAATGTACTCTCTTGTATCCAAACCTAGAATTGTATTTGCTGGTAGTTCTGCCAACTCGTTTTTATAGTTTATAAATGTGGCTTGTTCCTCTTCGCTAAGGAATTCCACTCTTGATTCTAGTGCATCGACGGTATTGTACTTATTTAAAAGATCAACAATCTTGTCACTGTCGATTATTCCAGTTCCTCGCTCCAATTCTACAAGCGGAGTGCCGAATGTTCCCGTTATATTGTCAACCGCAGCCCTAGATGTGCTGTATGTATTGCCAAAGTTAAACATAACCTCGACAAGATTGTCCATATACTCCATGGCTTTGCGATTTGATTGCCTAAAAACCTGCATCCTTTGCGTTATAGACGAAGCGATTCTCTTGATTCTATTGAATGCCCGCTCCCACCAACTGGTTGCCTCATCGACAACATTGTATTTTTCCCTAAGTTGGTTAATTTTGTTAATAACGCTTTTGTTGTTGATGGTTCTTGATATTAAGACAAATGCTCCCCACTCTGCAAGAAACTCTTCTGCATTTGTGGTATAGTGGTCAAGCAATGCATTTATTTCGCCCTTGTCACCAGCATACATGGAAGTTACCATATCGGTAATTGCTTCTTTTCCTTCTCTGGTTCTGAATGCTGCAATGAATCCACGATATGTTTCGCTTTCGGTCTCTAAATGCCGCAGTCTTGCAATGTGAGAGATCTCATGTGCCATGACTTCCAATGCTTCAGGTACGGCTCTACGCTTTAATAGTTTTGGATTGAGTTTAATCACAAACCTATCACCATATCTTTGGCTTAATCCAGCACGCTCAAGGCTAGGGTCTAAAACAATTGATAAGTTGTTTACAAATTCCTTGTTGTGAGTTAGAATGATTCCAAACATGCCTCTATACAACTCGGCTGTTTCTTCTGTTATTGCTCCCTGTTGAACAAGTTCAGAGATTTGTATTTCAATATGTTGCCCATTTGATTGAAATGCATCAGTAAGACCATCGCTCTCAGCAAGTGTATTAATATTGCTATCTGTTAACAGTATATCAGCCTCTTGAGTGTATTGCCTGTTAGCATTCTCAAGGGCTTGTTTTGCAAGTTGGATTTCTTCTCTGCTGGAAGTATCTTCAACGCCAATAGCCTTGAGAACCTTTGGACTAACATTTATAACTTCAATTGGTCCGTTTAACTCAACAAATCTTTTTGCTTGATGTGAGAACTTATTCCTAGGTACATCTCTTGTAACAGCAGCAAGATAATCATTTATAAATAAGGAAGCATTCTTGTAGATTTTATTGAATTGCTCTTCCTTCATGGCAGATCCTACATAAGATCTTAATCTTTTTAGCCTTGCTTCCCTTCCTTCAACCTGAGACATAATGATGGTTGCTGGAATAAGATACTTGTTGTCGCTTGTTAATAGAGTTTCAAGTCTTTCTGCTTCTTCTGTAAGACCATACATCCTTGCTGTTTCAATGGCTCTTGAGATTTTGCCTTGCCATGCTCTATCAAACGCAGTGCCTCTTGGGTCAGCGTCTTTCCCAGCAACATAGTAACCAGCATCATATACCTCAACAGGCAAACCAAAGTCACCACTCATTCCCATATTGAATGTTGTCCTTAGTGGAGAGCCAGAACGAGAATGCAAGATGGAAAGGATATCCATTTCATCTGCGTAAGCCATTCTTTGAGTTTCGTAGAAACGCCTTCGTTCTGCGTTCATAAACACCATATTCTCATTGTCTACCATACCAATATCTGTTCCAAGTGCTGTTGCTAATTCTGTATTATATAGAAGCACCTGATTCTGAAGTTGGGTAAACATGTTCTGAAGATCTTCTGGTGTTAGTTTGTAGATTGTATTGCCATTGGTTCTTGAGGTATCGAACCTAGGCATTCCTTTATCTCCTCCTCTTCTTTTAGGATTCTTAGCATTGCTGAAATCTTTTTTTCTTCCAATTTGAGTTTCTTGTGTAACCTCATCAATGAACAAGTAAAGATCAAACTCTTCTGTTCTTTGTGTTCTATCAGACGTAAAGATCTCTTTGAATACTGCTTGCTGATGTTCTTTCGGTACAGAACTCAATAGAACAAAGCCATTACCATCCTTTTCCAATGACTTAAAGTTTTCTGGGTCTACTTTCCTCATGTACTCTGTTGCTATTTCTCTACCTACAGTTTCATATACAACATTGTAAATCATCTGTAAGGAGTCGATACTTTGCACTGTAAGAGTTGTTATTCTTGTATCGCGTTCGTCTGATGATGGTTCTCCAGAAGCAACAATGTTGTTTGTTGGTTCAAGACCTAGCGTAATTGGTTTAAGGACATTGATTCCTCTTTGAGCAAAGTAAAACAACATGTCAATGTAGTGCTTCTCTTGTAGCGTTTTGCCTTCGATCCCAATCATCTTGCCAAATTCAAGATAACTTCTTGATTCAGCCGATACGCTATCATGGAATGACCATAGTTGGGTCAATGCTTGATACATATTCAATGCATGTGATTGAGCCAATACATATTCTTTGCTTTCTTGTCCCGGCTTGTTTCTAAGTTTAGCCATGTCTCTAACGTAAGGACTGACTGCAAGATTGTTAATTTTCCAAATGGTATAGAGTTTTGCCCAGTTCTGATCTTCTACAAGATCTTTATGACCATGAGTCATGCCAAATTTCTCAAGCGTATATTGAAGACTATTGGCTCTTAACTCCAATCTTCTAGATGTGTTTCCAGTTGTCATCTCATAAATGCCATCAACTGGTGTGGGATAGACATATGGAGCCTTGGAGTTTTTGTACCTATTGGCATATCCTCTTGCTTCAGATGGAATAACATCATTGACAGAAGTTATCTCTTTGTCCATTCTAGCTACCTTTTCTGCTTTGGCATCTTGGATCAACTTATTGTAGAACATCTGTTGAAGTGACATGATGCCTCTTTCCTGCCAAGGAATGGCTGCATACTCTGGTCTGAATGCACCAAGCCCCTTGATGCTTCTTTCTGAGCCGGGGTTGTATTCGATATCCATTGCACTATTAAGTGTTCGTGATGGATCAACCAAGAATCTAATTGCATTTTTAAGCAAGCCTCCGTTGCTTCTTCTTAAATCAATCATTTCATTTGATAGGGATGGCTCGTTGCGAATATAATCAACATATGATTGGTCTTCTCTGGTTGATCGCTCATACCACTCTTGCATGAATCCTTCTCTTGTTTCGGATTCAGCCATGTTGTAGTTACCAAACTTTGGTGCATATCGTGGTGATAGTTGCATAGCAATATGTCTTGCCATAAGTTTTTGCACCTCAAGTTCAGCCTTATCTCTACTCAATTTGCCAAGATTGTTTTTATTGAATCCCCACATGGCATACTTCTGATCGTCTTTTCCACCGGGGGTATTTTCTCTTTCGACTGATGACAGTTCTGAGTTGATAGGTTGGAACTTATGCCCAACAAAATATCCTCGCCCACCACTTGAATCAAACCCCATGGTAAAATAGATATTGAAATCTTCAAAACCAAGAATATCTGATTCTTCAATGCGACGACCTAGGATATTAGAATGCTCTTGTATTCTACCTCTTATCCCATCATTCTCAATACCTCTTAGTCTATAGGGAACTCTTTGCAATGCATTCAATGCTATTAGAGTAGGTGTTGTCTTATACCACTCTTCTTTGCCCATTAGAATAATGTTAAGTTTCCTTGCTTGCTCATCGTCTAATTCAATAAGACCTTCTTTTCCTTCTTTATCTTTTTTAGGTTCTGGCAAACTCTTAACAAATTCCATTGCTTTGTCGATTCTTTCTTGATACTCGGCTCTCACTGTTTCGACATCAAGTTTTCTCATTTCGGCAATAAATTGAATTCTTTCTTCAATGGCTTCGTGCAAGAAATTCATGGAGAACATTCTTTCAGCAGCAATAGTGTAACCGCTTTCCTTAGCCTTCTGTCTAAGATTTTCTGTCCAATCATTTTGGTATACGTCTCGCAATTCTGTTGCTATTGCTGCTGCCAATTGTTGTCTTTGCTCAGAGGTAACACCACCTAATGCTTCATCTAGAATATTGAATTGAAGATATGCTTTGGTATTCATCAAAAGTTGAGCAATAAAGTCTGCATCGACCCCTGTAAGTCCTACTGGCTTGGATTCAGACATCCATTTTTCAATACCATCTCTAACTGCTTTTAACCCACCAGAATATAGTCTAGCAATAACTGCATTCTTAAAACCTTCTCTTGCTTCTGGAGCAGATTCTGTTAAAAACTCTTTTAGTCTTCGTGCTTGCTCCGCTCCATTTGTATCTTTCTGTGAGATATATACCTTTTCAATTTTATCAAGATTATCACGCAAAAGAGTTACGGCTTCTTGGTATCTATCTTTTGCTTCATCCTCAAGACCAATATCCTTTAACATTTCATCCAACCTAGATCCATCTTCGTCAAGATACATCAAGGACAATGCAGCCATGTGGTGGGCACCGTTCATGTTAAAGTCGAAATAATTACTTATACTAAAATTACCCTCTTTATATGCTTTGATTCCTCTTTCAAGTGATTGATATAAAATATCCTCGCCTAAAAATGGATATGTTTTGATATGAGCAAACAATGGACCCATACCTGAAAGAACTGCGGTTGCTGACAATGACCCCGGAGAAAATGCATCTTCCTTGAACATTTTATTTTTGGTCTTTTCATCTAAGAATATCTTTGCTCCGGGTGCATATGTCATTGAGTCGTGTTGCCAAAGAAGCAACAACTCTGGCATATCCAATAGTGCTTCAATTGTTCTTGCCCTAAGATCTTCAATCGTTGGTAGTTTATTAAAGGAAGCCCTGTTATTTATATTTGGAGTCAAGCCCATTGATAATAGATCTGGTCTTCTATCGGTTAAGACCTCATCTGGATCTTCTGTGAGATCTTTGTAGGCATTGATAACAGCCTCTGGATCGTCAATATCAGAATCAAGGATATGTTGAATGCGTTGTCTTAGTCTGTAATCTACAAATGCAGACTCAATGTCTGGCAATGCTCTTGGGAAAATATGATGGACCTCACCAACAAGTGGTGCCCTGAAGATAAGAGACTGATATATTTTTGCATCTGGTCTTCCGCCTGCTGACGACAAGTACCTATTAGTTCTAGGATCTAGTGCCTTGGCATTTAATGACGGCTTAAATCCTTGTCGATGGCTTGTAATAATCTGTGCAATGCCACGACCAAGACTTGTTGCTACGGCGTAGTCAATATTTCCATTTCCAAAATCAACAATATCGAAATCTCTTAGATCACTGTACTTCTTGATTGTGGCAATGATGAATTCCATGATGTAGTCATCTTCTCGGTTTGTTGATTCTTGCGGCTTGAAGTTTTCTGCTTCTGCAAGTTCAGGAAGTTTTTTCTGATAGAATTGACCTAGTTGTTCCTTGAATCCATCAACAACAGCACTGATGTATTGGTTCTTTTGATCCTTTTCATTCCCTTCTGCAAACTCAATACCCGGAACCAATCCGTTTTTATCTGCTCCTATAATGCCAATTGGAAGCCTACTGTCATTGTTTAGATAAGTAGTCTTGTTGATTTCCTTGGCAGCCTCCGCATTTAACTTGGAAATCTTGACGGCTGTCATGTATGCCTGTTGTTCTGGCGTAAGACCTTCTTTAATAACCTTAGATAGAACTCTTCCAAAGGATTCGGTGTTTGGCGCAAATCTTAGTGATGCAGCCATGAGAGCCATTACAATTGGTTGGGCTTTGTCGAGATCTATTACCGTTGTATTGTTTTCTTCTTGTCCAAGGAAACTATCAAATGCCGTTGCCATTGTTCTACCTGATGCTGTTGTAGTCCATTGTGCAACAGATTCAGATATGCCATTATAAGTAGGTGAGTGCTGTGTAACGGATGCCCAAGTAGGCACAAGTTCTTCAATAGTTACAGCATAGACGTTCCTGTTGGTGTGTCTGACTCTGACAGAAGCACCGTTTTTTTCCTGCATGGCCCTGAACACTTGAATGTTCAATGCTCCATCAGCCAGTGAATATGCTTCCAGTCTTTGTCTTGCCTGATCAGAAGTTACTTTGTTGATGTCCTCGACAATTATTTCCTTTTCTTCTGCGGACAATACTTCATCTGGTATTGCAGAAAGATCTTCAATGGTTACTGTCTGATCAAGAGATCTTTTCTTCAACAATGGAGGCATGTAGTTATCTTCTGTCTTAAACTCAGATACACCTACTGCTGCTGCCACATTGCCCAACTTATACATCTGGCTAGTGGCATTTGTTGAGTTCTCCGTTGTGCTTCGGAATGCCCTCATGTTTTGAAATATATCGAAACTACGAAGCATGATCCTAGATGCCATTTCGGTTGCTTCTGGTGTTCCAATCTTTTGAGCAATGGCATATAGATCAAATGAGTTGCCGTTGTATGTTACCAAAGCCATGCCTTGGTTTTGCTTTGATTCAATTTCAATTAATAGATTCATCAACTCTTCACTGGTAAACGCCACTCCATCTGCACTTGATCGAACAGATCTAGGATCTTTTTCTCTACCCTCTTCTGTAAAGATGACGGTGTGGATGTTTTTATCACCATCCAAATATGTTTCAAGATCCAATGAAAAGACTTTTGTGTTCTTCTTCCAGTTTACTGGATCGGTAAACTCTGGGGATGATAGGACAGATTCATCTAGACCTAGTTCCTTTAGCAGAGTCTTTGTTATGCTGAGAATCTCATCATATGACATGTCTCCAGCACTGGTATTGGAATCTCTCCACTGAATTGCCTTCTTAAACAATATAGTAGCATCTACGTCATCAATCTTTGGGATTTGACTAATGATCTTGGCAATAAATGCTATATCAACAAACCTTCCAAACTGAGGCAGTCTTCGATACGTTTCCATTCGAGTCAGCAATGACTTCAATGCTCGGTAAAGAACCTCTCCATCCTTTTCTCCAAGGACATTCTTGCTTGGGATCTCACCCGGCTTTGAGGTTCTCATTTGTTCTGCTATCGACATGCTAGGGATCAGTAGCACCGTTCCATCTGTTTCATCAGCAACACCTTCTATTGTTGGGTCATTCAATGATGCTGCAAGTTCGTCAAGAGATTCTTCATCTGCAAAGTCAGTGTCTGCAATGAATTTTTCTCTAGACCCAGCATACTCAAAGGCGAGGCTTTTCCATTCCTTGAATAACTCTTTAACTTCTTTTCTTGTAAGCGACTTATTCTTGTCCACCCGTTGCATTACAAAATTCTCACCCAATACTTTAGCAAGCAAGGCTGATTCAATTGTATTACTTTCCTTGAACATTTCTTCAATGACATCTTCCCTGAATGAAATGTCTCTCTTCATTTCTTCTATGTCTTTGGCTATGCTTGCTAGAGTTTGTGGAACACTGTCAATGAATGAGTCTAAGGAAACTCCTCGGTAGATACCAAAGTCTTTTGACAACTGATCAATAAGATCTCGCTTTTGTTTGATCAATTCTGCCAATGCTTTTCTTTCTGATGGGTTTCTTTGTTTAAATTGCTCTACTACTTTATTAGACTTCTTTTCCAATTCTTTTATTTTCTTTACAATCTCTGACGCTTGTTTCTTTAATGCTCCCTTTCGTTTAGAATTTTTTTCAGAGTCAATTTTATTATTGATTCTTTGTAATCTTTTGCCTAACTTAACCAACTCTAGTCTGTTTTCGTTGATTGCTTTAGGCTTGTTTTGATTTAGAAGCATTACAATTGTGTCGATGTCTTTATTTAGATCATCCAATTTCAACTCTAGTTCATTAAGTTTAGCATTGTCTTGCCCTCGTCTGCTATTTGCCTCTGCTCTTTCTCTTGCTTTTCTAAGAAGAGTTGCTAAACGGTTTGCCTTTACCTCATCTCCAGAATCACGATATCGTTGGATCATGCTCTCTGCTGTTTCAAACCTAGTTATTTTTGGTTGTGGACCCTCTCTGTTTGATTTCTTATAGACCAACACTCTAAGTCTTTCAGTCTCACCTTGTGAAAGAATACTAGAAATTCTTGGTATATCAGCATCAAAGCCTCGTCTTGCCTTTTCAATCAGTCCATCTAATTCTTGTTGCTCATCTGCATTCAATCCCTTGGGTTGCACCAATTTAGCATATCCAGCAGGATCACTAAGTGCTGCTTTCATGTGGGCAAGGTCTACTGCAATTTGATCTGCACTAAGTCCTCTGCCTTCTAATTGAATGCGTCTTGTATTAAGAATTTTTTGTACAACTTCTGGTGAGCATGGGTCCATACTATCTCCTTGTTATTAACAATCGTTTGCTTTTCTTTGTTCAGCGATAAACTGATCAAAGTCAGATTGAGGTTCTGTTTTAGTCAGATCAATTGGTGGGGTATCTGTTTCTGAGACATCTTCATTTACAGGTGTTGTAGTTTGTTCTGGGGGTAGTGTAGGTGTGCCTTCGGCTTGTTCGCTTGGTGGTGGATTGGGAGCCTCAGCAGTTTCAGTAGGAGCCTCAGCAGGAGCCTCAACAGCCTCAGCAGGAGCCTCAGCAGGAGCCTCAACAGCCTCAGCAGGAGCCTCAGCAGGAGCCTCAACAGCCTCAGCAGGAGCC
>Ga0070749_10002457_pt1 | contig 12438 bp, 26 predicted proteins | sample VirMetDEL_Nov_18_FD_75180 | JGI IMG/M metagenome (GOLD analysis project Ga0070749, IMG submission 75180) | Aqueous microbial communities from the Delaware River and Bay under freshwater to marine salinity gradient to study organic matter... | ecosystem: Environmental > Aquatic > Marine >...
AGCACCGAACACGTCTGCCACAGCTAATAATGAGCTGTCACAGGTTACCTATGGCGTGATTGACGAGGAGATCTCTACACTTGAGATTGACACCGCGCTTGCACAATCTTTAGCTGACTTTACGGTGGCAAAGTACGCGGAGCCGGAATATCGTTTCGAGCAACTTGTCTTTGATATCACCCGGCTACCTAGCTCTGATGTGGCAACCGTTATGGGATTAGAGATTGGTGATGTAGTCCAGGTCAAGTTCACACCAAACAATATCGGCTCAGCTATTGACCAATATGCACAGATAATCGGTATTGCCCACGAGGTTGGATTTGACACGCACGATGTTATCCTGAGATTGGCGTCACTTACGTTCACGTCTCTCGTACTTGATGACGTCGAGTTCGGTAAACTTGATTTGTACACTTTAGGGTTCTAGGGAGAGCAATGGCTGGGGCTGGATACAAGTCGTTCACTGCGGGCGAGGTGCTCGAAGCGAGCGAGGTCAATACTTACCTTATGGACCAAAGCATTATGGTCTTTGCCGGTACAGCTGAACGTGACACCGCGCTCGGCACAGCTGTATCTGAGGGTATGCACGTCTATCTCACCGGGGACAACTCGTTCTTGTATTATGACGGTGCAGCCTGGCAAACCCAGGGCGGTGGCGGTGCTACTGGCTTTGAGAACAACTTTCTATTAATGGGAGCATAGACAAATGGCGACGAGCTATAAGATCCTCGGTCAAGCACATATGACCACTACGTCGGACACCGACATTTACACGGTTCCGTCTGCAACTGAAACGATTATCTCGACGATGATTGTTGCCAACATCGGCACTGCCGCGACTACCTTCAACATTGCCCTGCGGGAGGACGGTGACACTCTCGCTGATAAGCATTACATTGCCAAAGAGGTTCCGATTGCCGCGAACGACTCGACGACACTCACGCTAGGCATGGCCCTTGAAGCAACGGATGTCGTGACTGTCGCTGCCGGTACAGGGAACGCTCTTAGTTTCAACCTGTTCGGCGCGGAAATCGACGTTTAGGGGATAGTCGTATGTCTATCCGCAGTCTTTCTACTTCTACGCTGACGGGGCAAACCCGTTACGCGAAAATGAGTGCGGTGTTTGGTGCGCCACCTTACACCGTCCAATACCTGGTCGTCGCTGGTGGTGGCGGGGGCGGTAATGGTTTCGGCGGAGGCGGTGGAGCCGGGGGTTACCGTTCTTCGGTTGAAGGTGAATCTTCAGGCGGTGGCGGTAGCGCAGAAACACCAATAAACATTGCCCCGGGCACTTATCCGGTGACGGTTGGAGCAGGTGGTTCTGGTCCTACCGGTGCCTATTCGAGTTCGACTAAGGGTGGCGACGGGGGTCAGTCTGTTTGCATAGCCGTTATCTCTAAAGGTGGCGGTGGCGGTGGTTCACACTCGGGGAACAATACCGGAAATGAAGGTGGTTCTGGTGGTGGTAGTTCGATGGCTCTTGGCGGGGCTGGTGGACCAGGTACGGCTTTGCAAGGTTTTGCTGGTGGGATAGGAACCACTACAAGCAACACTGGTGGTGGTGGCGGTGGTGCCGGCGAAGTTGGTGAAAACGGAAACAAGACTACGCCGAAGGGTGGCGACGGTGGCGACGGTGTTGCCTCTTCGATTAGTGGTTCGAGTGTTTATCGAGCCGGTGGTGGTGGTGGAGCAAACGGCACAACAGGTGGTGTCGGCGGGTTAGGTGGCGGTGGAGACGCTCGACCCACTTCTGGCGGTGCTATCAACCCAGAAGACGGAGCTACTAACACAGGCGGTGGCGGTGGCGGAAACTATGCAGAATCGACACCAGTTGGTGGTGCCGGCGGTTCGGGTGTTGTCTATCTTCGACTTCCAAAATCAGCAGTCGTAAACAAAGGAGCTTCGCACACGATGAATGTGATTGCAGATGGTTCTTTTAATGTGTACGAGTTCACTGCGGGTGACGACGACATCACGATTACATAGGAGACAACTTTGGCACACTACGCATATGTGAACGACGGCATCGTTACCTCGGTAATCGTTGGACCCGATGAGGGGACTGAGCCGGATGGCGTGACTTCCTGGGAGGAATACTTCACGGCTAAGGGCAAGGGTCAAGCCGTTCGGACTTCCTACAACACTCGCGCCGGTGAGCACATTCTCGGCGGTGAGCCGTTGCGGTTCAACTATGCCGGTATCGGCTACACCTACGACGAAGAACGGGATGGGTTCATCCCTCCCAAGCCGTTCGATTCTTGGGTGTTGGATGAGGCGACTTGCTTGTGGACTGCGCCGGTGCCGATGCCCGAGGACGGGCAGGCGTATGTGTGGGATGAGACTGCCGGTGAATGGGTGGTCAGTGAATAATGTTGGCACGACCCTGGCCTCGGGGCGAGCGGATTCGCAGCCCGTGGGGATATCGAACACACCCGATTAGTGGCAAGCGCAAGCTACACCGTGGCGTAGACGTTGCTTATGACGGTGAGATCTATGCGCCAGCTGACGGAGTAGTTGTTCACAAGGGAGCAGATCTCAATAAGCGGAGCGGTGGCGGATATGTGTTGATTCTGCGCCACGAGTCACCAAAGGTTTGGACGGTGTATTACCATCTGCGGGAACCATCCCATTTGCTCAAGGGCACACGGGTTAAACGTGGCGAGGTCATTGGACATACTGGTACGACGGGCGCATCTACAGGTGTTCACTTGCACTTTGAGACCCGTAAGTCGCGGGCTTGGGGTAGTGACTTTAACCCAGAGTCAATCCTTAGTGGCGAGCACGCCTCAGAGACACCCGCTACAAGCCCTGTACGCCCGTCTCAGCCTGTTCCAGCCCATAAGCCAAGGTTGTTTAAGCCGATGAAGATCTACGGCATCTCAGGGCAACACAAGCGCGATGATGTCAGGGCGGTTAATCGTTGGAGACGTGGACGTGATGGCTGAAGATACAAGCGGGAATGGGGTTCGGATTACGACCAAAGACATCTACTATGAGGTTCAGCGTCAGGGAAAGATCCTCGAACGGATTGCTAACAGCCTGCCCGACACCGAAACAAAGGTTGATGACCACGAGGTTCGGCTTCGTAGGCTTGAACAGCGTATGGGCTGGATCTTCGGAGCGTTAGGTCTGCTTAGTGCCCTGCTTGGTGTGTTCTCGGTGAGTGTAGGTTGAGTCCTCGCTGGAAAATCCGTCGCCGTCTAATCTATTCCTCGACGATAGGCGGGTTTGCAATGATTATTGCCGGAGCTGTTGGTCTGTTCCAGGACAAGTTCACCGGCGAACTGGTCTATGGCGGTGTTACACTCGTAAGTGCTGTTGTCTCTGCCTACGCGACGATGGCAACCTTTGATGATAAGTGGCAAGGAAACGGTGACAACCCAGATGGATGACTTTGAGATTGCAAAGTGGTGGACGGCTGAGCGACGGGCTTGGCTTTACAAGATTGCGGTATCGCTAGTTCCGCTCTGTGTGTCAATCGGTATTGTCACTGGTGACGAAGCCCAGCTTGTGCTCAACGTGATTGCGGCACTTCTCGGTGTTGGTGCGGGTGGAATGGCTCTCGCTAACGTGACACCGGACAGCGTGTTTAAGATTGCTGTCCAAGTCGAGGACGAAGAGAATGAGTGAGCCCGAATACGACGTGCCGGTAGATCCCTTTGAGCTTGTAATGTGCGAGAGTTGCCAGTAGACTAGAGACACCCAGAAACGGGTTCCCTGACCCGGCTAGTGTTGCCTCCGTTCCGCTAGCCGGGTCTCGCCGTTTAACGGACGTGATCTGTCCAGACTTGGATAGTGCGCTTGGTTACGCCTACCTGGGATGCAATCTTCTGGGCAGACCATCCTGCTTTACGGGCGACTTGGGTTATCTTGATTAACTCAGTTCTCGCTTCGTCGTATTCTCGCTCGGTTTGACGGAACCGCTCTGTGCGGTTATACATTGTCGCTGCAAGTCGTTCTCGGTCTAGCGCGTTAGCTGTCAAGTTCTGCCTCCAATAGTTTCGTAACGTATTCGCCTACGTCGTAGGGGTGGTCTGCAAAGGTAGCCATTGCTTCGCCAATATAGCCGGTTTCGACATATCCCCAGTTCATCTGGTGTTTATCTGGTCGAAACTGTATCTCGCCAAGATTCTCTAGCGACCAGCCAGAGAGATCTAGGAACAGGGAGAATGGGTTGTATTCGCCGGGATAATTACTCGACCAGTTTACGAGGTTGGCTATGGGATGTAGTCGCTCTGGCAGGTTATGGTGTTCGAGTAGTTCCCAATAGTCTGTGATCTCTCGCCAGTTTGTAGTCTCGGTCATTGCTTGTCTCCGTTCTCGATTAGCTCAACTTCGTAGTCTTGTCCCTGAATCCGCTCGTACTCTCGATTGACCCGGTGGGTTGTCTCGATAAGAAACATTGCTTCTTTGAGTGTCTCGTATCGAAAGATCCCTCTGGCTCTTGGAATCTGGGGGTTGGTAATGTGAACTTCGTACATCGCCCTTGTCTCCGTTTCTCTAGGACTCCCTGCCCTAGTAACTACAAGGCTACCCTATAGCCACGGGGTTGTCTAGTTTGTGGAAAAAAAACTTGCAAAAAATGTTGTAGACATTTGCCAGGCTACCTAGTAGTCTGGGGCTATCCCTACGAACGGAGGAACAAATGGGATACTTTAAAAATCAGTTAATCGCACAACAGGTTGAGGAAGCAGACCGGATACCTGCGCCTAAGCCCGCTTCTGAGCACGTAGCGTTTCCGACTAGGAGATCACGGACTCAGGCAAGGCGGATTGCTAACCATAACATTCGGAAAATGAACCGCCGACTGCTGATAGATGCGATTGTTTATGTAGCTATCGGCTTTGTAGCCGGTCTAACTGCGGGGTGGTTATCGTGCGGAGCATAGTCGGATGGCTGTTAGTGTTCATCGGCGGTCTTATCGGTGTCATTCCCACGATGGTGTTACAAGTGTGGAATGGCGCTAGCCTACTTGGGCTGATTATCTTTAGCGTCGGAGCGTATCAAATACTGAAAGGACAGATTGTTGTTTGACGTAAACATAGAGGGACGACTTGTTCGTGTTCGCCCACAAGGTGCAGTATGGTCACAGCGAGATGGCTGGATTGAACTAGACCGTGTACAAGCCAAGAGCCTCGTTGAGAAAATAGCCGAGCACCGAGTATGGGAGAACGATGAGTCAGAACCCGAGGACGGATAACGTAACAGAACTATTCCCGCCGAAGCATTATCGGTTTGAGATCTATGTCACACGTCGGGGGTATATTGCAGAGGGACACGAGAATGGAGACATATTGTGGGAATACAAAACGGAATCGCTTGGCAAGTTGTCAGCAATGATGCTTATGGCATTGGCGCAGCTCGATGATCCCGGCGAGTAGATGGCGGGCGAACAAGGCACTTAGCTTTGAGTCGTGGGCTGACGCAAGACGTAGTGGTATCACGGCGACGGAGGTTGCTAACGCTAGCACTCCGGCTGGATTCGATAAGACGGTAGCTCGATATACTGAGCCTGACGAACCGTATGACAATCCGTATATGGAGTTTGGTCGGAGGACAGAGGGACCAGTTGGATTATGGCTGAAAGACCAGTTCGGGATATTCCCTAACGAGTGGTTGATTAGTCACGATAATCCGATATATATGGCTACGCCGGATGGTATATCTCTTGACCATACGGTGATCTCTGAAATCAAAACAACGGGGAAAGACTTTGGCGACAAGATCCCGATTGGTTATCGGAGGCAAGTGCAATGGCAACTGTATGTCACAGGTGCTGAGTATTGTGTGTTTACGTGGATGCTTCGCGTAGAGACACGAGATGGAGACTTCCAGCCTGGCTGGATAGAGCCTAAGACGGTAACAATACATCCGTCAAAGGACACCATAGAAGATCTCATTGCGGTAGCAGACCGCTTGTGGGATATCAAGCGACTCGCGCTTGGTACTAAATAGAACGGAGAATGTAATGCCACGTTTCAACATTGACGAGTACGACACCGTGGAGACTCGGCTTGCCCGGTTCCACGAGGACTATCCTGACGGGCGTGTAGTCAGCTACGAGGTGACAAGCGAGGAGGATAGGGCACGAGGCTACTGGGTTGTGCGGGCACAGATCTTTACCGACCACGAAGATCAGCACGCTAACTGCCCGAAAGCAACCGGGATGGCATTTGAGATTGAGGGTGGCTCCGGTGCAAACCAGACCGCAGCTCTGGAAAATGCCGAAACAAGTGCGATAGGACGTGCGCTTGCCAATATGGGTTACTCGGGACGGAAGCGACCTACACAGACAGAGATGCGTAAGGTTAATCGTGCTGAAAACCCAATCCCCGAGGACTTTGTGGAGTCCGTGTCGAAAGCTGAGTCGAGAGAACAGCTTGATACGCTTTACCAAGATGCCGTTAAGAATGGCTGGGCTGAAGATCTAGTTAAGGTGTTCCAGGCTCGGGCTCAAGTTATCGGAGGAAAAAAATGACAAGTCAGTTTGAGTGGCGGATGATTGCTCAAGACCCGACGCGCAAGCAACGACTGTTAGAGACAGCTGACAGTTATGTGGAGAAACTGCGCGAGGGTCAAGAGGATTGGCGCGAGTATTATCAGGATGTGACAAAGAGTGTCTACGCACAGCAATCTGACTCCGGCTGAGGTTGTAACCACTCTTTCGCAAATCGGCAAGGACATTGACGAAGCGACTGATGATCTAGCCGAGGCTGACCGTAAGGTTGTGATGTCTCGGAGGCGTTACGAAGTGGGCTATGCGCGGACGTTTCTAAGCACTGAGGGCGCAATGGAGATCCGCAAATATACGGCTCGGCTTGCAACGGAGAATGAGAACTTTGACCTTGAGTGTGCAGAGCAAGAGCAAAGAGCGATTGTTGCAAAGATTCGTGCGCTTCGGGACAGGCTTGAGATAGGTCGTTCGATTAGTGCCATTATGCGAATGGAATGGTCTAACCAGTAAACTAGATGTATGAGCGGGAGTACGTCTCGGCGCAAAGGTAATCGTGCTGAGGTTGAGGTTGTCCGGCTACTGCGTGAGCACGGTTATGATGTGGAAACGTCACGCGCTGCGCGAGGCGGGTATCAGTCTGGTGCTGACATTGTGGGAGACTTTCCGCTAGTCATTGAGGTTAAGAATCAGGCTCGGGTAGATCTACCTGGATGGTGGACACAAGCCCAGTATCAGGCTAATGGTGGCTTGCCAGTTGTAATCCATAAGCGGGTAGGAAAATCCGACCCTGCGGAATGGTGGGCGACTATGGATGTAGCCACCCTGTTAAGGTTGCTTCGTGAATCATAAACAGTTTCAGAGATATCTGAAACGAGACGATGGATGTGTTCACTGCGGTGAAACTGAGGCTGTGTCTCCGCACCATAGGCGTAACCGTGGAATGGGCGGGTCAAAAGAACGTGATGTGCCGTCAAACATTGTTGTGATCTGTTCCTGGTTAAACAATGCTATGGAGTCAGATGATGTCGTGGCAAATCTGGCACGACACTATGGTTGGAAACTACGAGCCGGTGATGTTCCACGTGAAACACCTATCTGGCATTATCAAGGCGAATACCGTATCTATGACGATGACTTCGGATTTGTGGTTGTTTCGGAACCAGAGGATGGTCACTAAAGACATAAACGTGGTTGTGGGGTATAACTAGAGAAACACTAGAACGGAGGCATAGTGACTATCACGGAGGGAATGTTCACCAGCCAGACAGAAGAATGGGGGACACCGCTAGATCTATTCCAAAGATTGGATAACGAGTTTGGCTTTGAACTTGACGTTTGCGCAAGTAAGGACAACGCAAAATGCGAGCGGTTCTTTACAAAGCAAGAGGATGGGTTAAATCAGGAATGGTCGGGTGTCTGTTGGATGAATCCGCCCTATGGCCGAGAAATCAAATATTGGATGTCAAAGGCTGTTGAGTCTTGGCGGAGCGGTGCTACCGTTGTTTGTTTAGTGCCAGCGCGTACTGACACAAAATGGTGGCACGAGTTTGCAATGCAAGGCGAGATTCGATTCTTACAGGGCAGGCTTCGGTTTACTAATCGTGGGGGGGGGTGAGCGGTTCAGCCCCATTCCCGTCAGCAATAGTAATCTTTAGATCCTAGAAACGGAGGACAGGTGTTAATCAGAGGACACCACGAGTTTGATGAACAGTTCACACAGATACCGAATAGTTGGATTCGAGATCCTGCAATCTCTCTCGGGGCCAAGGGGCTGATAGCCCAGCTGATGTCGCATAGACCTGGCTGGTCAGTAACAATCCACGGGCTTGCAAATCAGAACGGTTGCGGTAAAGACCGAATCCGTACCTACATTCGAGAGCTAGAGCAGGCTGGTTATTTAAGCCGAAGCAAACAGCAACGCCACAATGAACAGGGTTATCTTGCGGGGTACGACTACGTTACACAAGATCCACCTTTGGCGGATTATCCTACGAAGGTTAATCCTACGGAGGTTTCGCCTACGAAGGTAAATCCTACGCTTAAGAAAACCATTAAGAAAAAGAACATATCTAAGAACACTATTGACTTACATACAGAGTTCGACAAGTTCTGGGCGATATATCCAAACCGAATCGGCAAGGGAGATGCTCGAAAGGCGTTCTTTCGCGCTTGTGAGTCACACAGTGTCGAGAAGATCCTTGCAGGCGTAGAACGATTCGCTCGAGATCCGAATCTTCCCCCAAAGCAGTATATTCCTCGCGGAGCTACCTGGTTAAACCAGGAGCGTTGGGACGACGACCCATATCCAGCGAGAGAGTTACCTAAGGGACAAAAACCAAACGCAGAAGGGCCAGGCTACCGTGACTGGGTCAAAGCCTTACACGACATCGGAGAACACTTTGACTGTTTACCGGGAGAGTTCGGATGCAAGTAAACCACGCAGAGATGCTCGGCATAGATCTAGACGAGCTACAGACGGAATCGTTTAGCCATCCAAGACATCGGGCTATGCTTCACGAGCACGAGAAACGGTTGGAATGGTGGCAATCTCGATATCCACGACACACCGAACCGAATACAGATGTCCTTGAGGCATACATTAGACTCAAGGAAAGACAAAGGAACGGAAACTATGGACGGAAAACTACAAGCTCTTGACTTGGCGAGGATTGTCGAGGACTTCTTCGTCGAGTTACAGAATGAACGGTTCATTGGTCCCTGTGATTGTTGCGGGTTCCCAGTGCCAGCACCGTTTATTGACCCAGACACAGACGAACTGTTGTGTCGAAACTGCCGAGTAAATCACAACGAGAATGGAGAACACATTGGCGACCATCAACATCACTAACGCGAAGGTTGGACGGATTATCAGTAACAAGGGATTCGAGGCAATCGAAACCTACCAGACCCGAACCGGGGAAACCGGCGAAACTAAGTTCACCGTCTGGACTTCGGCTAACAATATTCCAGGCGAAGGCAGTCTTGTGAACGTGACAGGTAACGTGAGTGTCCGTGTTGAGGAATATAACGGGCGACAGTTTGCCCGGTTCCACGTAAACCAGCCAACCGTGATGCTCCTAGATCAACCACAATCCGCATCGGTTCCAGATATGCAGCAGATTTGGCCACAGGTCAAGGAGATCCCAGATAGCGAGGTGCCGTTCTAGTGAAGATCCTGAGCCATCTGCTTGTTATCGCGCTTGCTAGTCTCTACATTCTGCTCGCTGTTCAGGCAGAGCCGGTCACAGCGACACTTGGTTATATTGCAGCGGGACTGCTGACACTTGCAGTTATGACAGCAACATTACGGAGACAATAATGCTCGAAGATATTACACCGCCACCGAATACGCGGGGTTGTCGTGTCGGTAAGATCCTTGCAGAGCTAGAGCCAAGTGATAGGCAAATCCTTGAGGATGCGCTTGCCGATACAGTACGCTGGTCGTCACACGGTCTTATGACTGTTCTAAACCAGCGCGGTCTTGACGTAAGCATCCACCCGATTATCAACCACCGGAAACAGATATGCCGATGCTCGAAAATCTAATACCGGCTGAAAAGATCACTGCTCACCCGTCAGTTCGTGTCGGTGTCGAGTTTGATGGTCACGAAGGCTGGGGACAAACACCTGGTCTTGAGAGCGAGCCGGAGTCGTTTAACGAGTTCCTCGAAGATGCAGGTATTGACCCGACAGGTATCGAAGTGATACCGCCGGTTCGGACTTCACGCTGGCAACAGCAGAAAGATGGTGAACTGGTCTGGCTTACGTCGTATCGGTTCCAGTTCCGTCGCAAAAGCTCAGGCATTGACCTGCCCTTGCTTGCCCGCGAAGCCGAGAACAAGGTTAAGAAACCAAAGAAAGCAAAGCGAGCAGACACCGCGCTGGTTATTCTCTGGTCAGATCTACAGGTTGGCAAGGTAGATCTCCACGGCGGGTTCCCTGAGCTGTATCAGCGTGTAAGCGACACTCACGACAAGCTCGTGGAGATAGTAGAGCGAGACAAACCAAGCAAGGTTATCTTTGTAGACCTGGGCGATACCGTCGAAAACTTTGATAACAAGGCAAGTGCCCAACAACTACAGACCAATGACCTGTCCATTATGGAACAGGTAGATCTAGCAACTACTCTCGCCTGGAAAACACTACAAGCTATGGCAGAGCGTGTGCCTGATGTAACCTACGCCTCCGTCGGATCTAATCACTGTCAATGGCGAAGGAACGGTCAGCAAGTCGGGAAAGCAACTGACGACTGGGGAGTGTTTATCGGTAGACAGCTTGCTCGGTTAGCGTCAGAAACTAAAGCCACTAACATTCGATTCGTTGAGCCACAGCCGTTAGACGAGTCTCTCGCGCTTGACGTATTCGGGGATGGCTACCATATCCTCGGTGTTGTTCACGGACACCAAGCACGAAACTCAGCCTCCGTTGGTGAATGGTGGAAAAAACAAGTGTTCGGTAACCAGCCCGTCGCTGCAAGCACCATTCTTTGTCATGGGCACTTTCACCACTTACGGGTTACAGAGATGGGCAGTACACCCGACGGTAACTCGCGGTTCCTTGTCGGAGCACCCACACTTGACAATGGCTCGAACTGGTGGCGAAAGATAAGTGGAGATCAAGCACCACCGGGACTTGCCTGTTTCACGGTAAGCAAGGGACAGCCCTGGACGGGAACGGTTTGGAAACTGTAGATGGCACGGGCAAACAGAATCTTTGATGTCCTGTTATATCGGCAGACCGATCAACTAATCTCGAAGATCACAGAACAAGCTGCGGTGTCACAGCCAATCTATGTACCAAGCTCGAACCGGGCGCACTTAATCCGCACACACAACCTGTTAAACGAATCCAAGCTTGATTACAAGGTAGTTGTCGAGCCTGACCAAGAGCGTGACTATGCAGAGGTTGTTGGACAAAACAAAATCTTGTTACTACCGGAGAGCAACAGAGGGCTTGCATATTCCCGGAACTGGATCATTGACCACGCCAAGAAATCTGGTGCTGAGTACCATTGGCAACTGGACGACGACATTAAGAGCTTTACCTATCGGACAGACGGTAAGCCACACAAGTGTCTTGCCCGGAACGCACTAAGTGTTGTCGAGCAGATAACAGCTCAGACGTCAAACGTCGGCCTGTGCGCTATTAGTCACGACAACTTTAACTACACCTGGGACCCGCTACCGCCGATTGCTTACAACACCACAGCTCCCGGCCCTTGTAGTTACTTCCGCAACAATATCGAAGCAAGATGTCGCCCCGGGATCTCAACGGATATGGATTACACAATGCAGGTGCTACACGCTGGCCTCTGCACAATAGTGTTTAAACGACTCGGCTTTGCAACTGTTCCAACCGGACAACAGGCTGGCGGGCTATACGAGCAAGAGTACGAAGGAAACAAAAGAGCAGAGCGGATTCTCCGGTTCCTCGAGTATTGGCCAGGCTCAGTCAAGCTGGGATACAGGCAGAACGGCAACGCATATATGATGGGAATCGGCGCATATTACAGGCAGTTTAAACAGCTCCCTCAGGCAAAAAACAAGGACAGTTTCTATGTCGCCGGTAGGTAGGTTCCAGAGACCTTGCCTAGACTGTGGTGTCCTATCCCAGGGGAATAGGTGCCCCGAACATCAGGCAGCGTTTAACAAACGGTACAGGCAACCCGGCAGTCCCGCCCGGAAAGCAAAGAAAAAACAACTGTACAACTCTGACTACCGACGACGAGCAGCGATTGTACGCGCTAACGCTACACACTGCCACCTCTGTGGGCAGGGAGCTAGACCAGGAGATCCGTGGCAAGCAGATCATTTATATCCAGGACAACCAGACTCGCCATTATTGCCCGCACACCGTTCTTGCAATCTCCGTAAGGGCGGAAAGCACCCAAACACTTAAAAAACCCTCACGGGCACACCCTCCTCCCCCCTGGGCTACCACAATATGTAGGGGTAGGTACAACACAAAAGGTAAACATTCCCTAC
>Ga0070749_10002460_pt1 | contig 12435 bp, 4 predicted proteins | sample VirMetDEL_Nov_18_FD_75180 | JGI IMG/M metagenome (GOLD analysis project Ga0070749, IMG submission 75180) | Aqueous microbial communities from the Delaware River and Bay under freshwater to marine salinity gradient to study organic matter... | ecosystem: Environmental > Aquatic > Marine > Coastal...
AAATCCTGGAACTGGATATACCTCATCCAATCCCCCAGTTGTTCTGATTCAATCACCAACACTACTGAGAGAAAGAATTGATGTTACATCCTATACTGGTGATTATGGCATTCTTGTTGGATTTGGAAGATCAACTATTTCTGGTCAAGATCAATTAATTCTTGACTTCTTTGTTCCAGAAGATTCATTCTTAAGAGATGGTGGATATGTTGGATCTGCAGTCACTGTTAGTGGAATTTCTACAGGAGATTATTTCACATTATACAATACAAATGTTTCCATTGCTGCCACAGAAACACTTATTTCACAGAGAATAGATGGATCACAAATTGCTATTACTACATCATTTGCTGATTCAGTGTTCCAGGTTCAAGATACATATACACTCCAGACAGAGGTGATAGGAGTTGGAACAACAACAGTAAGAAGAGTATTCACAAATATTGCTGGAATTTCTACAGTTTCATTTGATGATTCATTTATTACTTTCGATTCTGATGTATATACATTCGATTCGAGATCTTTCACAGTTTATGCTGGTGGAATAAGTTCTTCCTTTAATTTTGGATCATTTAGTTGGGGTAAGATTGAATTTGATAATAGAGTTGGAATTCATACTTTCAACTTCTATGGAAATCATGGATATGTAGGAATTTCAACTTCTGCATTGATTACCAGATTCTCTCCACTGAAATCTGATGATTATGTGACTTAATCAATAAATAACTCTATAAAAGATAGACCAAAAAATGGCAAGACAGGGGATTAGTACAGGAACAATACCTAATGATGGAACAGGTGATTCTCTACTTGATGGTGCTGTTAAGATAAATGAAAACTTTGATGAATTATATGCATTGCTTGGTGATGGCACAACACTATCTGTTGGAGTTGTAACTTCTTTGGTTGCAGGTACTAATATCAGTATTAGTACCTCATATGGTTCTCCAACAATATCTGTTATTGGCCTCTCAACAGGAAATATTAAAGCAACTACAGTTAATGTAATTGGCGTTTCTACTTTCAATGGCGCAATAGATGCAAACTCTACATCTAATTTTCAAGAAGATGTTACTCTTCAGTCTAATTTAATTCTAGGTGATAATGACGAGATTCGATTGGGTGCATTAAGTGGTGGCGATTTATTAATTACACATGTGTCCTCAACAAATAATTCATTAATACGAAATAAAAATACATCTGGGTCATTTATTATTGATACTGCTACAGGAAGTCCTATAGAAATTAGGCACAGTAGCGGTGGAGAAAAAATGGGAGTATTTACTCCAAATAATTCTGTAAGTCTTTATTATGATAATTCTAAAAAATTTGAAACTATTGGTACTGGTGTAACAGTCACCGGAACTACCTTTACAAATGCTCTTACAGTTTCTGGTTTAACTTCAACAACATCATTATTCTCAACTAATAGTGCCACGATTGATGGTCTTTTAATATCACAAGACTCTCTTACTCAAACTGGAACTGGAAATATCAGAATTGGAGATTACAGTACATTAGGCGCATCAGGTAATAGTAATTACAATATTGCTATAGGCCAACAGGCATTAGATAATATTAATAATGGTGATAATAATATTGCAATTGGTTACCAAGCAGCACAAAATGTCAATGCATCTGATTCCAATTATGGTAATAATACTGCTATTGGATACCAAGCATTCAAATATCTAGATGGTTCCTCTAATAATGTTGCTGTTGGATTTCAGGCATTACAAGGACCTGCTGCTCCAGGAACTTATGACACATTACAAACTGTTGCAATTGGTGCTAATGCTGGATGGAGCGTTCGAAATACAAGATTTAGTTCTTTCTTTGGATATCAGTCAGGATATAGTCAGACAAGTGCAGATTATAATACTTTCTTGGGATACAATTCTGGTTCAGACGTTATCACTGGAAGCAGCAATGTTATTATAGGAGGTTATACCGGTAATCAAGATGGATTTGATATTAGATATTCTGATAACAATGTAGTTCTTTCTGACGGTGATGGAAATATTAGAGTTTATGCAGATTCTAGTGGTAATGTTGGCATAGGAACCACACGTCCAACATCAAAATTAACAGTATTTGGTGGAGCATTTAGCCTCCGGACTTCTCCAGGAAAAAATCCTTTAGATATTAGTCAACTTGTTAATAATACATTTCTTATTAGAACTTCTGGTCCTGATCCTATTGCTATAGCACCAGGAAATACTACAAGATTAACAGTAAATACTTCAGGTATATCTGTAAATGGAACTTTAACTGCTTCTGGCATTTCTACATTCCAAAGTGATCTTTCCGTTGGCATAAGTACCGCTCGTGGAGTCATTCTCACTTCACCAAATGGAACCAAATATCGTCTTATTGTTGATGATAGTGGAAATCTAGATACTGTTGCGGTTTAACCTATAAATAACTAAAAATTCTATCACAAAATGGCAGCGATAATTACTGACCAACTTCGTATATTAAATGCTAAGAATTTTGTGGCTGGAGTTCAATCCAGTACGAATTCTTACTATACATTTATTGGCATTCCTAATGCTTCTGACTATCAATCAGATTGGGATACAAATCCCCCATCTCCTATTGATAGTTTTGAGGAGTACAGTGATTATTGGGACTCTATGCTTGCGATGAAAAAAATCAACGCAAGTGATGTCAGTCAGGTTGTAAGAAAGGTGACCTGGCAATCAGGTATTACCTATGACATGTATCGTCATGATATTAGTAGAAATAATCCTTCTTTGCCATCAGGATCATTTGACTTATATTCTGCAAATTACTATGTAATGAATAGTGATTATAGAGTTTATATTTGCTTATACAATAATGCAAATCCTGAGAATAATTTTCAAGGTGGACCTTCACTTGATGAACCCACTTTCACTGACTTAGAACCAAGAGCAGCAGGAAGTAGTGGTGATGGATATATTTGGAAATATCTCTATACTATTAGCCCAAGTCAGGCAATTAAGTTTGACTCTACAAATTATATCCCAGTTCCTAGTGATTGGTATACTAGTTCAACACATGCTCCAGTCAGAGGGAATGCATCATCTAGTGGACAAATAAAAATAGTAACCATTAGAAATCGTGGTGTTGGACTAGGAACAGCAAATCAAACTTATACTAGAGTTCCCATTAAGGGTGATGGAACTGGTGCTGAGGCAACTGTTGTTATCAATAATGATTCAAAGATCCAAAGTGTCTCAATTTCCAAAGGTGGTTCTGGATATTCATTTGGAACCTTAGATTTAGCAGCTGGTGGTGTCCCAACAGGAACTACAAAACCAGTTCTTAATGTCATCATTCCTCCTCCTGGTGGTCATGGTGCTGACATTTTTAGAGAACTTGGTGCATATAATGTTTTGACATATGCAAGATTTGAAAATGATACTGAGAATCCAGATTTTATCACTGGAAACCAGTTTGCTGCAGTTGGACTTGTAGAAAATCCACAGGCATATGGTTCTAGTTCCACTCTTACACTAGATAAAGCAAGTTCTGTATATGCAGTCAGATTGACTGGTGCCGGTTACAGTAGTGCTACTTTTACTCCAGATACCAGAATCACTCAAACCGTTGGAGTTGGTTCAACTGCTGTTGGTAGAGTTGTTTCATATGATCAAGTAACTGGTGTTCTAAAGTATTGGCAAGACAAAGCACTTGCAGGATTCAATACCAATGGTTCTTTAAATCCAAGTCCAAAATATGGGTTTAAATTAAATAGATTCACATCAATTCCAGCAACTGGAGGAAGTTTGACTATTGTTGGCGGAAGTGTAAATCTTGGAATTGATACTGGATTTACGGGTGTATCAACAGTTCTAAATAGTAGGACATATTATCTTGGTCAAACTTTCACAAATGGTGTTTCACAACCTGAGTCCAAGAAATATTCTGGAAACATCATTTATGTTGATAATAGACCTTCAGTAACAAGGTCTTCCTCACAAAAAGAAGATGTAAAGATTATCTTGCAGTTCTAAAGAATTATGCCACAGGAAACTAACCTCAACGTTGCTCCCTACTTTGACGACTTTGATCCGCAGAGTAACTATTATAAAGTATTATTCAAGCCAGGATATCCAGTTCAGGCAAGAGAGTTAAATAATCTTCAATCTATTCTCCAGAATCAGGTTGAAGATGTTGGCAATCACTTCTTTAAGGAAGGGGCACAAGTCATTCCTGGCAATGTGTCGTATTCTTCTAGTTTCTATGCTATTCAGATTCAAGAAGAATTTTTAGGAGTTCCAGTATCCTTATATCTTGACCAATTAGTAGGAAAGAATATTATTGGTAGAACTTCTGGTGTAACTGCAAAAATTGTAAAATATATCACCAATCAGGAATCAGAAAGAGGCAATTATACTTTATATGTAAATTATTTTAATTCAAGTACCACAGATTCAACCACTCAAACATTCTTTGATAATGAAGTTTTAGTGACTGAAAGTAGCATTAATTATGCTACTACATTTATTTCTGCGGGCGAAGGTTTTGCGAATACTATTACAAAAAATGCTTCTGCAATAGGATCTGCGTTTACTTTGAATGATGGCGTATATTTTCTCAGAGGTCACTTTGTAGATGTTAAAAGCCAAATTCTTATATTAGATCAATATAGTAACAAACCAAATTATAGAATTGGTTTAAATGTTTTTGAAAATATCATTTCTTCAGATGTTGATCCAAAACTCAATGATAATGCTCAAGGATTCAATAACTATAGTGCTCCTGGTGCAGATAGATTCGAGATAACTGCAACTTTAGCTAAAAAATTGCCAGATGATTTTGACGACAAAAACTTTGTCCAATTAAGTGAAGTAATAAATGGTATCTTAAAGACAGATACCAATAAAACACAGTATAATCTCATAAAAGATGAGCTTGCAAAGAGAACATTTGATGAATCTGGAAATTATTACATAAAAGAATTTACAGTTTCCACTAAGGAAAGTTTGAATGATAATGAGGGAAATAGAGGCATTTACGAAGAAGGTCAAACCACATCACAGGGATCAGTTCCAAGTGATGATTTAGCAATTTATAAAGTCAGTCCAGGAAAAGCATATGTAAAGGGGTATGATATTGATATAAGGACCACAACCAATCTTGATGTTCCAAAACCAAGAACAACTCGACTAATTGAAAATCAAGCAGTAAATTTTGGATTTGGACCAACATTTGCTGTCAATAATGTATATGGATCTGCAACTATTGGATTCAATACATCAAATACCTTAAGCTTGAGAGATCAGAGAGTAGGAGTAGATCAAAAATCTGCTCCAGGAAAGGAGATTGGTATAGCAAGAATATATGACTTTGCATTGGAATCTGGTTCATATGATGCATCAAATTCTGCATTGAATAGATGGGACTTATCCTTATTTGACGTTCAAACTTATACAGAATTTGCAGTCAATACTGAAACTACTTTATCTACTCCAGCTTTCATTAAAGGAGAAGCAAGTGGAGCAACTGGTTATCTTAGATATAATGTATCTGCTGGAACAGCATTTACAGCATATAATGTTCAAGGTAATTTCTTCATTGGAGAAAGATTATCATTCAATGGAGTAACAAATGCTGATAGATATGTAACTGATATCAAAAATTATGAAAATTCCGACGCCAGATCAGTTTATGGTATTGTAGGTTCTGCAAATACCTTTACTGCTGATATCATCCAATATCCTTCTCTTGTTATTGGAAATGCATCAATTACTCCAGGAGATAATACTACAGGATTATCAACAATTACAAGTCCAGATATTGCATCCTTTGCTGGAATTGTAACTACTGGTAATCTTATTAAGTATACAATATCCACAAATGATGTACCTTCATTTGCAAGAGTAACTGCAGTGTCTCAAACATCACTGGTAGTTACTGGAGTAACAACTGTAAGTGGAGTATGTGAAGGTTCTGTTCCAAACTCACTCTCTAGTGTGAATGATTTAACTGTCTTAGAAAGCAGAATTCAGCAAAATAGAGGTAGTGGGAACCAATCAAATAATGAATCTCTTTATAGCATTTTCCCCAAAAAGAATGTATCATCAGTAGATTTTACATCATCAAATCTTGTTATTAGAAAACAATACAGCACATCAATCAGCGCTGCCGGAGAAACACCAGCAATTGATGCAGATGATAATGAAACATTCCTCCCATTTGATGAGGAAAGATATATTCTGATTCGTTCTGATGGAACTACTGAGGCTTTAACTTCAGACAAAGTTAATATAACTAATGGATCAACAACTATCCAAATAGTTGGTCTTTCGGGTGCAGATTCCTCTGGTACTGTTTTAATTGCAACACTCAGAAAGACGAAAGTAACCTCAAAAGTCAAGAGAAAGGCGATTTCTAATGTTCTTGTTGTAGATAAATCAAAAAATTCATCATCTGGAACTGGAACTACCACTTTAAATGATGGTTTAGTATATGGCAATTATCCATTTGGGACAAGAGTTCAAGATTCTGTAATATCTTTGAATGTTCCAGATGTTATTCAGATACATGGAATCTTTGAATCAACTAATACATCTAATCCAGAGTCACCAAGTATGACTACTGCTTCATTAGATGGACCAACTGCAACAACAAATGATTTAATTATTGGGGAAACAATAACTGGATCAGTCAGTGGTGCCAAAGCAATTTATCTGACAAGAAAAACAGACACTAGTGTGGGATTTGTTTATCTTAATAATACAGTATTTGAACCAAATGAGGTTGTAAACTTTAGTCAATCTGGAGTTAGTGCTGTATCTTCCAGTATTTCATTGGGATCCAAAAATATTACATCACACTATGACTTTTTCAATGGACAAAGAGAGTCAATTTATGACTATTCAAGAATCATTAGAAAATCGGAATTCCCAGAACCAATCAGAAAGGTAGTTGTTTACTATTCTAAAGCATATTATGACTCATCTGATACTGGAGATATTACAACAGTAAATTCTTATAATTCATTTGATTATTCTACTGAAATCAACAGTATTGGAAACGTCAGAAACAGTGACATTATAGATGCTAGACCAAGAGTAAGAGATTATAGTGTTGTTGCAGGATCAAGATCACCTCTAGAATTTTATGGTAGAGATTTTGATGGAGGATCAACCGGTCAGCATAGTTCAAAGAATGTCATAGCTTCTGATGAATCCATTTCTCTTGGATACAATTATTATCTTGGAAGAGCAGATAGAATATATCTTTCTTCAGATGGATTTGTGGGCGTGAAGTATGGAACACCAAGCGATGATCCAAAACTCCCAGATGAAGTAGCAGATTCTATCAATATTGCAAATGTATTTCTTCCTGCATATCTTTATAATGTAGCAGATGCAAAAATTCAATCTATTAGCTACAAGAGATATCAGATGAGTGATATCTCTAAATTAGAAAAGAGGATCAAGAATTTAGAATATTATAGTTCACTCAATCTGATTGAATCAAATACATTAAATCTTTTTATTCCAGATTCAAATGGTCTCAATAGATTTAAGACAGGTATATTTGTAGATAATTTCTCTACAACAGAGGCTCAAGATTCTACTATTGGTATTAGAAATAGCATTGATAAGAAAAATAAAATTCTTAGACCATCACATTATACTACCTCCATCAATCTTCAAGTTGGTTCGACTGCAATTACTGGCATTGGAACTACATCAGAGACCAACCAAGATTCTAGATTTGCAAAAATCCTTGGTACAAATGTGAAAAGAAAATCACAGAGCATAACTCTTGATTACTCAAATGTTTCTTGGTTAAGTCAACCATTTGCTACAAGATCAGAAAGTGTTACTCCATTCCTAATTAAGTTCTGGAATGGATCTATTGCACTGGAACCAGACGTAGATGTTTGGATTGATGTCAATAGAATGGAAGTTCGTAATGTTGAAGCTGAAGGCAGTTTCCAAGGAGTAGCACAAGCTCTACAGGCAGAGGTCACTACATCTGAAGATGGTTCTAGAATTGGCGTAACTCCTGTAATATGGGATTCTTGGGAAACTGTTGGCGTAAACTTCTCCCTTGATGTCAATACTGAATTTAGAAGAATTAGTGATCAGGAGCAAAGAGAAAATCAAGGAATAGTAAATCCATGGGGCGCATCTGCATCAGTAACTACAATTGAGTCTACTTTTGGATTACAGCAGCAAAGAAGAGGATCGCAGACAACTGTAAATGAAGTTATCAATACTGAAAGTCTTGGGGACAGGATAGTAAGTAGAGAAATTATACACTTTATGAGATCCAGAAATATTCAATTTACTGGAACTAGGTTGAAGCCATTTACTCAAGTATATTCATTCTTTGATGAAGTAGATGTCAATAAGTTTTCATTCAATAAACTTATTGAAATTGAGATGATTACTGGAACTTTCTTAGTAGGAGAAACAGTAAATGGAGTAATGCCATCTACTGAAATATCACAAAGTACACAATCTTCATCTACTGCATCAATTGCATTTAGAGTTGCTTCTTCTAATCACAAATATGGTCCATACAATAGACCAACAGATGTGTATGACAGCAATCCATATGATAGAAATAATACTATTCCTGCGTCATATTCAGAGACATCCACTACTCTGAATGTAGATACTTTTAGCCTTGCTTCTGAAGATTTTCCTCAGTTTGAGGGATATGTTCAAACAGGAATGGTTATTAGAGGAAGATCGAGTGGAGCACAAGCAGTCATTACAAATGTAAGACTTCTTACTGATAGATTGGGCACATTAATTGGTTCATTTAGAGTACCAGATCCATCCAATGTCAAAAATCCAGTTTTTGAAACAGGAAGATCGACATTTAAACTTACAAGTAGCCCAATAAACAGCAAAATCGAAGGAACCACAACTACTGCTGCTGAAGAAATTTTCTACTCAGAAGGAAGTATTGATAACACTCAGGAAGTTACTTTATCTCTCAAAAATGCAAGAGTTGATATAAATCAAGATTTTATTGAAGAGAGAGAATTTACTCAGGAAGGAACTGGTGGAGGAGTAATTGTAACAAATATCAGAAATAATCCACCACCAGCACCACCACCAGATCCTCTTGCTCAAACTTTCTTAGTATCAGATAAAACTGGAATATTCCTGACCAAATTAGATGTTTTCTTTAGTGCTAAAGATGACAATATTCCTGTAACTTGTCAAATTAGAGAAACTCTTATTGGAACTCCAAGTAATGTAATTCTTCCATATTCTGAAGTAAGTTTAAATCCAGATAAAGTAAACCTTTCTGATGATGCAACAGTTCCTACTACATTCGAATTTGATTCTCCAGTATACCTTAATGGAGAAACAGAGTATGCAATTGTTCTCCTTTCAAACTCTACAGAGTATAGAGTTTGGATTTCAAGATTGGGAGAAAGCGATATAAGAACACTTGGAACAGAAGCAGGTCAAGTTCTTGTTTCTAAGCAACCAATTCTTGGTTCTTTATTTAAATCACAAAATGCTTCAGTTTGGACACCTAGCCAATATGAAGATCTTAAGTTTGAACTTTATCGTGCAAATTTTGTTGGACAAGGAGCTATTGAATTCTTCAATCCACAGTTACCTTCTTCCCTCTCAGCAATTTCTAGAAATGCCGTTACAATCAATCCCAGAAATATTAGTGTTGGGATTGGAACAACAGTTCAAGATGCGGGTCTCATTGTTGGAAATACCATTCTCCAAAATGGAACTACTGGAACTGGTAAGCTAGTTGGATTTGCTGGTTCTGCAACTGACACACTTACAATTACCAATGCTGGAGTTGGATATACTCCATCTTCAGGATCCTACACATTTGCTGGAGTTGCTCTAACAAGTGTTACTGGAAATGGATTGAATGCAACTGCAAACATTTATATTGAAAATGGAGTTGCTATTGGTGCTACCATTTCTAATGGTGGTAAGGGATATGCAGTAGGTGATGTATTGAGACCAATTATGGTTGGCAATACCGAACTTGGAAGAAATATGAAGCTTACAGTTGATAGAATCTTTGGCAATAATGAATTAATTATTGATGAGGTTCAAGGTGACTTTGGAACAGGAGCTTCGAATTATCTGCAATATGTCAATAGTAGTGGAGTCACAACTACTCTAAATTCTTCAGTTGGTGGAAATGTTGTTCCAGAATCTCCAATTAGAGTGAATACTGATGGTTTACACCTGAAAATATTCCAAAGAAATCATGGAATGCATTCAAATATAAATCAAGTCACATTAAGTGATATTGCTTCTGATGTGTCACCATCTAGATTGAGCATTAGTTATACCAATACCGATATTGGTTCAATTACTATTGGCAGCACTTCAAACTTTGGAACATTTGAAAATCTTGGAATTGGAACAACAAATCCAGGATATGCAAAAATTGGAGATGAAATTGTAAAATATACTGGTGTTTCTGGCAATACACTTACTGGAATCACTAGAGGAATTGATAATACATTAATAGTAAATCATAATACGAATGATTTGGTATATAAGTATGAACTTGATGGAGTATCCTTAAGAAGGATCAATACAACACACAATTTAGCAAATGTAACAGTATCTAATCCAATCTCACTTGATAGTTATTACGTAAAGGTTGGAATGAGCACAAATGGAACTGATAGATCCACTGGTTCTACCTTAGGATCACTCTACTTCAATAGATTGACTACAGGTGGTGGAATTGCAGCAAAAGGAACATATAATTTACCATATACTACCATCATTCCAAAAGTTACTACAATTGAACCAAATGGTTCTGCCATTTCATTCCAGGCAAGAACTATTACAGAAACAAGTATTTCTGGGACAGAATCATCTTATTCTGATAGAGGATACCAAGAAATTGGAAATTATCAGAAGAATGATTTTGATTCTCCAAGAATGATTGCATCCCACATTAATGAAACTGCATACTTGACAGCACTTCCTGGAAATAAATCTTTCTCCATTACCATGAATTTTTCAACTTCTGATGGTAGATTGTCACCAGCAGTCGATCTTGATCAATCATCTGTGGTATTTGTAACTAATAGGATCAATTCACCAGTCAGTGACTATGCAAATGACCCAAGAGTAAATACTGTTCCAGATGATCCAAATAACTTTGTATATGTCAGCAAAAATGTGATTTTAGAAAATCCTGCATCTTCTCTGAAGGTATATTTGGATTGCTACATTTCAAATTACAATGATGTAAGAGTATTCTATGCTTTAAATCAAGATACTCCTTCAAATGAAACTGTATTTGTTCCTTTCCCAGGATATAGGAATTTTGATATTGATGGCAATTTAATTAGCAGTTCAAATAATGATGGTTCATCAGACATCTATATTCCAAAAACAGACAATTATACTGTAAATCCATCTTTGGATCTGTTCAAGGAATACACATTCACTGCTGATAAACTTGCACCATTCAATTCCTTTAGAATTAAGATTATTGGAACATCAACCAACCAGGCTATTGTTCCACAATTCAAAAATCTTCGTGCTATTGCTCTTGCTTAATATGACTTTGATTCCAATTGAAGGTAGAGATGGTTACTTTAGAGATAGCAAAACCAAAGCTATCGTGAATAGAAATCACAATGAATATAATACTTATATCACAAATAGACAAAAACTTTCATCTGACAAAGAAAGAATTGACAAACTAGAAAATGAAGTGAGTCAGATGAAAGGTGATTTGGGAGAAATTAGGATGTTGCTGCAGCATCTAGTGCAGCAACATAAATAGAGAAAAATAGTTATATAAATGGCTAAGCCTTCCTCTAGACAAGAATTAATTGACTATTGTAAGAGACAGTTGGGTTATCCTGTCTTGGAGATTAATGTCGCTGATGAGCAAATTGAAGATTTGGTGGATGATGCTCTTCAATATTTCCAAGAAAGACATTTTGATGGTGTTGCTCAGACATATTTGAAGTATCAATTGACTCAAAATGACATTGATAGAGGAAAAGCAAGACCACCTGGAGCTCCAAATGCTGGAAGTTCAGTAGGAATTGCTTCCACAAGTGCAACTACTACAATTGTTGGCACTGCAACTACATTTACATACTACGAAAACAGCAATTATCTTCAAATTCCACCAGATATTATAGGAATTACTAAGATTTATCAGTATGATGATGCACAATCAGTAAATACATCAAATCTTTTCAGTTTTAAGTACCAATTGTTCTTAAATGACATCTATTATTGGGGAACAACTGATTTATTGTCATATTCTATGGCAATGACTTACCTAGAAACCACAAATTTCCTCTTAAATACTCACAAACAAATCAGATTTAATCAAAGACAGGACAGATTATATCTTGATGTTGATTATGGCAATGTAAAAGCAGGTGATTTTATTGTTATTGACTGCTATAGAGCAATGGATGGTAGTGATTACTCAAGAATTTGGAAC
>Ga0070749_10002461_pt1 | contig 12434 bp, 16 predicted proteins | sample VirMetDEL_Nov_18_FD_75180 | JGI IMG/M metagenome (GOLD analysis project Ga0070749, IMG submission 75180) | Aqueous microbial communities from the Delaware River and Bay under freshwater to marine salinity gradient to study organic matter... | ecosystem: Environmental > Aquatic > Marine >...
CACTATGATTGGATTTATTTAGAATAATAAAAAAAGGGTTAGAATAATTTCTTAGATACTTCTTTAATTGCTAACTCTGCACTATGAAAACCACAAACGGTAAAATCATTACTGTTTGTGGTTTTCATAGTGCAGAGTTAGCAATTAAAGAAGTATCTAAGAAATTATTCTAACCCTTTTTTTATTATTCTAAATAAATCCAATCATAGTGAAACCTCATGTCCCTATTGCAGTTGGCCTCTCATACTATAACGATCTTAAATCAATCCAAAGGAGCATTAATAGTTATATTGATGATGTTGACTTTGTTTTTGCTATAAACGGAAGATACTCATTAAGAGATGGATCTGATTATTCTGATGATGGCTCAACCGAATACCTAGAACAGTTTGATAATGTAATAATTGAAAACTTTGTTGGAATGGAGCATGATAAAAGAAACAGGTATCTGGAACTAGCAGCAGAAATGGATATTGATGTTATGCTAATGATTGATTCTGACGAGTATGTGATTGAGGCCGATTGGGAAAAGTTTAGGGATAATATTGACCTGTTAAAAAAAGAGCCAGCAATACATGGTGTCAAATTCTATTACACAGATAAGGAATGGACAGTATATCCCAGAATTTGGGTAATGCCTCAAAGCATAAGATATTACAGATGTCATAATATCTTCAATGTAAATGGCCAGATAATACGAAGTCCTGGAAACCTAAAAGCCGTTGAGGGAATATCAATGGGAATGAATGATGATTTAAGATCAGAGCAATATTTACAAGGAACTTCAGAGTATCAAAAACGAATGTTAGAATACGAAATTCCAATAAGACACGCATTAAGAGATGGGAAGCCGATATAATGGAAATTTATTCTACTGCTAAAGCATTATACCATCTTGACAAGTTGCAAGAACTAAAGAAAGGAAATCCAATATCACCAACACTTATCCAGATAGACCTTGAAGCGTGGTGTAACCATAACTGCTCATTCTGTTCATATAGAAAAGATGATGGCTATAACAAGGAAATGCTAAAACTAATTGATGGTTGTTCTAGTAATGAGTGCAAACCAATAGGCCATTCATCAGCCAAATCAAGACTTCCTGAATCTGTTGCCCATACATTACCAAAACAAATGAAAGAGGCTGGTATTCCAGCAATAGAATTAACAGGCGGTGGAGAGCCTACAATGTGGGCATATTTTGATATTTTACTTGACAACCTTATAGAGAATAATATAGAAATTGGCCTTGTAACTAACGGCTCAAATATGCCAGAAGCAAGAGTAAAAAAACTAGCAAGCTATGAAAAGACGTTATGGATTAGATTCTCAATGGACGGTTCTAACCAGGAAATCCACAAACTAATCCACAGAACATCTAAAGATGAATTTGATAAAATACTAAAGGCCGTTAAACAAACAGTTCAATATGCACACAAGGATCTAGTCGTTGGAATATCATTTATCATTACACCTGAAAATTATTACGACATTGAAAACTCTACTATTCTATACAAGTCGTTAGGTGTATCAAATATCAGGTTTTCATGGTTGTATGACACGACAGGAAATGCAGGCCTAAATGATGATGTAATAGAAATGATAAAGGACAAACTAGAGGCATTAAAGAAAGAACATGACACAGATAACTTTAGAGTATTGTTTGAACGAGGCCGAATTGAAACATATAACAAGCCAAATGATGATTTTAAGACCTGTTATTATCAAAGATTTGTTTGGAATATAGGTGCAGACGGTTTTGTTTATCCCTGCTGTATTCAAAAATATAATCCAGACTATGCCTTTGCAGATATTACAACAGAATCAGTAAAAGATATTGTTAATTCCACTCATTCCCGAATGTCAACATTAAACCCTAAAGCCTGCAATCCCTGCTGGTTAAGAAACAGAAACAAACAGATAGGACAGGCAATAGAAGAACCAAAGCACGTGAATTTCGTATGAATTGGCTAGGAGAAATGGTTCAAACCCATATAACAAAACATGACACCGTTTTAGATTTAGGCTGCGGTATTATGATGCCTACTGATAATCTAATATGTAAAAATATTACAGGTTGTGATCTCTTTGAAAGATACCTAGACCACATAAAGGACAAGTTTAACACAATAAAATTAGGATTAGATGAAACTGACAGATTCATGGATAATTCGTATGATGTTGTTATATGCCTTGATGTAGTTGAACACCTGGAAAGAGAATTAGCATTAAAGGTTCTAGACGAAGTAAAAAGAATATGCAGAAAAAAGGCCATAATATTCACACCCAAACTGTTTGACAAAAACGAGCAGCCAAAAGATGGAGCATGGGGATTAGGTGAAAACCATTTACAGAATCACCTTTGCCAAATTACGGCCAATGATTTAAACACAAGAAACTATGAAACATTACTTGAAAAAGGCGGATATTTTGGTGTATATTCTAAATGATTAGCATAATAATACCGACATATAATTGTGAAAAATATATCAAGTTTGCAATAGAATCAGCATTAAACCAAACGTATGAGGATAAGGAAATCATTGTGGTTGACGACGGTTCAACGGATAATACCCTAGATATTATCACCCAAATTGCAGATATTACCGTATTAATCAAGCCAAATGGTGGAACGGCTGACGCACTAAATACAGGAATAAGAAATGCCAATGGCGATTGGATAAAATGGTTATCTGCTGACGATATGTTATATCCTGACGCACTAGAATTAATGATGAATAGCATTGAGAAAATGGACCATACAGATAACTCAATATTTTATTCACACTATGATATAATAGATGAATCAGGAATTATTACAGGCCACTTTGAAGAACCAAAGACAAGGGAAAAAGGGGAACTATGGAAAAGGTTTTACGGTAATGGCTCAACCTCACTAATTCATAAAAAAGTATTTGCCAAATGTGGCCTGTTTGATAGCACAATGAAACATTCAGAAGATTATGAGTTTTGGCTAAGATGTTCAGAAGTATATGGTGTCAAGTTACAACTAGTTGATGAATATACATTAAAGTATCGTGTTCATAAAGATCAATTAACCAACAAAATAGGTGGAAGTTTAGATGAAGAAATCAGGAAAAAAATACAATCTCTTATTGTTTAGAGGATCACCAAGATCCAATATCCAAGAAGTGGAAGAATGGAATGACAAGTTACCATGCGATACTCTAATTATCCGATATATGCAAGAAGTCCCCGCATATTGGCGAGCAAGAGATGAATTTCTAAAAGGCTCATGGGATTATCTAGTAATTGCAACTGATGATATAGTAGTAAAACCTGAACACATTAAACAGTTACAAAAAGACATTGATGAGAATCCTTTTCCTGTAATTTCAGGCATGATGAATGTCGATCAACATGAGTATATGAAAGAATTTGGCAACCTGAATATCTGTCAAATATTGGCACTAAAGGATAAGAAATTACGATATTATGATTGGTATTTACGTTCAAATCTTCCAGAACACGACATATTTCAGGTTAAATTTGCAGGATTTGGCCTAACAGCGATTAGACGTGATGTTGTAGAGCAGATTTACTTTGCGGGTGATGGTGTTTTCAAAGACAGGGGAATGGAATTCGGAGCTTCATTAGACTTTGTGTTCTGTTGGAACTGTCACGAACGAAACATTCCCATATATGTCGATAAGCGTATTGATATGCAACATCTAAGGGCAGCGGGATCAAGCAAAGTAGGTCTAAAACACCCTGAAATATGGTTAAAGGGTGAATTGCTTGAAAGGTGTAGCCATGAAATAAAAGAGCAGTTTTATGCCAATAATAGATTCTACAACAGATGTGCCAAATGCAAGTCATTTACTTAATTCTCTTTAGTTTTCACACCAATGACTAGACATGGCAAGTTATTCATCAAATGCTAATGTTCAGAACCTAGTTTATGGAACAACAAATTCTGATTTAGATACGGCCTGTTCTAATGCTAGAGATATAGCCACTTCAATTATTAATTCACACTTAAATCGAGATACCGATATTGCAAGTCCATCTGACGCAGTTACTAGATGCTGCACATTATTGGCAGCGGGAATGGTAGCAACGGGACCTGATGATAATTTAGAACAGAATGCATACTATAAGGCTGGAATGGAACTCTTGAAAAATCTTAGAGGTGACGATCCTGATGATTCTTCATGGGGAAACAGCATAGTAATGGATAGATTCTAATGGTTAACAAACTTATCAATTCTGATCTAGGAGCAGTATTTTCAACTGATCCAGCAGTAGCATTATGGACTTATATCAAATCAATATGGGGAACTACAACAGGTTATACTGTTCCAGCAAATACGCTAATTAAATTTGATACAAAGTTTGGTGAGATGAAAGGATTTTACAATTATTTTATTGTTGAAAATATGCCATCAATTATTACGCCACAATGTATTGGCAGTTCAAGATATTCAGTTACAGAAGTAAAAAGGATTCAATTAATGTGTATTGGTAAGAACGCAAAAGACACAAAATGGAAGATGGAACAACACCTACTTTCACTCTTAAATTCTAACTTAACAGGAATGGTATCAACCTATGGAATAAGTATAATGAATATAACTGAATTTCAGGAAATACCAACATCTGAAGATGAGGCAGTTAAGACAGGCCTACAACCAAATACAGGATTCCATAAGACTAGATCCTTTGCAACTGTTACGCTTCAATACGAACTAGAATCAACAACGGCTTAATACTTCTCTTAATTTTATTTTAATTTCCTGTCTATATGCGAGGAGCAACATCTGAAAAAATAGAATTACCAAAAGATTTTATCAAATGCTCAACTTTTGAAGAAAATGGAAAGAAATTTACACTATACTATAATCCTATCGAAAAAGATCCTTTAAAGGCGTACATCAAAAAAGAGGCTGATAACTAATGGCCAAAACAACAACCGCAAGTCTATTTGTAAAACCACCACAATGGGTTGTAGAATCCACAGAGGGAACAACACCAACAGCTTCACCATCATTTACAACTATGGGTGTAGTTAAATCAATAGGCATTAAAGTCGCTGGCGGTTTTATTGATGTCGCTCAAGTAGGTTCAGAAGATTTAATTGCAATTTTGCAAGGCCTACAAGAATATGAAACACAATATACTATGACATTACAAAATATCACAGGACTATTAGACAGAGCCTTTGATGCTGCAAACTATGGAACACCAACAGGCACAGTTTCAGAAACAATCACAATAGCATTTTCAATTTATCTTAATGGAACAGAAAACTATATCCTTTGCAAAGGAAGCCGATTAAAAGAGGCAACTGTAACAATGGAAGTCGGAAAAGAAACCGAAGTAACTGTTTCATTCGTTCATACAACAATTACAACACCATTCTCAACATCTGACGCAGGCCTAACTACACCAACATGGACATCAATTCCAACAGGTGCAGTATGGGGACATACAGACGGTGGTGCAAACCCAATATCCTGGAACGCTTCAGGACAAGACTGTAAGAAATTCTCTATCACAGTTAATAGAAATGCAAAACCTGATTATACATTAGGAAATACAGATCCTCATTCTTCACAAACTCATGGCAGAAGAATAACAGGTGATTTTACAGTATTATGGACTTCAACAACCTTAGAGGCTGACTTTAAGGCTGGAACAGCAAGAACATTAACCGCAACTCTTAAAACCTCAACAGGTGTAATAACAGTCACAGGTGCAAAAATAGTGGATTATTCTAGAGATGGCGACATTGGTTCAGACGAGGCAATCGTTGAGAATGTCACATTTAGAGGTCTATCCTGTGCGGTGGCTTCATCTTGATAGGCGATAAGATAACAGTTAACGAAAAAGAATACACCATTAAAAAGGACATAACCTTTGGTGAATATCGTAAAATTGCCAATCTTAACACAAAACTAACATCTATTCAAACTCAATTTGACGGTGAATTAGACGAAGATCAAATAAGAAAAATAACAACTGATTTTGCACAAACCACTAATGATCAGATGGAACTAATGATTGAATTTTTAGAATCTACATTAGGACTAAAACAAAAAGACCTTGATAATATGTCACTTGAACAGGCCATTGAATTATTCCAGGAATCGTTTAAAGCCTGCACAGAAGTTAAAAAAAAATCAGACAAAACATCAGGCTCGCCATACAACTAAATAATACGGCACTTCCTGAACTTCAAGAAACACCTGAAGTCTATCAAATACTGTTAAAATTTTCTATTATTAACAGATTAGGCTCATCATATACGTGGAAAAGCCTTGACGACGAATATTATCTTGATTTACAATATATGCAAATATGCTTTAGTGCTATGGATAAATACCAAGAGAACCAAATGAAAAAGTCTAACTTTTATTCCAAAGAGGGTTTAATGGGAACATGATAGAAGCAAAAGGATATGAAGAAAGCAGGAAAAAGATTAACATATTTAATTCAGGTATAATTGTAGAAATACAATCCGTTTTAGAACTAATAGCAAACAATGTAATAAATGACGCAAGATTCATTCTGGCCAAAAATCAAAATATCGATACAGGCGGCTTATTAGGATCAATCCGTATCTTTGATTCAGGTTCAGACTATATTATTGTTGGAACTGACGCACCTCATGCAGGATATATTGAATTTGGTCGTGGTCCTGTAAGACCTGTTAGAGCAAAGGTTCTAAGATATTTTGACAAGAAAACAGGCAAACTTGTTTTCACTAAATATGTTGGTCCAACAGAACCTATGCCATTCTTACAACCAGCAGTTGAAAAATGGGCAAGATTATTTGACGGTATAATGGCTGAACGAGTGGAAAAACTATTGAAGTAATTATTTCTCTTTTTCTCTACAATCATTTAATTCATAGGCGAGGAGCTAGATGGCAGAAATACCTTTAAAATGGAAATTTACAACGGCTGGAACTGAGGACGTTAAAGCTAAGCTTAACGAAGTTAATAGATTATTAAATTCACAGGAAGTAGATGTTAAAGAATTAGACAAGGCCAAAAGGGATTTAAACAGAACTGTCAACCAAGTGGTAAGAGCTCAAACCCAACAAAAAAATCTGTATCTTGCTATGCACCCAAATTTGTTAAGAGTTACAAGAGCCATGTCAACATTGAACTCTGTATTTAGAGCAGGAATGGCAGTAAGCCAAACATTAAACCTTATGTTCTTAAGACAAAACTCCGCAACGGCAGAAGTAGCAAGAACATCATTAGCAGCAGATATAGCTCAACGAGATTATAATGCAGCAGTTAGAGATTTTGGTGTCGCAAGTGATGAAGCACAACAAAAATTAAATGAATTAAATATCGCATTGGCCGAACAGGAAGAAGCAGTTAATGCAGAAAAACAGGCTAATTTGCAAAAATACTTTGATATTTTCACATCAGTAGGAACATTAATTTCAACAACATTTAACGCTTTAATGAATAATCCAAAAATTGCTGATGCAGTATTTAGAGCTGGTTCAAAACTTGGAACATTGTTCGGTCTAGTTATGCAAGGAGCAACTAGATTAGTCGTTGAAGCAGTAGATTGGTTATTCCCAACACTTACAGGAAAAAAGGCTATGGCTGGAACTGTAAAAGCTGGGGGATTAATAGGGGCAAGTTTTGGAATGTCAATAGTTAGTGCAGCATCAGCAGCAATATCAGGATTAGCATTAGGAACATTGTTATTTGATCCAATAGATAAATGGTTAAGAGAAAGTCTTCCAGGTTACAAAGGATTTGCAGAAGCAAGAGATATTGAATCACAAAAAAATATTGGGACAATATTTGGCAAAGATTCTAAAATGGCTGAGGGTGCACAGGAAGCATTACCAGGTTGGTTTGGACCAAAAGGTATCGCAGAGGGTGAGGGAACTGTTAAACAATTTTTAGACCTTTTTCAACCATTAATTGACGTATTTACAACAGGCCTGCCAGAAGCCTTTGGTGATACTGAAGCAAATTTTACTGAAACAATAGGCGGCACAATGTTAAAAAGTAGTGAAACAGCAGGAGAGGCTCTCAAATTAGGCTGGGCTGGAATATGGAACTCTATTATCGGAATATTTAACAATGCAGGATCATCAATGACAGAGGGAACTAACGGAATATTTAGATCACTTGTTAATCATATCAACAGTTTAATTTCTGCATACAATAGAGCAGCCAAAAAACTTAAAAGATCAACAATTTCCAAAGTATCTTTTAGTAATGCAACATGGACAGATATTCCAGCAATAGCAGCCGCAAATGGATTTAATGGTATGGTAAATCAACCAACATTATTCCTAGCAGGAGAAGCTGGACCTGAAGCAGTTTCAATTACACCAAGTGCAGGCGGTGGCGGTGGTTCAGGAACAACCATTATAGTAAATGTAGCAGGCTCTATTCTTACAGAAAAACAACTATACAAAAAAATTGATGATAATCTAAAGGCCGAACTAAGAAAAAGGAACTTTAGATTATTATGAGCATATCTATCACAAAAAAACCATTACTACCTGTTATCACAATAACAAAAGATGATTCATCAACTTATACATATAATCCGCACACAAGTACGTTTGATTTTAGATTAAAGTCATTACAATTTACACCACCATACGATCACGTCGGTGGATCTTTCTCAATGACAATTTACTCATCAGACGCAACTAATGCAAACATGAACACATTCCTAAACAATGTAGATGAGGGCAACGAGTTAACAATAGCACTTGGAAAAACTTCATCAGTTACAACACTATTCAGGGGAATAATTGAACGAAAGGAAATTACAGAACCAATAAAAGATTTGATGGAAGTTACACTCGCTGGACCTGATTGGGGATCATATATCCTAAAGTCAAAACTGATAAACCGTTCTTGGATTCAAAACAGAACAGGAGATGATTTAGACGCTTCTGACAGTTCAACTCTAGTATCTCAAATTATTAGTGATATGATAACTGACGTGGCCTCAACACCAACAAATGAATATAGTTTAGAGAATCATGGCATAGTTTATTCTGCTGGAAATGTAACCGTTCCATCAGTAAAATTTCCTGAATTTACAGCAAACTTGGAATATGCAGATGATAAACTAACAGAAATTGACAATCTAATAGGAACAACCCATTACGTGGATTCTTCAAAGAATCTAATTATTAAAGATCCAACTATTACATCTGCCTCAAGTGGAATATTATTGACAGATGATTATACTTCAGGAACAGCATTAGCATGGGATCAAACAAAACTTGGTCTTATTGCACCTGGAAGCACTTATGTAAGAACATTAGAAAACCACAAAAGAAGAATTTTTGGTGTTGGCGGTGACAGACAATCAGTTGACCAATCTAGCACATCTTATTCCACATCAACAACAGTTTATGACAAATATATCGCTATGAAGTTCACGCCACAATATAGGCCAATATCACAAATAGCAATCGTATTATCAAAAACAGGAAGTCCATCTGCTGGACCATCAATCCAACTAGTAGAGGATTTTGGTGGAGATCCATTAGGAACTGTAATTAGAGATACTGTTTCAGCTTCTAAAGATGAGGTAACGGCAAGTGCTGGCTGGCATTGGTTTGACATTGGTGATCAATTAAACACCGCCAAAGATTATTGGATTATTCTAAACAAAACAGGTGACGTATCAAATACATATAATTGGCACAGGGACGCAAATGACACAGGAACTCATTCAACATCAACTGATTTAGTCACATGGACACCCGCAACAACACCTAACAGATGGAATTTTGCGTATAAAACTTATACAAGCACACCAATTCTAACAGTTTATTCTGATACCGCTGCCGCAACTGCAAAACATTTTGTTGAGCATGTAATTAAACAACCTGACGTAACAACACAAGAACAAATGAACAGATTAGTAATATCTGAATCTACAAGATTATTCAAAAGAAAAGAGATATTTTCAGCTTCAATATATGCTCCAGACACACTATTGCAGACAGGCCAAACCGTTCAAGTGTATAAATCAAGTTCAGGTTATAGCGTTAATGCCGCATTTACTTTGTCAAATGTTGAATACATCTTTGAAGCAGATGATATGGGTGCAACGGGGCAATTCTATTATAATGTTGACGGATTTAGATATACAACATACTAACATGGAACACAAAGCACAGTTTAAACTAGAGGGCAACGTGGAGATATACTCTTTTCCAGCAGATAGATTTCCAAATTATGATTCTGTCAAAAAACTAACAGAAGAAGAAAAGAAAAACTACCTAGTAGAAAAAGGGGATAATCTAGTTGTAGATTTAGGCCTTGATCAGGTTAAGGACTATCTTATAGGAACTGACACAACTTCATTATTATATTCAGGTGTAGGTTCTGGAACATCAACAGTAACAACAGGTGACACAGACCTTGAAACTGCAATAGGTTCACGATTATTAATTCAAACAAGATATTCAGGTGGAACAGGAATAGCAAAATTTGATTCTTTCTATGCAGCAGGAGATAACAACGGTTCATGGAATGAGGCTATAATTGCACAGGCCGCAAGCGGTGACATATTTGCAAGAAAATTATTAGTATCAACATTTACAAAAGCAACAACAAATACGGCAGTTCTTGCCTGGACTATAACCATAACAGTGACATGAGTGCAGTAGATTCTGGCCGAGATACATCATCTGCTGATCTCTTAGCGGAGATTATGCAGCAGATATTAACCAACAAAGCAGGAAAAACAGCCGATAACAGTTTTACACTTACACAAATTATCCCATTAGGTGATGGAATTGATATTGCAGATACCGTTACAGGAACAGCATTAGGATTATGGTTTGAAATAACAAATGACGCAGGCGGTGGAACAACAACGGCAGCAGTAGCAGGAAAAATTGGACAAAGTTATTTGACAGAATATCCAACAGTTACAGGTGAAATCACAGACGATAATGGTGATGGCTGGAAAACAGGACAAGGGTTAATCGGAACAACGGAGCTTGCAGGATAATGTCTAATACTTCTCTTAGTTTTATTTCAGTTTTTGACTATAAGCGAGGAGCTATGTTTGAAATAAAAGGTGTTAACTAATGGGATCAGGCGGAACTGAATGGGAAGTAGCTGATGTTATATCCGCTAGTCGTTCTAATCAAAAGACTTGGTTTATTGGCACAGGATCTCAAATTAATGCACTTTCACCAACTTATGCAGGCCAAATCGCTTTTTGTACGTCAACAGGTTCAGGATATACAGTAGAAAATATTTATCAAAGAGATTCTTCAAACTCATCTTGGGTAGCTCTAAAAATAGGCACTCAATTATCAACAGCATTATCTGAAACAGAAGAAATATGGATTCCAGCAGGTTCATTTACAAGTGCAACAACTAACGGAGCAGAAATCACAAGTAGAGAAACATCATCTAATAAAGTAAATTATCACTATGCAGGATTTGATACAACAACTTCAGAAATAGTATGGTTCACATGGACACCACCAGCAAATTGGAATGCAGGAACAGTTCGTTTTAAATTATATTGGACTAACACAGGTGGCGGTTCAGCAGAAACTATTGACTTTGATTTAGCAGCAGTAGCATTTGCAGATGATGATGCACTTGATACAGCAGTTGGCACAGCACAAAATGTCACAGATACCTGGATTGCCCAGAATGACCTACATATTACATCATTTTCATCAGCAATAACAATAGCAGGAAGTCCAGCAGCAGGAGAAGAGATCCATTTCAAATTATCAAGAGATGTAGCATCTGATGACCTAACAGGCGATTGTGATGTTATTGGCGTACTACTCGAATACAGCGTTAACGACATAGGCACAACCTAGATTGGCACCAATATTTCAACAACCCTTTATGAGTGGTGGCTTTCCATCAATGAATAGAGCAGGACCAGCAGTAGGTGGTTGGGTAGAATTAGCAAGAACTACATTAGGTTCAGCTTCAGAAACATTAGAAGTGACAGGTTTTGCAGATAAACGATATTTGATGTTTTTAATTGATGGCAGATCTGTTTCATCTGAATTTCAAACTGTTTTACAAACAGGCAATTCTTCATTTGACACAGGTTCAAATTACGCAATTCGTTCAAGTGACAATGGTGGAGCAGATGCAACAGGAACTTCATATCCTTATACTCGAATAAGTCCATCAACAAGTCTTTCAGAATTATTTTGTGTTGGTTATATTGCAAACTATGCTAGTAAAGAAAAACTTGGACAATTATGGGGAATGAAAAGAGAAACAGCTGGAGCAGGAACAGCTCCACAAAGAATAGAAAACGTATGGAAATGGGCAAACACATCTAATGTTATTGATAGATTAAGAGTTAATGAAAATGGATCAGGAACTATAAACACAAATTCAGAAATGGTAGTTCTTGGTTGGGATCCTGCTGATACACATACTAACAACTTTTGGCAAGAATTGGCTAGTGTA
>Ga0070749_10002463_pt1 | contig 12433 bp, 17 predicted proteins | sample VirMetDEL_Nov_18_FD_75180 | JGI IMG/M metagenome (GOLD analysis project Ga0070749, IMG submission 75180) | Aqueous microbial communities from the Delaware River and Bay under freshwater to marine salinity gradient to study organic matter... | ecosystem: Environmental > Aquatic > Marine >...
AGATGATTCTCGAATGTGCGCAGCTGCTTTCTACTGCGCATCGTTTGCTAGACGGCGAACTGTACGAAGGTCAGACCAAGACAGGTCGCAAGGTAAAGCGTTGGGAACTTCACGACGAACGTGAGATCTATCTCTATCAGGCAACGCATATCAATCATCCTTGTGCCGTGTGGGCACGGGAGAGCGAGACCAACTACTCTTGGCTGTATTCTCTGTTCGTTGAACTTAACAAAGAATACACTCATCGTTATGGCAAAGTTCATAAGTGTATGACAATGAATCCATTGCTTCGCATCTCTCCGACGAAAATCAAGTCGACAGGTTCTATGACTGCGTTCCCGCAAGCAATGCCCGATGATTGTAAGAATAGCGACGCTATTCAAGCCTATCGGAATTACTATATACTGTATAAGAAAGATTTTGCGCGGTGGTCTAAGCGCGAAACACCTTCTTGGTTCAATGGGTGAATAAATACTGATATGCCAAGCTACGTTATTAGAGATACTCAAACAAACAAAGTCGAAGAAATGTTTATGCGCATTTCGGAGATGGAAGAATATCTCGCTCAAAACCCCACAAAACAATTAGTCCCAAACGCGCCAGCTATTGTGTCTGGCGTTTCGGCTGGTCGTAACAAACCAGACGAAAGTTTTCGTGATGTACTGAGAACTATTAAAAAGAACAACCGAGGAAGCAAAATCAACACGTGGTGAAAATATAATCTGGACTATGCTTTCTCACAGGAGAAGTATGTATGCCTCAGGTTTCAACCGCAGAAGTATTTTTTGATAACACACCAATCCCTGAGTTCCTATCGAAGCGAGAAAAGAAAAGATTAAGAAAGCAAGAAAAACAAATTAAAGCAAAGGAACAGAGTTCAGTCATTCGACTGAATAACATTTATCCGCTCACGGATAACCAAAGAAAAACTTTTGATGCGTTTGATTCTGACAAAAACCTCATACTTCACGGTGTAGCTGGCACAGGCAAAACTTTTCTATCAATGTATTTGGCTCTAAAGGCAGTCCTCGATGGGCGAGCACCAAAGCCAGTCGTCATTATCCGTAGCGTTGTTCCGACGAGGGATATGGGATTCCTTCCTGGCAATATGAAAGAAAAGGCAGCAGTCTATGAGCAACCATATGCTGCCATTTGTTCGGATATAGTTTCAAACCGCCAGAATGCATATGATTCATTGAAGAATAGAGGAATTATAGAGTTCTCGACAACTTCTTTTCTAAGAGGTCTCACGTTTAAGAATAATACAATTATCGTCGACGAATGCCAGAATATGACGTTTCATGAACTTGATTCGGTCATCACGCGCATGGGCGAAGGTTGTAGAGTTATCTTCTGTGGCGATTTTCGTCAGTCTGATTTTTGGCGAGAAGATGAGAAGTCTGGGCTAAATAAGTTCATGTCTGTCGTTTCGAAGATGAAAAGTTTTGAACGTATCGAGTTCACAAAGGACGACATCGTAAGATCTGATGTTGTGAAGGAATATATTTTGGCAAAACTTGAACAAGGTATTGTATAGAAATTATGTTTGAATATGATTATTATGATTTGCCAAAAGTGAATTCTGTGACTGGCGAAGATGGTCGAAGGTATTATCAAACTCCAGATGGTAAGAGGTATCCATCTGTGACGACCGTTCTCGGAGATAGACCAGAAAAGAAACGTGCAATTTATGAGTGGCGTCAGCGAGTCGGCGAAGAGAAAGCGAACCGTATTTCTACGCAAGCTGCTCGACGCGGGACATCTGTTCATACTCTCATGGAAAACTATGTGAGAGATTTAAGCGAACCAGATTCCAGCGAAATGCCGACTTCGTTGAATTCCTTTAGATGTCTAAAGAAGGCACTTGATGCTAATTTAGAAGTTGTGCGTGGTTTAGAAGTTGGTTTGTACTCGCATAATTTGAAACTTGCTGGGCGTTGTGATCTTGTTGGTCAGTGGAATGGTAGGAATGCTATCATCGACTTTAAGACTTCCAAGAAGTTAAAGAAAGAAGAATATATTGAAGATTATTTTTTACAGTGTACAGCATATTCAATTATGTTCGAAGAGTTGACCGGCATTAAGACTAATGGAATTGTTGTCCTGATTGCTGTAGATGATTATGATATGCCGCAGATCTTTATGAAGTCGCGTGGTCAATACATAGAGAAGCTGTTAGGAATATTAAATGAACGAACTATTACAAGCACTGGTATTAGTGCAGGGGTTGCAGTCGCCTGAAGCGGGCATCACATATCGTAATCTGTTTATGATGTGCGCCCCATCTATAAATAACATTCATGAATCGTTGAGATCACAGTTCGGGGAAGTTCCCGTAGTTTTGTTTTCTACAAATGACGAAGACAACAAGATGACTCTTTATTATAGCAAGAAAACAAAATCAGTAACACTTGTTCAGGTTTCGCGCGATGGCACGGGGTGTATCGCAGCTGCTGGAAAGGTAGAATATCTGAACGAGAAAGAACTTTTAGATGATGATGGTCGTGAGAGTTCCCGTTAACAAAACAAGGAGGTAGATTATGTTTGATTGGATTAAGGATAGAATTTCTGAAGGTTCGACCCATACGGGCGTTATCGTTGCTGCAGCTGCAGCAGCTTGTCTCTTCGCAGGGTATTCTATCACTCAGGTAGTTCTCTGGGCTGCTCTTGCATGGGGTGTCTATAGCATTGTAAAGAGTGAGTTTTAATCCCTTTACTTTGTCATCAGAGTTTAGTATAATTAAGTTGTAACGTTGAAGGAAACTGAAAGCTGAACTGGACGAGGGTGCGATTCCCTCCACCTCCACCACGGATACACTACGATAACTCGTTATATCCACTAGTGGCGCCACTAGACGCTAAAGGATGAACTTAGTGTATCTTTGATGGGGGTGAATAGGATCGACAGGCAGGAAATAGGAATCTGGAGTTACACGGCTGGTCGCGTCATAGACCAAAATCGTACATGCCAACGACAATGAGGCATATGCTCTTGCTGCTTAGTCAGTAAGACGGAGTTCGGTGGGTACTTGGCAACAGAAACCCACCACCTTTCTTCTAACAACAAGGGGAAACCAAAATGAAACTTGTTGCGGCAATCATCTTCGGTATTGTAGTTGGCGCAGTTTCTATAGTTTCTTTCAAGTCAAGTAATCAGTCAATTGCCAGCATTAGTCAAAACGTCAAGATAGTCGATACAACAGAACGCGACTGTCTTGCCCAAAACATTTATCATGAGGCTCGCGGAGAATCGCTGGCTGGTGCACTGGCAGTTGGTCTTGTGGTTAAGAATAGAACTAAGGACCATCGTTATCCTGACACGTATTGCGGTGTTATAAAGCAAGGTCCGACTCGTGAATCTTGGAAGGGTAATGGTCAAACATATCCTGTCCGATTCAAGTGCCAGTTCACTTGGTATTGTGACGGCAAGAGCGACGAGGTTGATACCACAAGCGAAGAATGGAATAGGTCAGTGATGGTTGCCAATGCAGTTATTGGCGGCAGAGTCTATGACTTCACTGATGGCGCCACGCATTATCACACATATGAGGTGAATCCAAAGTGGGGGTATATGTTCAAGCAGGTTGCTCAGATCGATAGCCACATCTTTTATAGAAGACCATGATCAAGCATGAACTGTTTCCCACTTTAATTGCAGAGTTTCATTATGATTGCCATGAAGAATTCAAGCGCACATTCTATGACAGGTATTCGTTTCACTCTAATCCAGATGGCAATTCTAGTGAGCGAACTGGGCATGTTGATATTCATAGAGATGATTCTATGAGTGGTTTCTGGAGTTGGGTCGGAGACTCGCTCAAGAAATATATCGCAGAACTTTGTGTAGAAGATGTTCATGATCTGTATATTGTAAAGTCTTGGCTTATGCCGACTAAAACTTGGCATGTGCCGAGACATAAACATGCCGACGCACATTTGTCGTTTGTGTATTATGTCAATCTTCCGCCAAACTCGGATGCAATTTACTTTGAGTCGAGCAGCCCGAACGAATTGTATCACGACATGTTTGGGCAGAACGCAGTGGAGTGGAATCGTTACAACTCTCGTAGTTGGTTCTTCAATCCAGTAGAGGGCGGACTGTTTGTGTTTCCATCAAAGACCTATCATTACACAGCAAACCCAAACTCGGACACGCCACCCATTCCAGACACACATAGCATGATAGATCTTAAGAATAAAAGAATGGCGATTGCTGGTGATGCAGTTCTTACATATAAAAAGAATCTTCCTAAAGCATATGGTCTGATGCCAATTGATAATTGGAAAAAAGTGTAAATCCCTTTACTTTTTAAGCGTTTCGTTTTATAATGGTTAAACGCTAAATAATTTGGAGTTTCGTATGACGATTAAGGCTGGTAAGATATGGGGGCAAACCGAAGCAATAATTCAAAACCCAGTTGTCGAGTTCCATCGGATTTCGGCAAAGGCTGGGTTTCGCTGCTCTCTCCACAAGCACTCGCACAAATGGAATGGCTTCTTCGTAGAGTCGGGCGTATTAGAGATCCACGTCCAAAAGAGCGACTACGAACTGACAGACATTACTACACTAAACGCAGGGCAATACACGACAGTAAAGCCTGGAGAATATCATTTCTTTTTGTGCAAGGAAGACTGTGTTGCTTTCGAGATTTACTATCCGGAACTTCTTTCGGAAGACATTCAGAGAAAAAATGTAGGAGGACAAGCAGAGTGAATCTTAAGGAAGAACTCGATATCATGACACCTGCTAAATTTAGAAGTCTTGTCGAAAAGAAAGTCGCTGATGACGGTATCAGTTATATCGATGCTATTGTTGATGTTTGCCAGAAAACTGGTTTCGAAATCGAAAGCGTCCCAAAGATGCTGACGAACAAGACAAAAAAGATTCTTCGGAATGAAGCGACGAATATGAATATGTTGAAGAAGAAGGGGGCAAGACTGCCTTTATAATATGGAAGGATTGCGAGCCTATCAGAAATATCTCGCGATTAAGTTACACTTCACAACCGATTACGATTATTTCAAATATGGCGGCAAGTCAAAGTCGGCTTCGCCAAGTTCGTTCGAGAAGCGCAAAGATGTTTTCTTCTTTCGTAAAATTGAACGTCGTTATTCGGATGAAGAACTGACCGAATACTTTGTCGCGAACTTCGTTTCCAAAAACACAGGACGTTGGATTGGCGAACTAGCTTCTCTGCAATCCGAAAGAGTATATGATCAGTGGAAAAAGCGGATGGAATCGTTTTCATACTTGTTCAAAGAAGATATGGAAAAGATAAAAGAACAAGCTAATACGTGCTTCTTATCCACTAATCCTGCCGATATGTGGACTGTAGATAATGATACGCACCATAATATGCACCCAGAAGTTTTGTGCATGTATCTTGGAAATAAGATTTCGCTAGAGTCGTTGATTGCAGCAAACCGCGTTCTAAAGTTTGTGCCGATTTGGGATAGAACTATTGGCGAAGATTTTATTTGGCCAGATATTTCGAAGAGCATCAAGAAGTATGATGCGTTCCTCAGGCTAGATGAAAAGAATCTTCGTAACATCATGAAGGAGGTATTCATATGAATGATGACCAACTGCTACATGATATTGCGAATTTGATTGACGATTATAATATGGAAGAATCTATGAAGAAAGCAAAACAGATTCTAGACCATATTCAAAAGAATTCATACGAACAGAAAATTGTTTTTGATTCTCGGTTCGATGGATAGTGAGGTGAGTTATATATAATGATGTATATTATGATGAGTAAAGTGGACAAGACGTTATACACCGAAACATACGGAGAAAAATATGAATGACACATTTGCAGCACTAAAGCGTGAGCGCACCTCTCAGTTCGATAAACTCACGAAGGAAGTCTCAAAGATTTCCACCAACCAGACAAACAAGAGTGAAGATGATCGCTTCTGGAAGCCAGAAGTCGATAAGGCTGGTAACGGATATGCAGTTATCCGCTTCCTGCCTTCGCCAAAGGGTGAGGATGTTCCTTGGGTTCGTATCTGGAACCATGGCTTCCAGGGTCCTGGCGGCTGGTACATCGAAAACTCGCTGACGACTATCGGTCAGCAGGATCCCGTTGCAGAATATAACTCCAAGCTGTGGAACTCTGGTAGCGACAAGGATAAGGAAATTGCTCGTAAGCAGAAGCGTCGTCTGACTTACATTGCAAACATCTACGTCGTGAAGGATCCCGCAAGTCCTGCTAACGAAGGAAAGGTATTCCTTTACAAGTTCGGTAAGAAGATCTTCGATAAGATCAACGAACAGATGAACCCAACCTTCGAAGATGAGAAGGCAGTCAATCCTTTTGATCTTTGGGAAGGCGCGGACTTCAAGATGAAGATCCGTCAGGTCGAGGGTTATCGCAACTATGACAAGTCGGAGTTCGATAAGCCAGCCCCTCTCTCAGATGATGACGATCATCTCGAGAAGATCTGGAACTCGGAGCATTCGCTCTCTGCGTTTGTTGCTCCTGACCAGTTCAAGTCTTATGAACAGCTGAAGGCTCGCCTTGATCGTGTTCTTGGTCTGACTTCTGCAGGTGCAGCTGCTGCAGCTGCTTCTCGTGACGAGGATGATTCTCGCGCTGCGGATATTCCTCGCGGTTCAGTTTCTGAACCTTCTGTCGGTAAGTCGGCAAAGGCTGCTTGGGAAGATGATGGAGAAGGTGATGATAATCTTGCCTTCTTCGAGAAACTTGCTCAAGACGACTAAAATAAAGAGGGGGCAAAAGCCCCCTCTTTTTTACGCAAAGCCATACTCGGCTGACTCTTTTTGATTTGCTTTATTGAACGAAGGATCAGGATTACCAGTTCCGCTAACAAATATTCTACGTTCTCTGATTGCTTCAGCCTGTCTTCTTTTTGCTGCTAATGCTGCCTCAGAACCAGCAGTTGTTCCGCTGACATTCGTTTCTGTCCCAAGATCCGCAGAAGCAACCTGAATAGATGGAGCAGCGCCAGCGGCAACCATAGTCGCGCGTTCATCTGCTCGTTTCTGCAATCCAGCAAGTTTCATTCCGCCAGCTATTGTTCCTGTTGTTCTGAGTTCTTTCGCGATTTCCATGATATCATTTTTCTTAAGAGCGGCAACAAGTTTCGGCGCTTTCTTAAATATTCCAGGACCAGCATTAAATGCAAGATCTGTAAGAGCCTCAAGAGTTGGTTGACTCAGAACGCTAGTATCTACGCCAAGTTTTTCTAATTGCTTTAGTGCGCCTTCTTTATTCACCATCATATCGTCTTGGAATATTCTCTTTCCCTGTTCTTCAGTGATTCCCTTGCTAATGTCTATTTCGGTGCCGTCACTGAGTATGATCTTTTTGCTTTCTAGTTCCTTGGGTCTTAACATATGACCATATCCAATTGTTGGGAACCCAGCTGGATCATTGTATATTTTCGAGGAGAACCCTTCTTTTTCCATTGTGAACTTTTCTAGCCCGCCAGCTTGAGGAGTTACAGGCGTCGGCTTTCCAGTGTCTGTTCTTCTTCCAGCAAGTTTCTTTCCAGATTCCGCGCCAGCAGCTACAGCTTTCGCTTGATCTTCTCTGGTTGCAGCCTGTCTCATTGCTGCGCCTTGTTCCATATCTTCAAGATCGGCTGCTGTTAGATCTGCTCTTTGTCTGCCAGCAGCGCCACCAAGTTTCGATCCAACAGCTGCAGCTGCTTCTGCGCGTCTTCCTTCCTCAAGCATTTTGCCATATTCCTGATCTTCTCTGTCTAGATCAGTTTCTTTTTCTAGATCTTTTTCTTCTTCGGTCTTGAAGAAGCCACCTATTAATGGGATGCTCTTAAGAGAATCGGTAACAAATTTAGTGGTATTATCCCAATTCTTCGCAATTTTTTCAAATAAAGTTGAGCCAAATATTGCACCAGCAAGTACACCAAGAGCAATAAGTTTTTTCTTATTGTCTTCTACAAATTTCTTAGATCTTGTTTTAACTAACTCTAATGCCCCGACCTTCTTCTGCTGACCTTTACCTTCTGCGGAACTTTCTTTTAATCTGAGTTCTTCGTCTTGTTTTGCATCAAATTCTTTTGCAGAATAACCGAGCAATCCTTCAAGATAGGTAAAAAGTCTAGATTCGAACTTCACGAACGTTTTTTGTTTAACATAATCTGTTTTTTCTGGACCACCAGGAGAAGTTATTCTGCCCTCACTACCAATGTTATTTCTATTACTCTTTCCACTATAATCAAATGCTTTCGAAATTTTAGATGTGGCATACCCTATAGCCAAAGCATCTAAATTCGGAGCGGCAGCTATAGCTGCTGTTTTCTTTACGGCGCTCGATATACCTTGGCCAGTCGCCCTAAGAATTTTTGCTGCTGTGGTTAACTCTGCCATTTTATGCCACCGCTATTATGTTATTGGTTTGTTTTTTGGCTACGATAACAATAACTTTTTCACCGCCAGTTTCTTTTGTTCCAAGAGTTTGCGTGTCGGATGTTGCTGGTGCTGGCTGAATATTCTGTTCCTTTGGTTCGGCTTCTGGAGATGGCAGCTCCTGTGGGGCAGTTGCTTGTATCTGAGCAGCTTTCGCCGCCATGTCAGCGTTTGATTTTTCCTGATCTTTCTTTTGGAAAAATTCTTTCGTGCCCATAACCTTTTCGCCAGCAGCTTTCGCACCCTTTGCGTAATCCACATATTCTTGTTTTTCGGCAGCAGTTCTTCTGGCGCCTCTACCAGAAAGTTTTTGACCTGCAGTTTTACCTGCGGCGACGATCTGATTCATCTCTTCTTTTGAAACTTCTTTAGACTTTAGATACTTTTCTATTTCTTCTTTAACTGTATCTAGAATTTCTTTCATTCTTTCTTCAGAGTTTGGATCCTCCTCTGGAAAAACTCTATAGAAATCTTTGTATATGTCTCGAGAAACATTTACTGCTTCAGTTATAAACGCACCAGCTGTGCCCACTCCTGGAAATGCAGAAGCAACAGCACCAACTGCACTAATAGCAGCACCTTTATAGTCCCCCTTTGCTAATCTAGCAGCTGCAAAGACTCCGCCGATAACAGTACCGATCCCAAATGGTAAAGATTTAGCAGCAAGTTTGGTGCCAATCTTTGGAAGTTTTTTCTTGAATGCTTCAGAAACTGCAGATTTCGTGACCTTCTTTGGCTTTCCTTTATCTATAGGTTGCGTTGTTGGCTTTCCTGGCTTTGGCTTTGTTGTTGGCTTCTTCTCTGGCGCTGCTGTTGGTTTCAATAAACCCAAAAAACCAAGTGCGCCACGAAAACCAGAAGCAAGCACTCTACCGAATCTACCAATTTTCGTGACAACATTGGTAAATATTCTAGCAATGTTTTTCAAAATTCCAGCAATAGATTTGATTTGTTTCAGAAACCATTTCTTAAAGACTTCAAATACACTTTCTTTCTCTTCCTCTTTTTCTTGCTCTTGTTCAGCCGGAACTTGTTCTTCCGGAGTTGGGGCAGGAATTAAAGCAATTCTTTTGTTGATTTTTTCGATCTCTTCGCGTGTTTTTTCAAAGTCAGAAAAGAATCCGAAAATTTTATCAGAAAACAACAAAAACCTTTCTTCAGACAATACTCTGTTTTGTTCTTCTACCCCTGTAGAAGAATCGTCTAACATCTCTATTGCTGCAGCTAAACTAGCCATTGTTTTTTTCGTTTTCTTTCTTTAAGTAATCCAACAACAGATTAACATAAACTTCCCTCTCCCAAGGTATCATATTTTCAATTTCTGTCAAACTATATTTGTGAAACTGCATGAGCGAAAAATTCATTTGATAATAATTTGCCAGAGTATTATGAGAGAGGGATATTAGAAAAAATCAGAAAGCCCTTCCATTGTTATTGTATCTTCTTGCCCACATCCCGCGCACTTGTATGAAACTTTATGTCTGACTCTTGGCATTGTATCGAAAAAATTTCCAATCTTTTGTATATGCTGTGAAGTCATAGATTCTACGAATTCAATTTTTTGATCAAACGTATCTGCTTCGTAGATTTCATTATCATCGAATGCATAATCAATAGAAGAAGCAATAATATGAAGTTCTTTCCTATTTTCATCCAATGCATTAATATTACCAAGTTCCATAATGTTTGGATATTTCAGTTTTACTTTGAGCCTGTCATTTAATTCTATTGTATCATTATGACCTTCGACCGCCTCTGCTTTAATTTCTTCCAGATTAATCTTGAGATCTGTCACAGTATCGCACGCCATCCCAGCATAATTGATCCCATCGGTGTGGCGATATTGTAGAGTAGAAACTTCGCCTATCGATTTCGCCCTCATCTGTAAGAAAAGATATTCCGCATCAAAAAATGGAATCTTAGAAACATCAAACCCATCAGTCTCAACACAAGAATTCACAATATCCCTAAGTGACATCATCATTTGATTGATATCCTCAGATTCCATTGCGATCAGAAGTGCCTTTTCTTCTTTCACTAAGAATGGTCTGAATTCAATTTTATTTCCATTAGACGGTAGTGTAGTTGAAAATTTTACTGTCGTCAATTTAGGTAAAGCCATAATGTGCTCCTTCAATCATTAGAATATTCTAATATTACTCTTAACATTTCCAAGTTGTGAACCTGCGCCAGACTTTATGTTTCGTAATAGCGTTCCGTCTCTTACGCCAGACACAATTGGTTTTATTTCTTTAATTGCCTTTATGCCTTTTCTGACTAGATCTACGATTTCATTGCCAGCGCCAGTATCAATTTTATTGTATTTTTCGCTTATATCAAAGTAAATCATTTCAATACTCAGTTTTGCCAGTTCGTCATTTCCCCAACCCATCTGAACTTCGTTTACTGTTCTTGGAAAACATTCATTTAGACGAATTGAAACTCCTGGCTTTGGTGGCTTCGCCTTTGGGATCAACCCAAGATCAAATCCTAATGGTCGGACAATTGGAGTTGGATCAATTCCGATTGCTTGCGCAACGCCGAGCGCAGTAGAAAATGCACCAGTTTCTTGTTCGGCATGATCTGGAAACTGATCTATGATCAATGTCCCAACTGCATTATCATAATAGTTTGAATCATAAATTCCCGATTCTGTGCTTCTATTATAACTTCTGCTTTCGCCTTTGCCAAACGCAGAAATTGCTGCATCTTGCCATGCCATAAAAAAATCGCGCTCAATCATATTCTCACTTAGCACAACTGTAATGTTGACGGGAGAATATATGATGCTGTATGGCATATAGCGAATTGGACCATGATACCTTTGTTCGGTTGTCATCAGGCTTCTGGAAGGCATGCTTATTGATTCTATTCTGAGCGGCAACCAACCATTTGCAGCTTTTACAGCTGGCGACAGTATATCTGGCGGCGTGATGGTTACAGCAAAATTATGTGATTTTGCAACGCCATGTTTAGAAAGTTCCGAAGAAAACGCATTAGTGTCAAATGCTGGCGACGAAGCGGTCGTATTACCCAACCCTAATGCTTTATCTAGGATACCTTGAATAATTGACATATTAGATCCTCGAAATACTTTCCCGCCAAACAACAGAATTCGATGCCTTGGCGAATCTTTCTAGTGGTAGAAATAGTGCGATATCCCATTCTTTTGGGTCGACAAAGAAAAACTTAGAGCGAACATGGTCAAAAAGATAATGCTTTACGCATGGCTTGAAGAATCTCAGTTTCGAAACTTGATTCAACATTCGATAATTCATTTCTATTCTTTTTTGATCATCCGTTTCGCTGACATATTGATACAATCCATCCATCAGGCGAGCGCGAAGGCGAAGCGGAAGATAGTGTAAATTTATTCCATAGAACCCGTCGCCCTGTGGGCGACCGCGCTTTCTCGAGGCTTCGAACGGAAATACCAAAGGGAACCTATCATAATATGGTAGAGTTTCTTTGAACTTTGGATCATAATTGAAAATATACATCTCGCCAAAAGTTGGATAAATCCGAAACCGTGCGCGGTCGCTACGAATCAGCGTTTGAGGGTTGACTGTAGTTCTCTGCGCGGCGGTTCTATACCACTGCGTCGCCTGTTGAGTTTTTGTAAATCCTTGTGCTTCACCAGCCTGAAGGATCTTGTCAAATACATATGCGACCAAATTAGATTCCTAATTCTTGTTCGGTGACAATCAAAAATTCCCATTGTCTATCGGAGCAGAACTCTTTAGCTGCTTCCCACTTTGCACTATTTATTCCGTATGTAGCAACTTCTTGGATGTAACTTTTGGTGATTCTGCTGCGCTTTTTCGGTGGTTCGCACTGTTTTTTCGGCTTTACTTCTATGACTCTAACCTTGACCGAGCCATCTTTATCTTTATGTTTTACAATAAAATCTGGGTAATACCTATGCCATCGTCCATCGATTGGGGACTTATATGGTATAGAAAACTCTTCACTTGCCCAAGATATGATGTTTTCATTCTTATCGAAATAGTTCATGACCCGTTGTTCCCAACT
>Ga0070749_10002464_pt1 | contig 12425 bp, 13 predicted proteins | sample VirMetDEL_Nov_18_FD_75180 | JGI IMG/M metagenome (GOLD analysis project Ga0070749, IMG submission 75180) | Aqueous microbial communities from the Delaware River and Bay under freshwater to marine salinity gradient to study organic matter... | ecosystem: Environmental > Aquatic > Marine >...
TAAATCAATATTCGTTAAAAAATTCATTTCTTTGTTTGTTTGTTAATTCAACTAGTTAAAATATGCTTTACCGCTAAAAGGAGCAGAAAAGCTAAGCGTCGCTTGGTTTACACTGTCGTGTTGGATATTTCCAATCACAACCGTACCTCCTGAGTCTACAATAGAAACAGATGGAAATTTGTTTAAATTATGCGAAACAACCCAACTAGAACTTGACGATATTTGATTATGTACGTAATTCTTATCAGTAGTTCCTGCTGATGCAAATAAGTCCGAAATTACTATTTTTTTTGTTTCGTTCCCTGACGCATCAACTATTGCAACAACGTCATTGGCAACATCTACATTACCTAATGTCTGTGGTGTTAATTGTGATATTTTCTTATTTGCCATTTTGTATAGTTTTTACAGAGTAAATGTTGTTAATTTAAAACAATACAAATTATGACTACGCATACGTTCCTAGTATGTAGCAAACAGCGTTACCACTCGTTACTGAAATATTAGTAAACACTCCCTTAAGAGTTGTCCCCGAAGGAATGGTGGTAGACGAAAGGTTGTCACCGCCAACATTATTAGTTGCTGTGATTACTGTTTCTTCTAAACAATGAATAGTGTGATAAGCTGTAGAAGCTGTACCAGATCCTAGTGCTCCTATTATTTCAAATCCTTTAAGGGCATACTCAATAGAGTTAGACCCTACATCTGTGTATATTCCTGTGATAAGATCCTGCAAAGATACCTCACTTGCCACAGTAATTCCACCTACAATTTTAGTTGGCATAATAATTTTATTTAAATTAGCTAATTTAATCTAATATAAAACTTTATTATATAACTGTCGTAATTATAGGTAGGTATAAATAAAGAAAGCCTTACATAAGTAAGGCAATCCAAAATCAAAACCAAGCCTACAGCTTTCGCTGTATGAGACTATTTTATCAATTCTTCTATAGTAGCTACTGCTTTAGCTCCTTCTTCGGAGTTTAGCCATTTAGCAAATTCTATATTCTGCTCAGTTTTACTAGCTCCTCGAACTCCTGATTTAATCTTTCCGCCCTTTTCAGAAGCGTAAGTCCAAGCGTACTTTCTTCCATCGTATTTAATTACTTTGGCTTCAAGTGCTTTATTGATTAAGTCAGGCATATCTCCTACCTGTTCAAGCTTAGTAATCTTTGGAGCTACCGCATTATAATTCTTTTCGATTAACTCCATAACTGCTACCTTCATTTCAGCTACAGTCTTGTAACCAGTAATAGCTAACTCCCTAGACAAAAGTTTAACTTGAGAATCTGTCGCTTTAAATATCCACGACATAACTTCTTGCTTCTCCATTGCCACTTCAATCTCTGACTTAGCCTCTGCTTCTAAGCTACGCTCTCTAAAAAAAGCACGAGCAGAAGGGTCTCTATCAGGGTTAGACTGATTGTGGTTAGACATTCCTAGATACATATACAACTCTCGATCTTTTGCTGACTTGCCCGATAAAGCAATCATACCATTACTCCTACGAGTAAACCAAATCTTTTCAAAGTTGTAAGTACCATCTGAATTAGGATAACCTGTCTTAAGGTTAGCGATATCTACATACTCCTCTAAGTATGGATCGTAAATAGTATCTCTTGTAGGAATAGAAACCATATTAGGTATTAGCTTCTTTCCTTCTGAATCAGTACTGATTCCTAAAATCTCGAAGATTCTTACTTCGTCACGCTTCAATGTAAATTGCTTACGAAGCTCAGCCGAAATATTGTTAAAATCGTGTGAGGTTTTCATTGTCTCAAAATGGTTTAGTTTTAAAAAGAAAGGGAGCTAAGAACCCTCAGCCCCCTTTTAGTCATTATAATTACGCTAGAGTAATTTGTGCGAAGTGCTCTGAACCTAGAACTTCAAGACCCTGACGAGATTCGTAAACGATCTCTAATACAGACTCAGAAGAAGTTGGTGTAGGTGCAAGACCACCAAGTAATATCTCACGATACTTAGCGTCAAATCCTAAGTTAGACTCCATATAACGCATTCTCATACGCTCTACTTGTCCGCCATCGATAGTTCCAACAGTGCCTTCAGGAACCAAGAACGCACGCTTCTTAAATGATTCTGCGTAGTTTTGGTGATCGAAGATTGGAAGCATCTTGATGTTGTAATTGTATCCGTAGATAGAAAGACGATCCATTCCTAGATCAAGCTCTTTACCATCAACCATAATACGTGCGTTAGGAGAGAAAGATGCACCTGACGTTAAAGCGTTAGCCATATTGTCAATCTGAATCTTAGGCTCTACCCCTGTGTAAACTGTGTAAGTCTTAGGCGTTCTCTTAGCTGCGAAAGTACGAGCAAGATCAGCAAATAAACCAAGATCGATAATTTCAGCACCTGAAAGGTTTTCCTGAATACCGTTCTCTTCGATGTATTGGTTAAGACCACGAGTAGTTTGGATCGGCTTACCGTTAGCATCTAATAGCTTAGCAGTAGAACCTGCTGCAAATCCAGCATCAGAGATACGTCCGAATAACATAGTCTGAGCAATGTCAGCTCTAAACTTCATCAACGCCTCGTGCTGTCCTTTAAGGAAGTAGAAAGGTTTACCGTTGAAGTTAAACTCGATACGGTTAGCAGACTCAACATCTGTTAACTTGTAAGACTCTTTGAAGATCTGTACTTGGTTAGAAGCTTTGCTTACACCTACGTTACGACCTTCTGGAGCAAATGAACCTTCACCTGCTGCATTACCAATAACTGCTAATACCATATCATCTGAATAAGTATAAGCAGCTTGAGTACCTGTAGTAATTGGCTCTAGCTCGATCGAGTCATTTGCACGATCTACAGAGTAAACGTATGCAGTAGTCCCATCAGGAAGCATTACGATTTCACCTGCACGTACATTGTTTACAGTACTGTTCTTTAATACAACTGTCTGACGATTGTCACCATCTAAAGCAGCGTCAGTACCTGTTGCGTTAACTGTAAGAGTTTGATAAATCTCTTCGTTAATCCAGTGATGGTAAGTAGGAACTGCTGTTACTATTGACTTACCCATCATTTCCATAATATCAACAAATGATTTCTCCTCATTTGTGATGTTAAGAACTTGGTTCAAGATTTCTCTTTGGTCAAGAAAATCAACTGAACTCACATAGTTCTTATCTAATTGTCCGAATGTAATTGCCATTTCGTTTTAATGTTGTTGTTGTCAAAAAAAATTATTTCTTAGCTTTAAGAGCAGCTTGCAGCAATTGATCCTTTATACTCCCCTGCGGTTCTGTGGTAGTGTTTTTAGTGTTGCTAACAACAGGGTTACGAATCTCGTCCATAACCTTTTGTGTCCCAACTGCCTTTGCTGCCGTCCTAACTCCTTTAAGGAATTTATCAGGATCTTGAGCAAACGCCATTACCGTAAACCACTTTTCGAAGTCTACTGGATTATTTGCATCACCTGTTGAAAACAGCTGCATAAACTGGTTTAAGTCCTTTGTCATATTGAGCATAGAATCTTTATCAGAAGGCTCAAAATTAAACTCTTCACCACCATATTTCACAGTAATCGAGTCGTTTTTAACAAAGTCCTTTACAAACGGATCAGACATTAATTGCTTTTCCGTTTCAGCTGCTTGCGCTTTCAACTCTTCTTCAGTGGGTTCCGTAATTTCCGGAGCCACCCTTTCAGGAGCTGCAAACTTATTTTGCTTGTCTTTAAACTCAGATCTCAATTTATCTGCCTCAGCTTTTAGTAACTCCGCAGCGAGTGACGTTTCATCATCCCCCTCAAAGTCATCTTCAGCATTGAACCCAAACTGATTCTCTAAGTTTTTATCTAGCAGTCTCTCAAACGCTTTTTCAGAAATACTAGGATACTTGTTTCTCAAATCTTTAGCGTAAACCTCTTTGTCGCTCAATGCGTCATAGTCTATCGTCTTCGCTTCAAGATAAGGAACTAAATTCCCTGTTTCTTTGTAATATTCAATAGCACCTTTAATAAATTCATCCAGATCATCTTGTGGCTCTGGCGCTTCTACCGGTGCATTCTTTAATTCATTTAAAGCTGCGAACATTTCATCTGCTGACTGATATTCGCTTTTCCACGCAGGATCCTCTTTTGGCTCCTCTGTAGTATCTTCCACTACTTCAGTAGCTTCTGCTTCCGTATCAGTATTTTCTTCTGTAGTCTCTTCAACTACTTCTGTTTCTTCCTGAGTGGAAGGCTCTTCTACGTTTTTTATCTCTTCTGCCGGTGCAGCTAAATCTTCTAGCGTTGGCTCCGGTGTCTCAAAAGAAATACTTGAAAGGTCGATCTTATTATCTTCCATTGTCGCTTGATTTTTATTTTGTGTCAATATAAATACTTATATTTTAATTAACATAATTATAGGGGGGAATTAATATTCCCCCTATTTTATTTTCTGTTAGATTGATTCCTAGTTCGGTCAGAAAGCTTCTGACTTTGACTCCTTCCACCTGTGTTTGTGCCTGCCTGACGCTCAGAAGCTTGAAGGCTAGCAGCAGTCTGTTTTTCTCTGCTCCTGTTATCCATAGCTGCTTTACTTATCGTAGCAGAACCCTTAGCGCTTGCGTCACGAATCTTAGCATCCGCTTGTATTCTTGCCACCTGAACAGCGTAATCTCCTTTAATCTTTTCTATCTGAGTATTCGCTTCAGCTTCCATTTGGATCCTAGCTTGATCAGCTTGCATTTGCATCTGTATAGCCTGCTGCTGCATTTGAGCTTGCATCTGTTGTTGCTGCATAGCTTCTTGTCTAGCAGTTTCTTTTCTCTTCTTTATCTTGTAGCTTATAATTACTTGAGCTGTTTTTAAGCTAGGCGTATTCTCTATCAAAAAGATATCCTGTGGTTCTAACAATCCAGCTCCAGCAAACTGCTCCATCTTCTGTATAAGTCTCTGACGCTCAAGAGAGTCAGGTCTGTTTTCTAAGAATATGCCATAAGAATATGAAGTGGCATTACGCATATCCTTTATGAAAGACACTGTGTCTTTACCTAAAGCTCTAGCGTACATAGGATTTATATTATCCGGATTAGATTGAAACACAGAAGACAACCTAAGAAGAACACACTGATATAATCTTTTTAGCAAAGACTGATCAGCCTCAATGATAGAGTGTAACGCATTGTTACTATTTTGGTTCGCTAAGGCTGCAACGTTATTAGTAGTTCTCTCACCACTGAATCCTTCTGATACCTCATTCAATCCTGTGATGTCACGAAGTAGCTGTATGTTTTGCTGTATAAGAGCGTAATATCTAGCTGCCTCATCCCCAATACCATTGTTAAGTTCGTTGATAGGTAAATAGTTGGACTGAATGCCATTCTCATCCTTACGTCTGTATACTAAGTTACCCGTCTTATTGTACAAGTCTATAATATCGTAAGGAGTGAATTGATTTTGACCTACACCTAAATCTACATCTTCTAGCGCTCCTATCTCAATACTAATACCTCTAGGTCTAGCGTTAGCAATTACACTCTGTAGTCGAAACCAAGCTAAGTGCAATGCATCAATAACAGGAATGGCTTGATCTACTCTAGAAGATATACGAGAAGTCAATGGATCAAACTGCGGTGCGAACAAGTGGAAAGACATACTAGTTTCTTGAAGCTCATTCTTGTCACGCTTCATATAACTTGTCTGACCAAAGTCCCACATAAACTCAGTTCCAATAATCCATTTAGCTTTGTATACTGTCTTATATCTTGATGTCTTGTGATTCTCTCCTAGTTTTTTAGCTGCACGCTTTCTGTTAGATCGAGCCGCTACAGGGTTGCCACGCTTATCTGTTCCTGTTTCAATTATATATTCATTCACAGATATCCACTCCACCTCTAGCACATCTACATTAAAGTCTTCTTTCTCTCTTTGATAGATTGTACCGGTAGTAGCGTTACGAGAAGATGCAGCATATTTATCTTGTGCTATCTCTTGTATTCTTTCTAGCTCTGCCTTAGTAAACTTATGACCTGCTTCTGCTGCAACGTCTTGTATGGACATTGTAAGTATTTCGCCTACGTATCTAGCGTCTTTAAAGTCCCTGCGCTCGCACTTGCTAATAACAATATTAGAAGGGTTAATAGATCTTACCTTTATAATACCATTCTCGTCTACATATTCTTTCAAGCCTCCAATACCAAAGTCAAAGATACATCTCTTTACTTCGGCTCTAGTTTCCTCAAAGTCGTTGTATCCTAATACAAACTCGATAGCTTCTTCTATCTGACTAGCAGCTGCAAACTTATAAGTGGTACTGTGCAATACTTCTAACTCATCTAAGTCGTCGTACTCTCCCTCTGTCTTCTGAAGTGCTGTACCCTGAACTGCATTTGGATCAATACTTGAAAGAACTTCACGTCCAATAATTTTAGCAGCCTGTAAAGCTTTATCTTTTGCCTCTTCAATTTTAGCAGCTGGATCTACAGGTGTAGCACTAACGTTATAGTCTACCTGTTTTACTCTTGCCAATGCAATCTCTCTAAACTTAGTAAAGACAGGAAGCGGAGTCCAATCAATGTTTAGAAAAGTTAAGTTATCAGATTCGTCAGACTTTAACAGATCTTGATACTTGACAATCGATTGCCTACCTAAAGCATAAGACATATACCTACTGTAATTTGCCCTATCACTATAGAAGCTAAGATTACCTGTAATGTTATAGTCATCCCAGATAGCCTTACAAAATTGCATTCCCCATTCCTCATTTTTTTCTTCGTTTGGTATGAGGTGTGACGGGAATTTTGTCTGTTTAATAGTGGACATTCCTTCTTAATTTTTGGTTTCCAAATAATCTTTTAGGATCTATAAAAGACTCCGAAGACGTAGCATTTCGCTTAACCTTTGGAGCGTTGTACATATTATGTATTAGAGCATATCCTGCTGCCATCGAAGCATCGTACTTCTGCGTATTGCTAAGATCAAATCTTAACCAATCTTCCAACAACTCCAAGTAATTGCAGTTAGATATATACTCATTGATATAATCGTTAGTAGTTTCGTATATCATCATATGCGACTTCTTACTACCGGCTATACCTGCGTTTCTTTGACCCGTAACATAATACAGGTATTTACTGTATCCGTTTTTTTGCATCCATTGGATACATCCTATACGGTTGTTCTCCACTAGCGCTTTACACCCAAAGAACTTAGCACAGTACGCTAGGTCTTTGAAGAATATCTCAGCTAGTTTTGGACGGTGCAAGTATTGGCAAACAAATGCCATATTAAGTTCTGGAATCATATGACTCCTGCACAATACATATATCGCACCATCGGATCTTCTGTTGTCTTCTGTAGTATTGTGGTCGAATGTATCGGCACCCATACTGAATGTTGAGCTACTAGGCTTATCCTGATCAATCTGAATAGGATTATCTAAATATGCCTTAAGCATTTTAAACCTGCCATTATCAGCTTCCTCAAAAGAGACGTGACCCATACTATCAGAAACAAAGTTACCATTTACAAATATTTCATCTCTCTGCCAAGCTATCCTATCTATTTGATCATTAATTATTGTGTTGTCGTAACAACTATTATCCCCTGCGTATCTAAAAGCTTCCATCCAGTTTAATGGATTTTTTCTTATATAAGATTGCAGCATAGATGGATTCTTTTCAAGCTGGCTTCTTTTAGAATTTATCTTTTTCCTATTTTCTTCTTTGTTTACATTCCCATACTTATCCCTGTCCTGAGCTTCGTCTGCTGGTAAAAAATACCTATAAAGACCAGTTGATGTTTCCCTCGTCACAGGATCTCTATTTGTATGATCCGACTCGTCCCACATTCTACGATACAACTCCACTTCTCCTTCCATCTCCTCAACTGTAGAAGTGTACAACATTTTACCTAACGGCAACCCTGTCTCTCCATTCACAACACAAAACTGAGCGACTGAGTGTCTGTTTTCAACGTTCACGTCTACAGTTTTAAATATTTCATCAGCTACGTACCTATGCAATATAGTTCCATCAAAAGCCGTAGCTTTCGAAGACCTCCACTGTATCCAGCTGCCTAGCTCAGGTTTATTCTTTTCTGCTAATGCTTGCTTGCCTCTTTTGGCAGTCTTAGTAAAACTCAATCCCGACTTTGGTCTTGCTCCCCCCGAAGTATCGTACACAGGTCTAAAGAACTCAGGCAACCTATGGAAGGCTTTAACAACCGTATCCATATAAACTACTTTGCTGGCATCCTCAGATGTCTTGGACTGTATACCTGCGTGACATTCGTACATCCTAGTAGGCAAGTCCAACAAAAACGCAGCACTCTTAGCAGTTTTACCTTCTCGTCTTTTTGTCACATACAACATACCGTAACACTCCGGAGTATCAATCGTATTTTGCAAGAAGTAAAAAAATTCTTTATCAGAAGTTCTGTATAATGGATACCCATTGTTAGTCGGTATACCAATATAGACCCACTCTAAGAAAAAATAATTTAATCCTGTAATGTACGTTGGCTCACCTTTGTTCATAAACCACATACCATTAATACGCTTAAACCAAGCCCCTTCTTCAAACGCCAAAAGCTCTGTATCTAAAAAGTCAGGGTTAATTTCCCTCCTCTCTAACTCCATAGTCTTTTGTTTCTCATACCCCTCAGGAAGACCTGATCTTTCCCAATATTGTTCTTCAGCAATGTCGCTCCTAGACTCAACGCCAGTGTAAACAAATTCTTTATTTACTCTATCGTAAACATAACCTACAGGGGGGAGCCAACACTCCAACCCCTGTATGTTATAACAAACTTGCCTGTCATCAATTTTCTCGTGCAACATTACTGCGTAAGTTTATTTGCGTAACTCTCAGGTGTTGCCATTGATTCACTTAGGTCTACCCTATCCATTATCTCGGTATCACCCCTGAATACTTCTTCGTATAATGCGTCTAATTGTATACGTAGATCATTCAGAGAATCATTTAGCTTGGCTTTTATCTGATAAGCTTGCAGTAAATCTTTTCCTTCTTCCTCTGCCACAGGTAATATAAGCTGTTCTAAAATCTGATCAAAATATGCTTCCTGAGCAACTATAGTAGCAAAAGCTCTACTGTGCTGTATTTTTAACATTTGCTGCACTACCTCTATGTACAAACCACTAGATAATTTAAACATCTGAGATAATATGTTTGAGTCTTTCTCTAAGTCAAATCCTGCTAGTGTAGCAGCAATCTTTTTCCTTTCGCTAAGTACAGGCAGCTGTGTGTGCAGCGGTGATCCTTTGTCATACATATAGCAAAAGTACTTTATTCCTTTAACTCGCTTGGCTTTGTCATCCCTAAACAACCTCCTAAATCCATCCACTCTGTCTACAGTTTCAACCTTTTGTGGATCTTTAACTTTATGTATAGGGAAGAACATTGCTTTGAATTGTACGTCTCTAAATCTCATACTCGTCAATATACATAAAAAAAGCCCTACCTGTACAATTACAGATAGGAACTTCTTAAAATCGCTTTTGGTTTCTTAATAACCTGCATTCTGCTCGCCACTTTGTAATCATAGCTTTCGCTTCCTTATCGTCCCACTCTAATGGCTTGCTTTTGCTAGCGAGCATATCTTCAATTAAATCATCGCCTAAATCGTGCCTTAATAAAATTTCATATCGTTCTATATTGCCAGACAAAAGCCTGTTACACTTACGGCACTGAACCCTACAATTGTTTTCATCAAATCTATAACCCAAATAAGCTCTATCTATAAAATGTCCGTTATCCATTCTAATAACAGAGTCAACTACAGAGCAAGTATAACATTGGCAAAAACCTCCATCACTTGCATATCTATATCTAACAATCCTAGACCACCAAAGATCTAGCTTTCTAATTAATGCTGTATCCATTAAAACTGCCCATCAAAATTATCATCGAAAAAATCTTGCTCGTCCTGCTCTTTAGATAATTCCATTAGCATATTTTTAGCTCTTTCTATTCTGGAAAGCTGTATCTCTAGCCACCTTTCTGACCCCTCATTGATTGCTTCCGTAAGATCATTAGCTAATGGATCTAATTCATTTTTAATGGTTTTTATGGCTTTTTCTCTATCTGTCATAGGTTATAAAATTTAACCTCCGAGTATCCGTATTTTTCTGTACGCTCCAACTCTTCAAGTTTTATGTTAAATGGTTTCGGATCCTGCGATAGATAGGGAAACTCAAAAACATTACTATGTAAGATTGTAATTGAAGTTCTGTCTGTTTGCCATTTATAAACACCTTTATGCTTTACTCTGTTTTTTTTGAAATCTAAAACTTCGTAAACTTTAGATGATATTTTTAATTTTGAGTAGGGCGGCTTACTACCCTTCTTCACTGACAGTATCTGCTGTATCTGCTTGTTCAGCATCTTCCTCTTTTGCTTGTTCAGCCTCTTGAGCCTTTTGAATCATTTCACTAATTTTCTCTGCTACGTTTAATATAACAGCAGATATATCCTTAAACAAAATAAATCCGTTTACTGTCTCAATGTTTGACTTGTAGTCTTCTAATACTATACAGTTTACAGATTGCTTGAATTCGTCAGAAATTTCTTCGTACTGCTTCTCAGTCAAGAATATTGCAAAAGGAATGCCAGCCATAACAAAATCAGCAGACCCTGAGCTTGCATCGATTGGAGGTAACTCAACTTCAGATTCATTAAGGTTGAAACATAAATAAATGTTACGAATAGATCGATGTAGGTTATACCTAATCGCACCTTCGGAGAAATCTTCATAAAGTGACACCAAAGAGGCTTCACTCGGTATCTTACCTGTTGTCTCCATTAAGCTGTATATAACATTTGTAAATCTAGGAATAATTTCCTTTTCTGGTTTTACATCACCAACTACCTCGTAGCTAGTGATCATATCTAATATATTTTCTGCTTTCATAAGTCTAATGTATTACTTAAATTTAATATTTGCAAAGTCTTTTTTATCTACAATACATATAGCGTCAGACGGCATAATTAGCCAATACTCAACGCCTTCATATATAATCGTCTGAGCGTACTTAGCCATAAAGTATATAAGGTCTCCTTCCTTAGCCCTTAGCCAATAGTCACCTCTCAGTGGTTCGCTCTGCTTGATTAACCTGCCCCACCACTTATAATACTTCTCGTGGTCGTGCCTATCTAACATATTAGGATCAATAATAATAGACGAACTAATACTTTTTATGTCTTCTTCGTCTGATATTTTATCTAGTAATATATATCCCCCTACAGGGTTTAATTTACCATTATCAATTGTGCACTGAATCATATTTGGCGTAGCTGAATACACCTCCACACCTTCTACCTCAAATGGATCCATCATAGTTAAATTATGTTGGAACATAATCTGAGTCCCTACTTTTAGGCGTTCCCTTATATCAGTTTTATTGTAGCTACTCCACTCGTGTACATTATCATCCATACTGCGGTACGGTATTTTTTCTGTAGCTGAAAACGATCCGATCTCACAGGCAATCTCGCCTATACAAAGCTTTTGGTATTCCTCTAAGTTACGGTCACCTACAAGAAGCTTGTTGCCATCTGCCACATCTGTATAAATCTGTACTTGATTACCGTCGGAATCTTTAATGGTTTTTTCATTATCGTAGTGCTTATCTACTTTAACTAAAATTTTATTATGACTTTTCATTATTATTTATGAATTGTATTAAACAGGTAACTGGGGAGTTGCGTGCGCTTTTTTATTACTTGAGTACTTATTGATAGAAAGTATACTATTAATACAAATAGTACTACCTACTACAATAAAGTAATAATCACCCACTTTCTGAATTCTTGAGTATTCAGAACACATAGCCAAGTAATTTAAAGCTTCCTCTTTACTTTTAAAATTATTTTTTTTATCTAGTGCATATCTAGTTTTCAAAAAACCCTTTTTGCTCGAAGATTTTTTTAACCTATGGAAAGAAGGCTGACTAATACCTAAATACGCTGCACCTACCTGTTCAGTTGTTGTCGCTGTCCAAAGGTCATAGCTTCTATAAACTTCATTGCTTACCTGTTCTAGTCCAATGCTTTTATTTCTACATCGACTTTTGAAGTCAGCTTGAAACTTACTAAGAAGTAGGCTGCTAAATATAAAATTAGAAAACACCTCATAAGATTGCAACATACTATCTGATATAGCAATGCAATACTTATTGTTAGATCCTCCAATTTTGTGTACACTTTTTATGCGGACTCCAGACTTGGAATCCACTAACCACCCCATACTCCTAAGCTTTGCAACGTATCTATAAGCGGTAGAACTAGCTATACCATATGACTTCAAAAAAGAAATGTGGTCTGTGGTATAGCCTGCTCTACCAATACCGTTCTGCCTGAGGATTGAATAAATCCACAATGCTTTGCGATATTCGCCAAAGTTCTTCCTAAGGAAAAACACAGGAAGAAGTTGCGTATTATGTGTGGCTGTGGTTTGCATA
>Ga0070749_10002467_pt1 | contig 12422 bp, 13 predicted proteins | sample VirMetDEL_Nov_18_FD_75180 | JGI IMG/M metagenome (GOLD analysis project Ga0070749, IMG submission 75180) | Aqueous microbial communities from the Delaware River and Bay under freshwater to marine salinity gradient to study organic matter... | ecosystem: Environmental > Aquatic > Marine >...
CCCCACCACTATTATAATCCCATGAGTCTGTTTGGTTTCCGTTGGATAGCCGCAGAAAGTTGTTGTAGATGTATTGATCTCCGCTAACCTTACCACTTAGATCAAAGTGGAACAACTCAACATCAACGTCAATAGAATTATACTCGTTTGCAATAAACTCAGTAACCTCTTCTTCTGGTGGCTTTTGGCCGGATGGTAATTGGTCTATTTTTACATTTGATAAAACCGTTTTTGTTGATACACCATAGGAGTCAGCGTTTAATGAGAACGTGACTTTATCGTTATCGTATTTATAAACAGCCCTGTTAACCCAATAAACTATATTCGAGTCATTAACCCCAACATCAGGTTTAAACAGTGATCCCTCATCCTCTAAATCAGAAAGTCTACCACTTGTTATTTGCGCTGCTCTTTCTGTTAGTTCAAAAAATATTAATGAGCAATCTTTACTATTTGGTTCGTTTCTTACAACAATTCTAGCACCAGGAACTAAACCCGTAATAGGGATTCCTTTTACTGTTGTTTTTATCTCTGACCAATTATTCGTTGTTACAAAGTCGGCATGAAATACAGAGGGCCAATACAGCTTAAATTCATATTCACCATCAATAAAGGTTGGAGGGCCATCTATATCTAACTTTAAAGTAGTCCCACCTAAAGATGTTTTAAATTCTTGATTCTCTAATATTTCTTCGGAAGTCCATCCGCCAGACCTGTTATAGTAATAATCACCAACCTTTAAACTCCAAAATATAGAATAATAAGGTATGTTAGGAGAAAGAGCATCTGTTAATATTCTTTTCTCACCAAACACATTCAGATTAGACAGTGTAAGCCTCTCTATGCCTCTTAGTGAAACATCTAAATCTGCGCTTATTGAAATCCTATCAGATGGATTAATTTCTATACTTCCTGTTTTTTTCCAATAGCTAAACGAACTTTCTCTTGGCACTGAAACACTCCACTCTCTATCCCCAGATCGATCTTGCCTCTTATTGGAGTAAACGCTTTGAGAACCAATACCATCTGATTCATTACCTATGTGGTAGTCCCACCCAGACCAAGCTAAATCCTTTTCACTTCCAGCGAATCCATAAAGGTTTTTATTGTAATCAAGTGTTAAAACAACATTCCTGTAAGTAGGCGTGTAACTTAATGTTACATTGTTTTTATACCTATATCTATCGGTAGCGGTAGGTGTCCCAAAATCTATTCTAGGTGTCCAAGAACTATTAGTTGGACTATCCCAATTAGATGGATCGTTATCGTATTCAACATAACTAACAGATGTTGCTTCTAACTCTTCCTTTCTTATTATGTACCAATACCCCTCCCAAAACAAAAGAAATGCCCCATAAGGTTTAAGTATAGCCTCAATAACTTCTTTACAGTTCATTGGGTTGTCACCGTCTTTATTATAACAAGTCGTATCTATAAATGTTTGTAATAAAGGTGTATCTGTTGATGCTGAGTCTTGTGAGTTCTCAAATAAATTACAAGCTACTCTATACCCGTTAAACGGAACTCTTAGTTTGGTTAAACAAAGGTGTATTATGTATAATTGATTAAACTTTCCTTTTATTGGTGACTCCTCATAAAATCCAGTGGTCAATAAGGTGTCTTGACCGTTTCCAAACAACCACGCAAATGAATACGGATTATAACTAGTTGTGGATTTCCAATATCTATTTACAAAGTCATGCTTATCTAAATCCCCTATTCTATCATTCGCACTAAAAGTAGATATGTAAGACGGAGATGTGTATTGCTCACTAAAAGTTTCAGGTGTTAAAAACCCCTGCCAAACCAGATTGCTTCCAGCTTCATCATCAAAGAACTTAATTAAATACTTTGTATCATCCGCTTCTGCTATGTCCTGCCATTGCCTAAACGTGGATGATACTATTTCTATATCAGCTTGCGTTTCAAATAGATGTAGGTCAAACAGTTCCGTGCCCTGCCCGTTTGTTCTTATAGTTATCGGGCTTTCGCCAAAGTTTGTTATCTCGCTTGCAGAACTAGCGTAATCTCTTTCGTGTATTTCAACCCTGTAAGTATTACCCTCTAGGTCATCGAAGTTATAATAGTATTTCTCCCCGTAAGTCGCTGAGTTAGTTTTATCCTTTTCAAATACAAAAACAAAACCATAGAACTCTTTACCAACGCTATCTACTATTTTATAGTCAACCTTCCCAGACCTTATAGATGATACGGTAGCCTCAAAATCCCAAAGAGAATTTCCGTCAGTTACCGCAGTTGATATATCATAATTCTTACCGCCAACTTCTAACTTAAACGGTGGGTATGTTCCTGAAACATAGAATATAGCTGCACCATCAGATGTTACAGAATCAGTTGCTGGTGTTGCCATTATAGCCGTACCCTCTAAAACACTATTCCCAACGGCTGGCAATCCAATCCTAGACCTCTTAGAAAAATACGGCCAACTATTTGTAAACTCAAAGAAATATTCGGTAGACTGATCATCACTTAGGTATGTATATCCTGAGTAGAATACAGGATTGTTTGGCGTGATAGCAGAAGAATAACCCTTAGCTAAAGTTTCACCATTCAGCAAGACTAACCACTGGTCATCAAAAGCCGCATTCCTACTATCATAGTCGAAGTAAACCTCGTATGTTTCCTCAAATTCGTCAGAAATATGACAAGTCCCTATGTAATGATAAGTAGCCACCCTATATTGTTCTCCTTGTGTTTCTTTGTCTTAAATACCCCTCTAACTGATTACCCGTTAGTGTTAGCTTTATTGGTTCAAACTCTAATGTTTGTCCTGTTTGTGTTCCTCTAAATCCACCGCCTCGACCTCCGTAAGCTCCACCGCCTCCACCTCTACTTCCCCCAAGTTTATTAGCGGATGATGATAATGCAGCACCAGCCGCAACCAAAGCTGTACCAGCCGCAACAGCTAAAGCAGGATTAGATAATGCCCAAGATTTAATTGCCAACTTAAACTTCTCTAACGATATACCATAAGCAATCATAGCCGCACCAATCTCCTGCATACCACGACCAAGAACCTTCTTCATGGCATCAAATATGTTTCCACCCGTTCCAATAGCCTGACCAATACCAACAAACATTCCCTCAATAGTTGACTCTAATATTTGAGCTATTTCATCCATTTGTTGTTTCTTTTTTTCAACAAATTCCTTAGCTTCTTCTTCTGGAAAAGGGTCAACTGCATCAAACAAAGAGTCAACAGGTTTGTTCTGATCTTCAAAACTCGTTCCAAGCCCAAGAACCTCTCTCATTAAACTCATCCTATCCTCAAAAGAATTGAAGTCTGTTTTTATTTTTGAAAGACCATCCTCTAGTCTTTTATTATAAAACAATTGCCTCTCTAATTCCTCAGTTTCTTTTTTAAATAAATCAAACCTTTCTTTTAGTTTTTCATTATCAATATTATCCAATTCACCCCTTGCCGCCTTTATGAATGAGACAAGTTTATCAGCCTCTTGCAATGTCATCCCCTTACCAATAAAAATCTCAGTAAGTTGCATTTCACTAAGGTCCGTGTTTGCGTAAATTTTAGCTAATTCCTTTTGAAATGCGTTTAAATTTTCAGAAGTAGCGTTTACGTCTTGTGCTATTCTTTGTTTAGCATCGTTTACTTGTTCTGCTAACTTGGGGAATACTGTAATTATATGTCCAGGACTTTGAAACGCTTGAATGACAACTGCAGGGTCAATTAATCCCATGTTCATTCCTTCGAGAACCGTGAAGAAATTTGAGAACATAGATAATGAGGACTTTAAGGAATTTGCAATAATGCCATCTCCGTCTTCAACAGACTCTAACCAAGAAATCCATGAGTTTTTAGCTCTTTCAAAAGCGGAAACAAGGGTGTCAACCTTTTTTACTTGGTCAGCACCAACAGCTTTTTCATACTCTTTAGCAAAGTTGGGTAATACCTCATCAGCCATTACGCCACCAGTTTTAAGCATCTTATCTAATTGCGCTGTTGTAACACCCATAGACTTAGCCATAATAACAAACGCACCGGGTAGTCTGTCACCCAATTGCCCACGAAGTTCCTCGGCTTGAACTTTATTTTTGCTTAAAATTTGCTCTAATGCCTTTAAAACGCCCTCTGTGTCAGATGCAGACAGTCCTAATACAGATGCACTTTTCGTCATCTTATTAAATATCTCATCTAACTCTCTTGTTGCTAAAGTTGATGACTTAGATGCGGCATAAAACCTAACGTAAGACTTTGTTAAGTCAAGTATGTTAACTCCAAATTCTTCCGCAGAAACAGCCAACATGGTTTTAGCTCTTTCATACTCTAAAGACGTTCCTGTTATTGCCTTTAATGCCCTGTTTGATTGATCTATCTTTTTAACCAAATCTAGTTGCGCTCGGCCAAACTCTATAATAGCAGTTACGGCAAACATTCCCGCTAGGTGATTTTTGATTTGAGAACCCATTTTAGCAAACCTCGTCTCAGTTCTAGCCAAACGCTTTTCTGCGGTTGCCAACTTTCTTTCAAGTTTAGCTATCTTTAATTCAAGGTTTAATACTACCGTTCCACTAGCCATTATTTAATCTGCTTTAATTTTCTATCCCTCGCTCTATTACCAGCTTTTATTGCAGCCTCTTTTACATACTTAGCCCACTCTCTTTGTATTTGGGTTTCTAACTTAACCTCTGCTAATTCCATCCAATTACCCATAGGTCGCATAATACCCGTACTCTTTCCGCTTTTATGGTGTCTAACACCCGTCTTATAGCTACCCTTGGCTAATAAAGCCGCATAGCCCTGTGCGTTCCACCTAACAACAGTATTCTTTGAAAACCCAATGGGTATTGCAACACCCTTTCTCATTCTCATCCTCGCCCCGAAAGCATCCTTTGTTTTGTCTGGATTTCTTTTCTTTGGATAAGAATCAATCACCTTAGATAAGAACAGTAATTTACTGAAACCAAGCCTCTTATCTGGATTACTTCTCATCCTAGCCCGCATTAACTGACTAGCATAAGCTCTAGGTAATCCATTAAGAGTTTTCTTAGCTGCGTTATTAATCATGGATCGCTCCTTTCTGAATTCATCACCAAATGCAGCCAACATCATTCTGGCTACTTTTGGTATGTCATCAAAATTTGCGCTCCTAGCCATTTATCTTCTCGTAAAGTTTTAACCTATCTTCTTTCTTACTAGGCACTTTAGACTTCTTGTTCCAGTCGGGCCAATAAGTGTCTATCTCTTTCGGTTTAGACTTAGAAAACATAAATGAATTACAGTACAGGTCATAAGAAATCCTACGCATACCATACCAAAACTCATCCGAATGTCTGTTTTCTTGTTCTAAATACCCCTCATGAGCTAATGAAACCTCATAAGGAGTCATAATTAACCAATCACTCTTAGGAATACGGAGAATACCAAAGGCCACCTTCTTAAAGTAATCCAACCCGACTCGGCCCTCGGCATCTCCACTTACTTTTTTTCGCTATCTTCTGGGTCTAATTCCTTTGCGGCATCTGGCCCCAAAACAGCGATCATGTATTCCTCTATTAGTGGAACAGCAACACCAAGATTTAAGTAATCGTGAACTACTTTCTTGTCAACTTTACCTTCTGCTTCCTCAATAGCTAAACCAACCATTACCTTTAATTGCTTAAAGTTTCGTTGGTCAAACTGAAAGGCATTAACACCGCTTTCGTCCTCAAACTTTTCAAGGACATTGTTGTTAATCTTTACTTTGTATTCTTTGTCGAGTTGGATTTTTCTCATTCTATTATGTGTTTTGTACTACTGTTAATGCACCAGTTCCCTCAATAGTAAATGAACCTGTTGCCACATCTTCCATTGGGAAGTTTCCACTTACAGATGATAAGTAACCGCTTCCTGTGTACTTTCTTTGAGAAGTTCCAGCATCATCAACCCTTACAGCTACCAATGTTCTATTGTTTACCAATGTGATAAAATCATCAATATCATAGTTAACATCAGACGTGCTATCAAGGAAGTCCCCTGAAACAGTCCAAGATCGTGTACCTGGGATTATTTGTCTATTGCCACTAGAGTCTTTGCTAGTAACCTCAATCATATCAGCACTTATATCCAATGTGCATCCCGTAGAGTTTGCTACAAGTGTTCCATCGACATAAACGCCTATTGTAGTTCCGTTATATACTGCCATTTTTGTTTATTTTAAATTTATTGCTTAGTTCCTGCCGCTTTCTCCACATGATCCATATCTATCCAGTTTAAAAAGTCAGCTAAGTATTTTCCTGTTTTTGTTAGTGTTCCGTTGTACTTGTTTATTCCAAGTGCCTTGCTTATGGTTTCAACTTTTCCGAATTGGTATCTATTAGCTACAAATGTGTCTTTTGATAGAACCTTGGTTAACAAATAACCAAACAACACATTACACATTATATCTATCGAGATTGCTAACCCTAGCGCAACATCATTCAGGTATTTAAACACGCCCTTAAACCTCAGTTTGTAAACAACTAAAGCAAATGAAGATGGGGCTACTAGAATCAATCCGAAGTTGAAAGAAACTAAGGCTACTATTAGTAGAATAAACCCTCTTGTATATTTTAGAACCTTACGCATTTAACATTAATTCATATCGTTGTGTAATCAGCCAATAGTGAATGTTTTCTTCTATTGTGGATTGGCTTTCCTCCGCTACTAATCTGCCAGAACTCACCACCTGACCATTATATGTGCCTGGTGTTACAAAGTCAAGCGCAGACTCAACTGCTGCCGCAATAGCTTTAGATTCACCGTAAGATCTTGAGTAAATGAATACGTCATAAGATTCCTTAATCAAATCTCTACCTGAATCTTTCCTTAGATAGTTGTCTATAACAGATGACTCAACTGTTATGTATGGTGGCTCTTGATCCTGAACCGCATGACCAACATAAATAGCATTCCCACCGCCATTCAGTAGCGTTGTAACCCCTGCCGCATTTCTCAATATGTGAACAACAGCTTTCAAGTAGCAACCCCGTTATAAACTCCCTCTATTCTTATAAATCCTTCTCGTTTCCAAATAGCAACATCGGAAACCTCAAATGTTTCAGCACCATCGAGAATCCTCCACTTTTCATTAACACCTGACACATCTCCTGAGTATCTTATAGTGTACCTCTTCCGCCTACCAGTGTTGACTTTATTTCCATCATTAATAGTTTCATTATTTCTATTGAATGTGGGTTCACCGATAGTTGCCCAAACAGTAGCAACATCTGTATATCCATAGGTTATTTGGTTATAAGTTGCATCCCTATTCTCTGTCGGACTTTGTAGCACTATCCGTCTATCAAACTTAGCAAAGTCAACACCCCTTATCATCTGTATATCACATAAGGGTCTAACATAAACATCCAAGCCTGTCTGTAAGGCCCATACATTACGGGTCTTGTCTTCACTTGTTCAAATGTTTCTCTGTGTTCGTATAGGTCTGCAGCTATAATTAAAATAGCACTCTTTATCGCTTGTGGCACATTAGATGCTAACGCACCATATCCTGCTGTGTATTCAATCTCAATACCGTTTGGTATCTCATCCTCATTGTCGGGCCAGCCGTCTTTAGCTACTATAAGCCCAATGTCTGTTTCTAATCCCGTGTAGTAATTAGCCGAATCCCATTCCGTGTCATGTGCTGCGCTAACCGCATAATCAATACCAACCACACTTAACACCTGTCCCATAGGTAACTCAATAGTATCAGTGTTCTGATTGAATGAGTTCAGGTATAACTTCCACGTAGATGTAATAAATGTCCTTTGACAGTATTCCTCTGCTATCTGTCTTGCCGCAGTTATCATTGAGGAAATCATTGTGTCCTCATCGGTATGATCTATCCTTAGATGTGCCTTTAACTCTGTTGCTGTTATTGGCTCGGTTGTGGCATCAGTGGTTCTTACGTAGTGCATTTAATACATTCTTTTCGTTTTCCGATAATCCAATAAACAACTTACCCGTTAAGTAACTCTGCCCAGGCATCTCATCATACTTCCACAGGTTTGTTTCACTCTTTACGTCAAAAGCCAATGGTTCTTCTGTTCTAACCACTTTAGGTAAAACACCACGACTCTTTAGTACGTTTTGAGAATAATTATCCATCCCTCTATCAGCCTGATCATCCCAAAGTCTGTATTCCACATCAGACAACAATAGGTGACAATGCTTCATGTCTGCCGGATGAATCCAATATCTATTTCCTCTCTTATAGTAAACCTTTTCGTCACCATAAGATTCAGTACATTCTACCAACACCTTACACGCCTCATTTTCAAGCATGGACTTTTTGTATGCCCTACCTATTCCGAATAAGGTTGTAGATGTACATTCTTTTGATTTACCACTATTAGAATCATAGAACACGAAGTTTCCAAGTCCAATAAAATCTTCCCCTCCTTCCATTAAGTCAAGGTAGGTTTCTATTAGCTCGTCTTTTACAATATCGTCACTATTCAATTCCATCAAGTAGTCAAAGTCTTTTTTCATTGCCTCGTTAAGGCCGAAATTCTTTTTTGCTCCTAATTTGTTTCTAAACTCACAGTATTCTATACCGTACTTTTCCAAAAGAAGCCTGTTGTGTGAATCATCCTCAGGGGAAATCACACAAAAGGCATCTATATTGAATTTTTGTTTAAGCCGGAGAATACCAAGGCAATAAACCTCGGTAATCTCTGGCCTTTTCCATATTGGTGTGAAAACCAATATCTTCATACCTCTATTAGGTGTTAAGTTGTCTAACAAACTTGATAGCAGCCGCATCAACAAGTTCAGCATCGAAACGCATTGTTCCCATCCATCCAACTTGATACTTCTCAGCGAATCGCTCATCAAATCTCTGCAACTCCATTCCTCGCACCACTCTGATCCAGAACTTAGACCAATCACCGAAGAAGATTGTTCTAGCATTAGTAGACAAAGCAGAATCTAGGTCGTTATTAATGTAAACCTTGTTTCCAAGTAGTGTGTCAGGCTGTCCTGCTACGAAAGATGGTTGCCATAGGTACTGATCCGCATTAGCAGTAACGGTCAACTGTCGAATCTGAGATGCAATAGAGTCATGCATCATAAATCCTACACTTGGCCCCATTCTGTACGCCTTATCAACTGAGTGCTGAAGTTGGATGATCTCATTAGCAGTAATAGCATCGTCAGCCGCAGTAACAACACCCTGAGTAGCTGCATCCTCGAATCCTTGAACGTCAGATACACCAAGTCCTCTAGTGACCTTATTGTTGTATCTTCGTCCCATTCTTTCTCCAAGCAATTCAGCAAGTAGACCCTCGAAACCAACGCCTTCATCCTGAAGCAACTGCTTTGGAACTTGGATAAGGTCGGACGTAATAACATACGCATCCAACTGCTTAGTACCAAAGGTAAGCGCAGTAGAAGAAGTAGTAGCATCAGTATTGATTGCTAAATCCTGACCACTTTGCGCTGTATCGTTAATCGTTGGGATAGGGAAAGGATTACCACCAGAAGTGTTTATAATTCTAGCTGGCCCAGCACCAGGTGTAATACCAAATGGCCCGTAGTACAACATGGACTTAACCACCTCATCTGCGAAATCCTCAGGAATCACATAACCACCACCAGTAGTTGTAATAGTCTGTTGTGCCGCATTTCGATAATCAGAAAGAACAGCCGCCTCAACATCAGTCAAGTGCTTACCAGATGCCATCTTAATAAACGCATCCTTGTACACCTCTCTATTATCCTTCTTGCTTTGATTAGCCGCACCAGTCAAGTCCTCACCCTTCTGTGCCGCCAAATAATTATCAGCATCAATCTGCTGCTCCGTTACCTTAATTGACTTGTCTAAAGCCTGGTATTCAGCTTCCAAACGATCAAATTTATCATTAAGATCGTTATCAAATTTCCCGTCTACAAGCTGGTCTTTTATGCCTTCAATCTCTTTCCAGACTTTAGCCTTCTTGTCTACGAGCTTTTGTACATCATTTATATTGCTCATTTTAAGTTATCAATTTTTAATTTTAAAATTCTTCTTTGTATGTCGGTTGTGTCCACCGCATTTTGTGTTACTTTTTCTTCTATGTCATTAACTGTTACATCTACCTCTTTTGGTTTCTCAAAAACATTGGCAGGTAGTGAGTTAAACCCAAAGTCCTTCATTGGTTTATTGAAACTTGCCGCCATTCTAGGCGCATCCACAGTTTCGTCTATAAAGCCATATTCTTTTGCCTTCTTCCCATTCATCCATGTTTCGGCATCCATTAAGGCTGAGATAGTGGCTCTATCAAGCGTGGAATTATTCTCATAGATGTTTAATATTTGCTCCTTGATACCATCAAGAACATCCGCTTCTTTTCTTAAATCATCTGCCCCTCCTAAAGAAAAAGTCCAAGGATTATGGATCATCAGTTGTGTACCCTCTCGCATAACCTTTTTCTTTCCAGCCATTGCAATTACAGAAGATATAGATGCCGCTAATCCGTCAACTTCAACGGTTAATTTATCACGAACATCAGAAAGCATATTGTAAATTGCTATTCCGTCAAACACAGACCCACCAGGACTGTTAATCCTTAATTTAATGTTTCCAAGGTTTTTGATTTCATCAAAGTCAGACTTGAATGTAGATGCATCTATGCCCCAAATGCCTATCTCGTCATAAATAGAAATCTCGACATCACTTGTTGCCTCGTTTTTTGGAACAAGTTTCATTTTATACCAACTTTTCATTTCTCTCTATTATAAATTTTATCAGCCAACATCTGTGCAATCATTTGCTGCCCCTGCTCTGAATTATAAATACTGTCAATAAGGTCAAGTGGGACCATGTTAGACTGAATAAACAATCTATCACCTCCGTCAATTGGATTATCCCCGTTTCTTTCTCTAATTTGATTTGGTGTTTTGTAAGCGTTCTGTATTCCCGTTCTATTCTGCTCCGCCATAGCTGTTGCATCCGCCCGCAGATAAGATTCCATATCAAACTGAATATAAACACCATCCCCTAAGTCTTTTTCCAGCTTGGTGTTAAACTCCACCTCGAACTTTTCTACCATAGGTGCGATAGCATCCTTCAAGAAAGCAATGTTTAACTCTTCTAGGTTTCGGTATTGAACACCGTTTTGTAGGTCTTGAATCTTTGGTGGCGGAACACCGAACCACCTAGCTACCGTGTTGACAGAGAAGTGTCCTGTTTCAAGGAATTGAGAATCTTCGGGTGGAATTGTTAGTGGTTGATAGTCAGAGTCAAAGTCAAGTATTAAATCATTACCACCCTGTTTAGCCACTTGGTGTTTAACCCTTAACTCATCCATCTGCTTTTCACTAAGCCTGGACTTAACTTTTAGTATTCCAGATGGTTTTGCCCCTTCAGCGAAGTATTCAGAGCCATAACCACGCCTAGCCATTTCAAGGCCAATATCTTCTCTAGCTTGTGTTATAGGGCCAATGCCAACAACACTATCACCAAGGTTTGCGAAGTGCAATATCTGATCCGCACTTAATATTCTTTTTTCCTTGTCCTTATATTGTATTTCGTAGATTATCTTCTGATTAACATCAGACCCACTCTGAATAACCTTTACTTTTGATGGGTGATGTATAAAAAACCCTATTATACTACCAGCCCTTGACATTCCTTTCCTTACAGGCTCGATATAAGCGTTACCCCATAAGATGTAGTGCATTACCGCAGTTTCCTTGAACTTGTTTCCGTTCATGTACGGTTGCGGCCTGTCAAAGAATTTCTTGAGTGGATGATCTATCTTCTCTCGACCATCTTTTGTTTTCTTAAATATTTGTACAGGGAAGTAAGAGAAAGGGCCAGCATAAGCACGAACACAAGCCCATACCGCAGAGAATGTAAGTGCGGTTACTTCGTCTACATCTTTTCCGGCAGATGTTTTACCAAGCCCAAAAACATTAGCTATGTTTCCACCAGTGAGCTTAATATCAGAATTTTCCAGACTAATATTTCTATAATCTGGATTATAAAATAATGACCTACTAATTCGTTGAAACAACGCAGGTTTTTCGCTCATTCGTTAACGGTTTAGGAGAAAGGTGGATGCATCCAATAATGTTGTCCTCCTATGCCATTAAAAACGAAAACGCCTAAAATATAGACGTAACATTGTTTCGTTTGTTAAAAAAATTTAGCTAACAGCCGCTAGAAATGCATTAAAACGCATTCTAGCTTGGTGTTAGCCGCAATTAGCTAGTATTTGTTTTTTTAGTTCTTCATATTTTGCCCCGTTAAAATCATCCTCATAGAAGCATTCAAATTGCCAATCATTCGAATTAGAATTAATTACAAATATGTGGTAATCTTTCTTAACATCATCTCCAATTGATTTATCTACATTTTTTAGTTGCTCAATATCGATGTTTGGGGCTTTAATTAATATTATCGGTTTCGCCATACCGCTAACATCAGCATCTGAGGCTA
>Ga0070749_10002468_pt1 | contig 12417 bp, 12 predicted proteins | sample VirMetDEL_Nov_18_FD_75180 | JGI IMG/M metagenome (GOLD analysis project Ga0070749, IMG submission 75180) | Aqueous microbial communities from the Delaware River and Bay under freshwater to marine salinity gradient to study organic matter... | ecosystem: Environmental > Aquatic > Marine >...
ACCAACCTGTTGACCATTATCAACAGCGCCATCGTCGTCAAAAAAGCGTAAGGTGTTCTTGGTGCCAAGCCCATTATTATTGGCGCTAATTGTTACCGCAGGTGTACTGTCCGAAGCCCCATCAACAGTCAAACCATCAGCAATCACAGTGCCCGTTACGTCGATGCCTGTGGTGGTGACTTCTAGCTTCGTGCTGCCGCCTTGTTGAAGCTGAAGAGAACCAGTTCCAGCATCATTGATGATGCTATTAGTCCCATCATGATAAATAAGCAAATCCTGGCTATTACCAAGACGGATCTGCTCGTTATCACCGAGATCGATTTGATCAACGTTGATCGTGTCAGCCTGGACTTTGACATTACCGCCAGAACGGACTGCAATTAGATAGTCCGTGGGTAGTAATGATCCACCATCTGAAAGTTCTGAAATCTTAGCCATAAGTCACCTCTGGTCGTATTTTAAGGCATTACAGGCCAATCTTCATCATTCAGATTGGGCCAATTTGCATGGGTTGGTAAATCTCTTAGCGCTTGTCTATAAACCTGGAATTCTATCTTTTTCTCTTCTGATAACGGGCTATCTGGAACCTGTGTCCAGTCGCTACGTCCCAAAATCCTGTCTCGTTTTGCTCTATTGTTTGATTCTGATTTCTGGTCAATTTCTTGCTGAGATATTATCTTATCAACGACCTGTCCATTTTCAATTTTATGAACAGCATCATCAGCGATTCCTTCAATGACTAATTCCCCTTGAAGGCTTAGATCTTCTTCACGGCATTGCCCAGTCTTCAGGATATTACCTTCAGAGTCATATACGATGTAATTCTTCATCGTTTAGTCTCCAGCACAACCAGTGATCTATATGAGAAGTCAGCATAGTCGCTGCCTGGGCACCATCCATCTAATGCAACTGTCGCAGAACCCGCCGATGGCGTCATGATGATCATATATGAATCAATGTATCCTTCAGCATTCTGGAATGTTCTGGTAGGCAAAGTAACAAGTATGGTTGATGCGCCATATCTCAGCCTGAATGCCATGTCATATTCGCCACCGCCGCCAAAGCCAGTAAATTCAAACGCAGTCAATAGAATCGTCGGGGCACCGCTAGATGTCCAGGTTACACTTTGCATTTCTGTCCAAACGCCACCTGTCGTGGTTCGTTTAGCCCCAGTAGTTAAAGCTGATGTTGGAATTGTAACAGCATTAGATCCGATCTGACTTGTTCCTACACCGCCAGTGCTAATGATCAATTGCCCGCCAGACGTGTCTAATGTTACGCCATCAATGTTTATTCTGTCGGCAGAAATAGTCCCAGTAGTTATAAGATTGCCTGAGACATTTACATTCGTCCCCATGTAAATTTCCCCGCTTGTAACTGTAAACGGGATGATTGGGGTTCCTGATGTTGACAGGGGATCAACGATAGAAAACTTATCAGCAATGACTACAAATTCGCTTGTAGGTGTTCCTGTGGTAGCGGTAGACGCTAGACCGAATCCTGCAACCCGACCATTATTATCAACCTTGACTGTATATTGAGCTTCCAAGCCATTGATTGACGTGGCCTGGGTACTGATTGATGTCGTGTTAGTGCCAACGGTCGTGCTTAATGTCGTAAGGCTGCTAGAAATACTTGTAATAGATCCTTCAGCCGAAGTGACTCTTGTATCTATACCACTGATCGCTGTCGCATTCCCAGATATGTTTGTTTCTGCTGATGTCAAATCAGATTGAAGCGTGGTGATATCTGCTGCTTGAGAAGTGATTGATCCTTCAGCAGACGTAACTCTGGTCGTTAAGCTGCTCAAAGCTGTTGAATTAGCAGATATGTTCCCTTCAGCAGTCGTCAAATCAGACTGAAGTGTAGTCACATCGGCAGAGATGCTCGTTATAGAACCTTCAGCGCTAGTAACTCTGGTGTCCAAAGAGCTTACCGCTGACGAATTAGCCGCTATATTGCTGTTTGCGGTTGTTAGTCCAGACTGAAGCGTTGTGATATCGCTAGACTGAGACGTAATGGTTCCTTCCGCAGACGTGACACGGGTATCTAACGAACTGATTGCTGATGAATTCGCTGTGACGCCTGACTGGGCAGTAGTTAAACCGCTTTCCAGGTTGGTGATAGATGTAGACTGAGAAGTGATCGTTCCTTCAGCGCTAGTAACTCTAGTATCTAGCGAGCTTACGGCAGAAGCATTTGCTGCCACTGTTATTTCAGCAAGATCCAAATCGCTTTGCAGAGAAGTAATAGCGCTGGACTGAGATGTGATTGTTCCTTCTGCGGCTGTTACTCTGGTATTCAATCCACTGACTGCGGTGGCATTTGCAGCGACCCCAGTAGACGGGCTGAATACAGTCGATTCAAGCTGCGTGATTTGGCTAGCTTGGGTCGTTAATGTTTCTTGATTAAGCTCAGTCGCTACGGTTAAATCAACAATCCCATTAGATGCGCCGCCAACAAAATCAAAGAAATCATTTAATTCAACATTATCGTCAGTCTCGGTGTTGATCGTATTCCCAGATTCGTCTTTTGCTAATGACGTGAAGTCAGCATTGACTGTTAGTGACGATTCAAGCGTCGTGATCGCCGATGCATTGCTTGAAATATCATTTTCAGCATCAGTAACCCTAGTTGTCAGTCCGCTAATGGCAGTAGCGTTAGCAGATACCCCTGTGGTTGGGTTATTAACCGTAGACTCTAGTGTGGTTATATCAGAAGCATTAGTTGTGATATTGCCTTCAGCAGTAGTGATTCTAGTGTCTAACCCGCTGATTGCCGTTGAATTAGCTGATATGTTTGAATTTGTCGTGCTTAGGTTTGTTTGAAGAGTTGTGATATCAGACGAATTCGTTGTGATATTTCCTTCTGCGGTAGTAACTCTAGTCGTTAAGTTGCTTACCCCAGTCGCATTAGCTGCAACACCAGTTGTCGGATCGTTGACTGTGGTTTGAAGCGTTGTCACGTCCCCAGAGATGCTTGTTATAGAATTTCCCTGGCTGATGACTGTCGTATCTAATACTGAAATCGCACTAGCGTTAGCTGAGACATTTGAATTTGTCGTGGTTAAAGACGATTCAAGGCTGGTGATATCGGCTTCATTCTGACCGATTCGGGGATCTTCTAAGTCCTGCCAAGCGCTACCATCCCAGTAATAGGGATGATTGTTATCATCTGAGTCATACCACCTTGAGAAGTCAGGAATAGGGTCAGGGATGCCACCAACACCAGCAACAGGCGGCGACGCCTGAACATACACGTTAGAAACGCCAGTGGTTAGATCAACGACCACATATTGAAGCGCTGATAGGTTATTCGCTACGGTATTGATTGATGTATTTAAGATGGCATTCTGATCACTGACATAGATCGCAACATCGCCTAGATTCTGGATATTGACATCTGCGCCAGTCTCTAAATCAAGGACATCGCCTGCTTCAACTTCTACCAGAAGAATATCTTGAGCCAAGATAGAATTTAGAACATCGCTTTGCCCAAGAATTGTAGTTCCATCGGTGTCATATAAATTAGTGCCAACAGTAGCCCCGACGGTTGCTTTGTCTTCTGGTGCGTTTGTAGACCCAGAGACATCAGACCATTCTACCCTTCCGACTGTGGCAAAGACTGTCGTATTGGGATCAGCGTTTGGTTCTAGGTTTGATCTGGCTTCGGCAGATGTGCCTTGGTATTTTATAGCCCTGACCCAGTAGTAACGAGTATCACCAGGACTTACTGGATCCTGTCCGTTTGCAAAGTCATGAACGAATTGAGTCCCGTCTGTTTCACCAATCTTTACTGCTGATGAGAAGTTACCATTCGGACTAGCGTAGACATAGATAGATTCGTAGTCTTTGTTATTCGGAGGATTAACCCAATCCAATTCGACGTTCTTTAGACCAGCAGTAGCACCTAAACCAGACGGGCTAGGGATTCCACGAAAGCCAGGAGTAATATCCCCAGTAGCAGTGATTGTAGAATAGGCTCCAACCAGCGGGTCTGCGTAACTCGTAGAAGAGTCTTCACGCAATGTAAGATTGACCCCACCTTCTTCACTGAAACTCCATCCAAGACACTGAAAGACTTTGTTAGACCAGCTTAGTTCGCCAATAGAAACCTGAACACGGTCGCCTACGGCAACACGCATTGCTGATAGGTTCGCAGGGAAAGTGATGACTTTTTGCTGATCAGAAAGCTGGATTAACTTATTGGAAATCCGCTGCGCCATATACGATGAATTCGTCATATTTAGCGCAATTTCTTTGTCTAAAACTTCGCCATTATCCCTAGTGACAGCATCGGCTAGTTGTACTTTTGGGAATTCAGTTGACTTGTAGTTTTGACTAGGATCAATGAAGACCCCTTTGATCGTATTGAATCGATCACCACGTTCCAGCGATGTTTTGATTGACAGACCAGAGATAAGGTCATCTTCGTTCAGGCTTATCGTCGGCGTCTCATAAATACCAGCCCGCATGACGTACTTCCCATTGACGTAGGAAAGATTGCCATTCATTGAGCTTAGGATCTTATTGATGTTCGTTCTGTGCGAATCAGTCCCAAACAGAACACCGTTACACGTAAATCTAGACTCAGAACCGCCAGGAACTGAAACGGAAACATCACAACCATTCGCAGCAGTGACTACCGCAGGCCAATCAATCTTGGATGAATCGATGCCCATGCCATAATCGGCATTTATTAAGTAATCAACCAAACATAAGGCTGGATTATCTTCATAAGCTATATAGCTTACGTTGGTAATGTCCTGACCGTAAGTTGAGACAGCAGCAAACTCTAACCGTGGATCATAGAGCTTCTTGCCTTGTACCAGGGCTTTTATGTTCTGTGGGGTATATTTATCCCAGGTCTCTTGAGAATCCTCGTCTAGCGTCCATTTGGTGACGATATAGGCGATTCCCTTCCCAGTATGGGCAGATGTCCATTCAGTGAATGCAGCGAACAACAGGCTGTCTACTGTTTGAACATTAGTGCCCAAGTGCTTATTTATGCTGACAATGGTCTTGGAATTCTTAGGGCCGAATATCCCTGAGCCACTAACTGCGCCACCAGAACTTGAGCCGCTGCCTATTTCCGAATCAGGGATGACAATATCGTCAAAATGAATGTCAGTAATATCATTGACTTCATGCCCTGCTAAGGCGATGGCATAATAAAGATCTCTATTGTCCTGACCAGCAACGCCAGTAAAGGCAATAGGCCCAGAAACTAACGTCTCGCCATAGATGATTTTATAGGGTTCGGTTGTAGACTTGACAGTAGCTTGGCGTGATCGATCGCTATCAACCTTGGGCATTTCTACTTCAAAAAGGCCCATGATATTTTTGGCGGCGACAGATGCTGCTACAACAATAGCCCCGCCAATTACCGCAGCAAGCGCACCAGTTCCAGCCGCACCAAGAGTAGCGGCAGAACCTATGCCTATTAATATCCCTTTGATTGTTGGTATTATCCAGCCCATAGATCCCAACCTGATGCGATATGTTCTGAAGGAAGTCTAATCATTCCCTTCTTCACTAAACAGACTGCTGTATCTCCAAGCTTGATGCCCATAACTTGGCCCTGAGGCGTTTTTACAATAACAGGGCTACCATCCTTCAAAGACTTTATATCCTCGGTAGGAGGCCCTAGAACGCTTGCAGCAGTGTCTTCCAGATCGCCAAAGTCTTTGATTATAGACTCAGCATCTGACTCAGAATTATAGTGGAAATCGGCTAGATAGTCTTTGCCTGTTAGCTCTTTAGTAATGAATCCTGCGAATTGACAACAATCCACCGAACCGTAATCAAAGTCTTTCCTTTCCCATTTATTCAGGGCTTGTAGGACTTTGATCATCTACGGCCTTCATTGACATTGCTCACATCAATCCCGCCGCTGCTGCCAACACCTTCTTCGTACCATTTGATCTTAGCCCCTTCTACCTTGTGGATATGGCTAAAGAACAGATCGCCAGAATATCTCTGTTGTTGGTTAGCGTTGGTGTACATAAGGTTTTTAGACTTATCAAACCTGGAAAGCTCGGACTCTGCTATAAGCTGGATAGCATCACCGCCATCAGCGCCTACCGTAAGATTCATTTGATCCATGAACCCAGCCCAGACCTGAGTAGGCGTATCGATCAAGATATCACTTGAATCCAGAACCCCGAGATAGATGGTCACTGGATGCATGAAGTAATCTTCAGTCAGTGCTGCGCCTGAGATTGTTGCGTCTAACCCTGAAAGCGTTAAGGTGATGGCATAGGGGCTAACGTCAACGCCTTCTTCTACTTTAGAGATAGATCCTAGATCACCGACACCTAGCCAGTCTTGTGAATCCCAATTGTAGGTTCCAAGCCCGTTGTGGACATAAATCGTACCAGAAGGGAACTCCAGCTTGGCAAACATGACCAGATTGACATTCTGGCTTTGAAGCGCATTATTGACCGCCGTAGAGAAACCCCGTGTCATGCCAGGACATCCTCAATCGCTTCAATCGTAAAGTTAGATACTTGGCCTGGACGTGTATCCCATGACGCAGTAGACATCACAATCATCACAGCTTTAGGGCTTACGAACGTAATAGGATCGTTATTGATTGTTGCCTTCCTAATCGGTGGGGCTATCGGAATCGTAATCGTTCCTGTTCCGCTAGTGCTGCAATCTGCCGTGACGATATGAAATTCGTTGTTGAACTCCAAATAGTCACCAACTCTGAAATAGTTCGTAGTCGATAAGGCACCAGTGTCAGCGTTTAACGATGATCCAGATTGACCTGCGCTGGCAACTAACAACAACCCAGAATCACCGCTAGGCGCATTTCCCAATCGGTTATACCCGTAATCGGTAAATTCCATTCTGTGAACTTGACCGTCTAGCTTGGCTAGAAACGCTTGCATCTTGGCTCTAGGCAGTCCTGTCAAATTGTTAAACGTCGCTGTAGTCTTCCAATACGAACCCTTTCTAGTCGTTGTCTGAATAGCGTTAGTCAGAGGCGACTGGAATGTCTTGGTGTTGGTTACAAGTTCCCAAGTCTGGGTAGTCGGAGTTATTCCTACGTCAGTTGCGAAGTTATAAGTTGTCATGCGAACCGCCTTCTACGCATTAGATCCTGAATCGTAGCGATAGTCTGTTGAGACGTTACCTGCATGGCTTGCTGGATCTTGATGTCTACTTCAGGGCCTGATCCACGAGCATCTACGTTATTCACGATAGTGATACCTTGACCTTGACCTTTTGTATGGTCAACGACCGTCTCGTTCGGATGCAGGATAGCAGGGAAACCGCCCTTACCGTCCATGCCGCCTGATCTGGAACCCATCCCAGTAAAACCACCGCCGTCAAATGATGTTGATTTAATAGCCGCAACGTTCGCCAAACCTGCAGCAATCGCGGTAGCTGCAAACACTTGGGGAAGCGGCCAAGGATATGGCGATGAAAGCGCATTGTTAGCCGCATCATATGTATTCTGAATAGCATTAGCTATCTTATAAGCCTTTTGAGCTGCGAACATTTTTTTATTCACAGCTTTGACTCCAGCAAATTGCTCTCCTAATTGACCTAACATATGCCCGGTCAACTTGCTGCCAGTTAAGATTTCTTCTTCAGCGCCCTTCTTAGTTAAGTTAGCTTTTTTATCCTCAAAATCTTTGTACAATTTAAGTTGAAGATCCAAAAATTCCTCAACCGTTACTGCTTGAGTAGATAATGCGGTAGCAAGCATATCTTGCTTGCGATTATGCGAATCAAGAAGCGCCTCTTCTTCTGTCATCAAGCTCTGCCGGATAGCTTCTACATCACTTACAGACTTACTCTTTGCTGCGGCAGCTTCTTTGTCTGCTTCAAATTGCCTAATCTTCTCAAATGCTTTTTCTAATTCTGCGGAAACTCCATATATCGCAGCCTGCTCAATCATTAATTGAAGCGCGGATTTCCCTAAAGAATTTGCTTGCTCTGTTACTGAACTAACAAAATTATCCCTTTTTTCCTTTTGCCTCTCTAATGCGTCAGCAGCTTCGTCAGAAGCTGTTTTGTCGGCAATCAATTTATCTATAGCGCCTTGCAGAGCTATCTGCTGATCTATTTGAGCCTGGCTCAATCCTTGGTTAGCCAAGCGCATTCTTTGAGCAGCTTCTTCCCCTTGAGTCAAGGCTACGATTTGCTCTAAAAGAGCAACAGTCATTCCAGATACTTTTTGCTTGTGTGAGTCTTTGGCTTTTTCAGCAGCCGCTTCTGCTTCTTGGGTTTTCTTTAATTCAGCTTGCTCTTCTCTTAACGCTGCGACATTGTCATAAAGAGCCATGACTTGTTGTGTTTCTGTGGGAGTCAAATCCTGCTTTGATAAGTTATAAAGATATACAGCCCTAGCACCTTGCTCTAACGATAATTTCTCTAAACTTAAAGCTTCCACCAAATTATCAAGTTTTAGTTTGTGGGCATCAGCTTTTTTAGCAGCTTCTTCGCTCGCAGTATTTGCTTCATCCTGCTTAAATGAATTTAATTCTAATGCTGCGCTTAGAGTATTTATAATGTCTTTTGTTTCTCTTTCAGCTACAGCAAATTCCTGCAATTTTTGATTTAAAGCAACAAATTCTGTGGTTTGTTTGTTGCTAGCAATTGATTGATTTGTCAATTGCTGAGAAAAAGCCGCAACTTCGTGAATGGTTGCTCCAGTACCGCTAGCCAAGCTAATGAACTTGTTATTAAGTTCTATTAATTCATCCCTATTAAGACCAAGCTTATTTGCTAGTAGAGTAAATTCATCAACGGACGTATTTATGTCTGTATTTAACGTTGGAGGGATTATTGCGGTAAATTCTTTCCTAACATTTTCAGTCGCGTTTTGTAACGTATTCATTGCCGTTACTAGATTAAGCTGTAGCGTTGCTCTTGCTAGATCTTCTGATTTGGCAGCAAGATCTGACAATTCATCCGTTAGGGCAGCGACACCAGTAACAAAATCTATTTCCAAGAATTTTTTTGTTTCTTCTCCTACCTTCTTGAGTTCTTCTAGATGTTTTGTAGTCTTAAACAACTCAGGCGCAAGATAAGTACCAACCGCAGCGCCGACTGCTAAGAAAGCACCGATCAGGGCACCGTTCTGCCCGAACAATGAGGCTACCTGGCTACCCTGCTGACCTAATACCAGAAGCGCGTTCTGCCCCATCTGAAGCTGTACCGCAACGTCCTGTACCTGATGACCTATCTGACCAAGACCGCCCCGCATAAGCCTTAATTGGCCGTGTAATGCCCCGGCAGCTTTGCCCTGCGCTCTCATTGCCGCAGTGGCTTGCTGAACCTTTTTAACTGCATCAATCTGAGCCGCAGATGCACCCATCATCTGCAAACGATAAATCTGAATCTCGTCAGCAGTCATGTCTACAGTATTGGCTTGGAATTGCAGATCTTGAGTCACACGCTCAATCGCAGATTCCATTTTTTGAGATGCTAACGCTGCCTGCTCATCAGCCCGGCGCTTTTCTTCTGCAGCTACCGTCGCACGATTATGAGCATCAATGCTATCGTGAAGCTTGTTAATATGGTCTAACTGGGCTTGACTAGCGCCATACATAGACGCCTGGAGAACATCCATTTCCCTGGCTGTCTTAGTAAGCGCTTTGAATTGATTTTCTAAGCCTTGGGTGACTTTATCAATTGCGTTTTGGCGAAATGCCTCTGAGGTTTTCTTAGCCCGCTCTACGTTACGGGCATAAGAATTGAATCCTAACCTAGTCTGATCATCTATTAGGATTCTTGCTATTACTGTGTCGTTTGGTCCCATCTTGTTTTTCTCTCTTTATCCGAAAGAAAGTCCACCAATGATCAAACTCAGTCACAGTCATTTCTAGGATCGTAGATAATGGCTGACCAAGTCGCTCTGCTAATTCATACATCAAGTATAAATGAGTAGGCTCTCCTTGGTCATTTATGAGTTTTTTTCGTTATCCTCCTCATCGGATGATGAGTTTAGTACGAAACTCGCGACCCTAGTTACCACGTCTGGATCAACCTTCTTCCTCAATGACACCTTGTCCTCAATAGTGAAGACTGGCTCTCCCTGTTCATCGACAAGACCAAAGATCAAGGTATAAATCATGAAATCTGTATTATCCGAGTCTGAACGACGAAGCATTTTAGCTTTATCGTCCAGAGTCAGATTCTTCGCAAATACAGATACACCCCATTCGGGGATCTCAATCTTTCTTACTTCTTTGCCGCTGAAATGCTCAATAGCAGAATCAATGAGTCTGCTCATTACGGAGCCGTAGATTCAGTTAAAGCGCCAGAACCTTGAAGCGAGATTGATGCTTCTACCATCCCATCAAAGGATGCAGATCTGCTTACCCCGGTCACAATAGCCGTGCCACTATAGTACGTGTCACCAGTGGTATCGCCTTCAGGGTAGAAACCAATGGTTACGCTAGAGCCAACGCTTAATGCACCTTGACCTGTCGTATCCGTTTCGTCCCATAGGACATCAGCAGACCCAGTGAATGACGTAAGCGTAGGAACAAACGTCCTAGCAGTATCAGTCATTACGGTATCTTCTACCGTGTCTCCGGTTTCTTCAATAGAAAAAGATCGTACCTCAGCTACGGCATTTGCGCCGACCTTGACGATCCCATCGCGTCCAATATGTGTAGCCATTATTCAGACTCCTTCTCTGATTCAGGTACGTGTTCAACAACCTCTTCGGCTACAGGTTTTTCAACCTTAGCCTTAGATTTCTTTTGAGCTTCTTCCTTCCAGCCCTTAGCTAGAAGAGATTCAACTTTGCTTGGATGAGCATCAATTTCTGATGACCCATCAGGACTATATAGCTTCATTATATCACCTACTCTGCTGTTTCTGGAGTATTTTGTCCTGTCCTATATTGTACGAAATAATTCAACGTAGCGTAACCTATAGGATTCTCGCCATCGCCATCATACTGTATTTCAGTTGACTGCAAATAGCTAAATTTCGCCAGGTTGTTTAACTTAATGTCATTGCCTAGCGCAGCTTCAATCTCAGCACAAATGGTATCAATCAGATCATCAAAATTAGTCGTAACTTTAACGTAAGCTTCAATCGTGATAATTAGATTTCTTTCAATGCCTAAGCTTGTTCCGATTGTCGTTATTTCTGAGTCTTCGTTCTTAGAGTAAATCAACAAGGCTGGCAATACTGACTCATTGAGCGGGTAGACTCTAGACTGAAACACATTGTTCCCGGTTGTAGAAAGCCCGGTCAATGTTGATGCTACCCTTTCCCTTATTTGCTGCCTAACGTGGCTCATTGCTCTTCCATCTGGATCTCTGAGATACCAGTTCCATCAGGTCTTATGTTTTTGACTTTATACGTGATGGCATTAATTACCATCGTATCGTCATGGGCAATGCTTGGTGCGTCAGCGGTTCGTATTACCGCGATGGGTTGATTCATTTCAACCGAAACACTTCCTGTTTCCACAGCATAATAATCGTTCAGAAGTATTGTTTTGATCGTAACAGGCGAGCCTCCTCCTGGCGTATACGTCGCGTCAACGCCAAAATCGGACAGCATGATCAACCTATCATCGGCTGTTTCAACCATCTACTTTCTTAGCCTTTGCACGCTTCAGAGGCTTTTCAGCCCCGTCGCTAGAGCCTTCTACGCCTACGGCCCTATGCTCAACCACTGGCTCGTGGTGAGGCGCAACTCGGCCCATAGCCATTAATTCTTTAGCCTCAGAATCATTTAACTCAACCACTTCCCCAGCAGGGCATGACCGATTATGAATTCTGCAACTTTTCAATACTTTGTATTTCATAGATCACCAAGAATCGGGGGGCCGAAGCCCCCCTTATCTATTAGCTACCGCCGTCGTTTCCGAGACAGAAGGATACAGCGTGACGTACAGCCACATCCATCGTCTGGATTGCACGGATTCGGATCGTTCCTGACAAGCCATTGGTGTAGGGGTCAAGGAGAATATCCAGGCCGCCCCACATCCCAATCAGGAGGTCAGAGAAGTTTCCGAAGTACAGGTCACCAGCTTCAGCTTGGTTGGATACGATTGATCGATATCCGTTCAAGGTGCCGCCAGGCTCAACAACAAACTGAGCAGTGCCAGTGGCTTTTTCAGTGGTCTTCAACCCACCAAACATGCTGGCACCCAAGATGTATGCCAAGTTGCCGCCAAGAGCATTGTCTACAGCTACTGCCGTTTCCATCTCAACTACCTTCGCATAAGAAGGAACAGTGATCGGGGCAGTACCGAAGTCTACAGTGTTGATACCAGCAGTGTTCTTGATACCAGTAGGCTGGCCAGAAGCACCAGTACCACGAAGAGCCGCAAGGTCCATGGCAAGAGCAATGGCTTGTGCGATATCGTCACGTACCAAAGCTTCCATATCCATGCTGTTTTCTTGCTGCAGCATTCTTCGTGTAATTTGGGCGT
>Ga0070749_10002470_pt1 | contig 12413 bp, 14 predicted proteins | sample VirMetDEL_Nov_18_FD_75180 | JGI IMG/M metagenome (GOLD analysis project Ga0070749, IMG submission 75180) | Aqueous microbial communities from the Delaware River and Bay under freshwater to marine salinity gradient to study organic matter... | ecosystem: Environmental > Aquatic > Marine >...
TCCAAATAATGGTTCAATTTTTTCAATAAGTCAATAGAGCGACTCATTCCTTTTCCTGTTTCTCCTGTAGAAGATGATGATAATCTTGATATTTTTTCTTCTTCTAAGTTCTCTTCAAAACTTCCTCTCTCATCTAAATTACTAAATAAGTAAGCACCAGGTGTAGAAGGTGATGAAACCAAATCAAAACAAATCAACTCAAAATCATCTTGTACCTCATTCTGCTCCCCCATCTTTTTCAGAGAACCAACACCTCTTGAAGATATACCCAAAGTAACCCCCTGTCTAAGAAGGTTAGCTGCTTGGTCTCCTTTTGTTGATACGATTCCTCTTTCGTGGAAACCTGGTGATGTGAGCAATTTTAATTTACCCATAAGGATATGTCCATCCCACCAAATATCGTCAATAACGTGAGACACACGGTCCAAATCAATAAGTGATGATTCAGGGTGATTGAGTTCAGAAAGAGCAATACCCTTATCAATCATTTTTTTATAATTTTCAGCTTCTCTCTTTAGAATCTTCTCAGGGTATACACGACCATTTCTATTTGGTGTATTATACTTCTGTAGTACGGCATAAAATTCAAAAGGTTTAGAATAATCTAACTGAGTTTTTGCTTCATGAATTTGTTTTTTATTGAACTCGTCGTTTGGGGATATGAATCCTGCATCCATTTCAATAAGAATACCTTTACCGAGTTCATTAGGACCTAAAATTTTCATATGTGTCTTTTAGATATAAATATACCTCTACATCTCTTTTACTTTTTTTGATACCGCAAAATCAAAATACTCGTTTTTCATAAAATTTTCCACATAGATATTTCTTGATATCTTTTTCAATGAGTCTTTAATTTGGGGGTCTTTGAAATCTAATTCTTTTTCTAAGAACAATGTGACTTCTAAGTTCATAAAACTTTTTTTACCATAAACAATACCACTTGTTCTGAGGTCCAAATCAACAATATATTTGGGTTTATAAATTTGGGTGTCTATAACTTCAAAGACTGAATTTTTAATTGATTTACTAAGATTAGAAACGATTCTTTCCCAATTCTCAAATTCATCGATGGGGGTTACCCAAGATTGGAGGTTTAGATAAAGAGATTTAAGGTTTTTTGAATCTACCGTTCCGTAGGTAATTTTAGCTGAGGGGAATCCAATTATTTTGGATGTTTTGCCCTTTTTCATAGATATACATGTAAATGACTGTTTATTTTATGTAAGAAATATAGTCATTTATCAACATCCGTCAAATTTTTTCAACAAATAAGATTATTTAACTAATATGTTGATAGTAAAAGTCGAAAAAAATAACATCGAAAAAGCCCTAAAAGTTTTGAAGGGTAAAGTGATTAAAACCAAGCAAAATGACCTTTTGCGTGCAAGACAAGCCTTTGTAAAAAAATCTGTATTAAGACGTACTGAAATTGCAAATGCAAAATATTCAGAAACAAAGAAAAATATTGAAGATTAAATCAGGTTATTGTAAAGATTGAAAAGTCTTACGTAATTGATTTTTGAATATTCATCAGTTTTGATTTGTCGAATTGTTTCATCCAACTTATTTTTTGTATCCTCATCATTTTCATTCAATGAGGAAAGAGTATCAATTGTCTTTGATTTCAAATCTTCATATTCTTTTGATAATTCAACATCTTCAGTCATAAGGATTCTAGCCAAATCAGATTTTGATGTTTCATCCATTTCGTTGATGAATCTTTCAACCTGTCTGTTGGCGATACCGTAAATTGTTTCTAAAGGTAGTTTTACTGACTCTGTAACGGTTTTCTTAGATGTAATGGTATCCAACACTTGTTTTCTACCTTCGACACTTTCTAAGATGGTATTAGCACCGACATAAACCATTTTGTCAATGTTTTGATATTGGTTTTCACAAACCACTCCTGATACCCATTCAGAAACTTTTTTTGTTTCCAAAGTAGGAATAATCTTTTCGATTTGTCTCAAACTTTCTTTGATGAATAACTCACCAGTTTCTTTATCGATACCTTGTTTAGAAGATAATTGATTGTATATACTATACATTGAACTCAATCCTTTATTATTGAGTACTAAACTTTTGAAGTTTTTTAAATCATCTTTTATTGATTCATTTACATATGAATCAACCAATTTTTTTTCAATTCTACTCAATAATTCTCCGAATCTCATAACTAATGTTTTATTATAAATATATTAGTCAATCAATTTGCCCAACTGATTCTCAATTTCACCTAAAGACCTGTTTCCTTTGTTCAAATCAATTTCTTCGATATTCCCGAAATTTTCTCTTTCCAAAATCACACTCATTTTCTTATTGAGTGATTCTGGTGTTATACCAGCTTCAGCCGGTGCTTCAATTCCTGCCTCAGGGGCTGCGGGTTCTGTAGGTATTTCACCAAAACCACCTGTGGCTTCAGTTTCAGTGGCACCTGTTGTTGGACTACCTCCGTTACCATATAATTTATCAATATTGTCAAATAAACCAGTCTTAGTGATAACGTTAGGTGTGTTTTGAATTTCTGTAGAAATTGCCTTTTCAACTCGTTGTTGTTGTAGGTCAAGTTTAATTTCTTCATCAGAGAATCCAAGAATGTGTTTCTTAGCCCATGATTGTGATACTGGGGCAATACCTTCGATTGGCATAACAGCATCTTTGTACAATAACATTTTTTCTTTCCAAACATCAATTGTAAGCAAGTCTGCTTGTTTAGATGGGTTTGTCAAACTAAGTTGGAATGAACCCAATTCATCTTCAAATCCCAATAAGAACAAGTGAATAATAGCAATTTTATTCAATTCAGCAATCATTGATTTTTGAATTCTGTTGATGGTACGAGCAAATCTAATATCTTGAAGAGATAAGTTTCTACCATCTCCAACAACTTCTTCAAATCCCAAAAACGCTTTAGGAATCCTAAGAGCTGTCAATAACTTTTTCTGAATGTATTCAATATCGGCAATTTCAGACAAGTTGGTAGCACCAGGTAATGTTTCAATTGGGTTTGGAGCACTTGGGTCACGAACAGGGATAAAGAAATCTTGGTCAACAGCCATTTGATTGAATCTCATATCCACATTACCTGTAGAGGGGTCAGTAATTTGGTCTTTCTTGAATTGAGTTGCAAATCTCTGTACATATGGCTGGATATCTTGGTCGTCCATATTACCAACGTACACTTTGAATACTCTTCTTTCAGGAGCTCTCGAAGTTCTATAAACCAACATAGCATCTTCAGCAAGAACCAACTGTTTCCAAATTCTTCTCGCTTTTTCTAACATAGAAGTTCCATAAGGAAGTCTTCTGTCATCACCCAATAATCTGAAGTGAGCAATTTCCCAAGAATTAAATTCCAACTGTTTGTTTTTCCAATTGAATGTCAAACTCTTAGTATCACTAGGATTTGAGGAGGATGCTAATCCTGAAGTAGCACGACCTCTCATACCTACTTCCACACGTTCAATTTCAATATTTGGTAATTGAAGACACCCTACAACACCTTTTTCAGGGTCTAATTTTAAGAATACAAAATTATCACCGTACTTAGAGGTATTCCTTGTCCACATTGGAAGATTGGTATTGATGTCCAAAGCATTGTTGAACAAATCACCCAACACAGATTTAATTCTTGTTGAATCCGAATAAATCTGCAACATATACCCATCTTCATTTACAGTTGTAGATTCTTCTGCGTAAGTATCCAAGGCAGATGCAATCTCTGGAGTATATTCCATAGATTCATAATCGTAATATGATGCCAATCTTGTTGGTTCATAATAAACGGCTTGTGAATATAAATTATTCTCAATTTTTACCCATTGTTGGGTTAGATATGAGGTCTGACGAGCTTGTAATTTTTCTTTCTCAAACTCAGCTTTGTCAGTGGTACGTAATAATTCTTTTTTATCAAATTTATAAGTAGGCAAATCCTGACCCAATAAAGAATTGGGTCCAAAGGTTTGGGATAACCTCTGCCATATAGTTAAGTCTTTTTCATTTTCTGCCATCTTACAAAAATTACATCAAATATTTTTTTTATCAACGTTTCATTCCTCCGAATAACCATAAATACTTTTCATAATCACTTTTATTTGGTTGATTACGATAAACCTGGTTATTTGAATTTAGATTTTGGGGTAGGGCGGGATTGAAATATTGCTCAGCCTTAGTTTCATATGTATTCATTTGCCATGAATCCAACATGACTTTCGCCTGCTCTGTTACTTTAGTGAGTTGTGAAAAAGATGATTCCGCAATATAAACCGCCATGGCTAATGACATAATTAAATCATCATGCTGACCCTTCATGTGGTCAGGTCTTCCATTTACATAGACAAACGTATTCATTTCATTCAACAATCGTGATGAACGTATTAGTAATCCATGACGAAGAGATTCTTCCAAAGCAGCAACAATTTGAACTCGTTTCGCGTTGAAATTAAGTCCTGGTATTTTCTCCAAAGCTTTTGGGTCATATTTCCATTTATTACCAAAATCTACTCCATCAACATATAAATCTTTATAACCCAATTCTTGAAGTTTTCTTGATGTGGCAACACCCATACCACCAGTAATATCCACCACAATAAACGCTTTATACATAGTTCCCCATTTATAAGCAATTTCTGCTAAAACATCTGGTGGTACCTTTCCAAGGTATTCTGCAACTTGTTCCTTATCTTCAAAATCATAGATTTGAATAGTAGAGAAGTCTTCTGAATCACCACGGGAAACGTCAACTCCCATAATATAACGGTGATTTAGTTCAGGTTCTTTCCATATCCAAAAACCACCACTTACCATCTTACTAATTGGTTCTTTTATCATTTTTTCTGAGATACTTTGTAGTAAAGCGGCCTCGAATACGTTGTCACCTGAACCTAAGAAGTTACATTCTAATTCTTGCGATACTTTTCGTTTATCATACTTTAATTTTTTTACCATAGATTCAAACCATGATGATGATGGTTTGTAACCTTGAGCTATGTAACTAAATAATTCCGTATAATCTCTATCGAAAGGGTCTTTGTGAGAATAATCAATTTTTATCTCATCATCATTGTATTCGTCACGATTCAAAAAGTAGTGTATGATATCATCACATTTCACCAAATATAAATCTTTTGTATATCTTGGGTCTCGATACCAAAACATTTCGGTGACTTTGAAGTCATTCATTCCACGATTGGCTTGTTCATAGATTTCGTAGTAAATGGGGTCATACCCATTAGGCGTAGATATTACCACAACTTTACCACCTGTAGACAAAGACGCCATACAGGCAGCCCAGAAGTCACCATCAGCTTCGATGTAAGCAGCTTCGTCAAATATCAACATAGTTGGGGTGTAACCACGAAGTGCGTCCTTTGAGGTTGCAACTGCCTTTACCTCACAACCATTTGATAATTTGAAGTGTCTTGCAGCGTTTTTTTCAGGTGAAAAAGAAACACCAATCCAAGAAGGCCATTGTTCAATGAAACCCCTAATCTTATTGGCCATTTCTACCGCAGTATCTAATTTATTGGCAATAATTAGAATTTTTTCTGGCTTGTTTTTTAGTGCAAAAACCAATCTTTTACTCGCCCAAGCCGCAGTAACTGTAGATACACCCGCCTGTCTATATTTTAGGGCAATATTTTCATTATATTTTTCATAATCCTCCACAAGATTGACTTGGTCGGGAAATAATTCCAAGGGAACATATTTTGATTGTGTATTATCGTAAGTACTTAAATAAGTTCTTAGTGCGTAAGGAGTATTATTTACACACTTAGAATATTCTAAAAGTAATTGTTCTCTTGATAATCCCATTTCAAGTAGTGTTAGGACATACTAATTCCTAAACTACCTAAGAAGTCATCCAAATCGTCCAAGTTATCATCATCAGGACCTTCTGGTGAAGTTGTATCTTCATCACTATAATCCTCTTCATCACCGTGAACTTCGTTGAGGTGGGCAACAATTTCTGAAACCATCCTATCTAAAACTTGTGTCGCTTTAGCATCACCACGAAGGATACTCTTAGCTAATTTGAAAAATTCATCAGCAGAAAGTGCTGAAAATCTGGCAAATAGGTAGTTCTGTATGTATTTTTTATCTTCATCAAATAATTGTGAAGGGTAAGCATTGATAAACTTTTCCCAAATTACTGGTCCTAATCTCAAATCCCAAATCTCACTTGCCAAAGTATCTGTAGATGCCATTACCATCTCAGCTTGTTTAGGGTCGTCAGGTAATCCTTGTGTTCCCAAAACTTCCATAGTTCCTTTGATTAATTCATGAACCAAAATTGGGAAGAACAAACCACGGGCTTTTACTGTAGGAGGGTCTGTTTCAATATCAACTTCTTCTTTACCACCAACTCCTTGTTGACTCATCATCATGTCCATGGCTTCATCAGGTAATACCCAATACATTAGGTCATTCACAGACATTACGACACCGTATAAATTTAAAAGTCTTGGGTCTAATCTATCAAGTTCGTCTCTAACCAATTCGAACATATAATGTCCTTTCTTTGATGAACCCTGAATCAAAGCATTGATAAATCTTCTTTTAGCCTTTTCCAAATCAAATCTTTCGAATGCTGAAATAAAATCCTCGAGGTCCTCTTCTTGTTGTTGGAAATTTTGTTCAATTTCTTCTTCGCTTGGTTCCTCACCCTCTTTTGAAAAACCTTCCATATCAATTTGACCGGGCATCACCAATTCGGCAACATACTGAAGTTGGTCAGGTCTAACACCCATTTCTTTTCTTACTAAGTCAATTGCCAAGTTTTCCAAATATTCTTTGTTACTAGCTTGGATACTAAACAATTCTCTCACACCACTCATCATGGCCATTTGGAGTTGCATAAGAGCGTTTTGACCTGAGATATTTTGTTGACCTGTATATCTTTTTACTTTATCAACTACATCACCAAATCGTTTTGATGCAACCAATTGTTCGAATGTCTGAGGAACATCACCCGATTTTAGGTCAGGAAATGCTGGGTTTTTTGAAAGAGGAGTTTCTTGTTTTTCTAACTTTCTTTCAATGTCGGGCGACATTCTTTCTGGTCTATCACCATAGTTGATTGGTGCTTCTGAAATATTATTTTTCATCGAATTTGAATTTCAATTGGTCAAAAGTAATATAATCAGGAATCTTTACAACCTCATCACTTTTTTTCGCCTTAGGTTTTGGTTGATGTTTTGGATTCTTGAAAGGGTCACTAGTGCCTGGTTTTTCTTTTGTTCCTGGTTTTACTCTCGTTGGTGCAGTTGTCGTACCTTGTTCCATAGCTTCCTTTTTTGTCAAAGTATACAACTTTCCGATGGGTTTGTCCATAGGGGTAGTACCGACTAAAGATGTAACAGGTGATTTTGCCAAAGGTTTACGGATAACACCTTGTTCTGATAAAGTTTCCATAAAGTCTCCTTTTGTAATTCTTGAAGGTAGGTGTTTCTTAATCAAACTTTCTAACTGCATTTCTAAAATAGGTTGGTATGGACTTTTACCTTCTTTGACAGATTTTTTCACATCCAAAACACATCTTTCAAATTTTTTCTTTTCAGAATCAGAATATGAATCTTTATCTCTTCCTTCTAATCCCAAAGATGATGTGCAGATAGCCCATGGGTTTTTCTTACCATATTTGTCAGCCTCTCCCATTTCACCTTCATCCATACCATCCTGATACATACCAGGAGTTTTGTCAGGCTCAGCACCAAATCCATCATTAGTAGATGGACCAACTTGATGTGGTTGTTGTGTTGTTTCCCCACTTCCGTAAGGATTAAGAGGGTCCTCATCTTGAGTTTCTTTTACCTCTTTTTCATAAACTTGATATGTCGCACCCTTTTGTTGTAACTTAACTTCATCAGGTGAACCTTTTTTTACTTTGATAGTAATTTCCTCTTGTTCTTTGGTTTCTTTTTTACTTTTCATAGACAACATCTTTTTCGAATTCAAGAATCAAATCTCTCTCGTAAAGTTTATTTTTTACTTTATCTTCTTTATCTCCGAAACGAAAAACTAATCGTGTTTCCTTTTCACAAGTGTCATCCGTTTCCCAGGCTAACGCGATGATATCTTCCATCGCGTCTGAAACTCCCATATAATCGGAGTTTTGTATTAGTTCAAGTTGGATTGAGGTATTTCTCAATGTACCAACTTTCTTTATATACTGAATATGGGGTGGTTCAGGATATCCACTCGAAGGTTTAGAATCCCAATTCTCACCCCATACATCTAATTCATCACTAAAGATAAATTCATACATATTATCTCCTCTATAGTTTGGACCCAGTCCATTCACATAGATTAGATAACTCATAAAATTTCCCCTTTAGGTGATACTCTAAATTGTTCACCCTCAGATTCGAAAACCAAATTATTTTTGTTAGTCTTACCCAAGAATTTCACGTTTTTATTTTCATTTACGATAAACTCAGCAGCCAACATTTGTTCGTCTGATTCAGACAAGTTAGCAATCTTTTCTAATTTTGTCATTTTCTTTGGTGATTTTTCTTTTTCACTTTCAGAAAGAACAAAATACTTAGAAAGAACTCTATCTACTTTAGATTCACCGAAAACTGAATCCATAATTTTAGAAATGTGTGAACTTACTTTTTCTTCTTCACTCATTTCTTCGTTACGTTGTTTTTTGATGTTGGAATACACACCGATTACTTTAGATGGTCTACCATCGAATTCATCTCTTTCTTCATCCATTTCTTTACTGAAAGAAAGTGGAGCTGAGAATTGACCTGCAGAAGATGCTCCCATTGCTTCAGTAGCTTCCCCTTCGATGTCAATATCCATGTCCATATCCATCTCATCTTCACCTGAAATATCAAAATCCATATCATCACCTTCCATTCCATAATCAGAATCTTCTTCGAACTTAGCCAAGATATCTTCTTTGTCTTCTTCGTCAAGTTTGCTCAAATCCAAGGCTGACAAAATGGAATTGATAACATACTTTACGTCTTCAGAGGTCATACCTACTGACTCATTCATGGTTCTGATTTTCTGACCTAATTTACCTGTCAATTTTTGAATGACCTTGAAGTCAACTTCTTCCTCAGCATCAGCTGATGGTTCTTCCATATCAACATCAAGATTCATTTCTTCATCACCCATTGGTTCTGAATTATCAGCATCCAAACTCATATCTCCTTCATCAGGTAATTCAGTATCCATTTCAGGTGCAGGTTCTGCAACTGGTTCAGGTGCGGGTGCTGGTTCAGGTGCTGATTGTTTTGGTAATTTCAAAGTGAATTTTTTTTGTTCACCCAAATTAAACATAGAAACCTCATCTTCGTTTTCAGTAAGACGATTGATTTCACCTGCCATCAAATTCATTCTCTTAAGAGCTTGTGAATATGATTTATAATATTTTCTATTTTTCATTGGGTCAACGTATTCCAAAGATTCGTTTACGTATTGTTTGATTATATAACCCAGTTTCTCTTTTACAATCTCATAAGTGTTACCATCTGCCAAAGTCTTGGCAAATTCTGTACGAGAATTTTCATTCACACTTGATGGGATGTTTTCTTTATAGCGAGCAATTTCAAGGATTCTACTGATTTTGTCTTGTCCTTGTAATTTTTCACTTCCAATTGGTTTTAAGTCAGCCATTTTTGTTTTATTAAATTTACGAGTTTAGTCCGTTAAATCCACCGAGAGCTACGGCAGTCAATTGACGGACTGGGGCGTTTTGTGCTGTCGAATAGATAGGGTGAGGCATAGATGCGGTTGAAGTTGTGCCACTACAAGTTACACAATCTTCATAGGTGTATTGTCCTGCGTCGATGATTGCCATAATGAATTTTTTCTATATAAATATATCAATAATAGTAAATCTTTAGATTATTCAACCTCTTTAGTTTCCAAAGACAGACTTTTATCCATTAATTTATTTTTGAAATCAAATAATTTATCAATATACCCGTTTCTTCTTAGAAATTTGAATACCAAATTTTCATACGAAAACTCACCATCCTTTTCCAAACCAGCACTTCTATATTTTTTTAATTTGTCCTTAAATTTTTCAATTTTTGCAAGTGCGGTGTCCAATTCGTCATCAGAAACATCCTCAATAAGAGCATCCACTTTGGACATCATGTTCTCAGTTTTACCTTTTAAAATCTCCTTATCGATTTTTACATCTTCTTTTTCAGGCTTGTGTACCCATTCATCAAATAATACAGAATATACTCCTGTGGAATGGTGAATCTCATTTATATCCTCACCATATAACTCTACCTCATATCCTTTTATTGTAATATTATGTGTTGTATTGAATAAAGTTTTCTTTAGTTGAAATAATTCTTTATAAACCGCTCTATCCTCAGGGTCAAATTGTGAAAAGTCCACAAGAACATGCAAATCAATATCAGAATACTTGGACCAGTTGAAATTCGCCAATGAACCTGTGAATCTCACATCATCAACAAATAAATCCTCACTCAAGAATTCCATAAACTCAGCAGCAATTGCCAATAACCCCGCTCTTATACTTGGTCTCAATACCGGGTCATTTGTTTCAACATCATTCCAAATCTCAGGATTTAATGTATCCTTAGTTCCAAATGATAATAATATCTCAGAGAATTTGTCCATCCTCTATAAATACTTCAGCAACAGTTTAAGGTAATTTAGAATATTTGTATCCTTTAGATATCTTGGAATTGAAATATTTTCCTTGTGATTCTGACAATCTGAACTCAGCATATACCTCATGTGGTACGTCAGCATATTCATATTTAGAACCATTTTTGAACTCAACAATCATCTTCTTTGTTGCAGTATCATATTCAGTTTGTTTCATATTAGAAGAATCAATTTCATTGATAATTCTAGTTCCATCAATTGTTTGAGATTTTACAGCCATTACAAAGGGGTTTTTTTATCAATTCTATATAATAGTTTTGAAAAGTAATCATCAAAGTCTGAACTACTTCCTTCATAATCCAAAAGTCCAAATTTTCTAGCGTCACTTTTTAGTTTTTTCAAATCATATATAACTCGTTCTCTTTGCATGTACATTTCACGAGTCATACCCTCACCTTTTTCTAATTGACGGTCCTTGACACCATTGTCAATAAACATTTTTCTCATGATGATATATCCGCGAACAATATCTTTCATATCATTCTTTCGTCTCAACAAAAACTTTTTCAGTTGTGGTGTCATACCTTATAAATACAACAAACCCCCACTTTGGCAGACTTGAGGTCTCAAATTGAGACCTCAAGATTTAGTTTATTTTAGAGATACATTGCAAATGTTATTGTAGGTAATATCAGTCGTTCCCAATATGAGGATGTCCCAACGATTGTATTATAATCATAAATCTCCCAACCACCCATACTTGGGTCTTGAGTATCGGGAATTCCATCCCAGTTGGTATCATACCCTAAAAACTTATATTGGTCATAGGTAAATCTTTGTGAGAAGTTAGCAAAACCAAAGTTCCAATATCTTTGGTCTCTATTACTGTAAATTCGGAAATTGGGGGAAATGATTGCAGTTTCGCTATTTGGTAAGTACCAAACCTCATAAACAAAGCCGGCACGACTACCTAATTTATGATAACCACCAATGTTGAGTGCCGCACCATTTATTTCAATATCATCTGAATTAAAACTCGAATAACCTAATCCCAATGAGAATTGTTTATCGGGTGTTCCGTAAGTTCCAACTGCGAAAGGTAAAGCAAATAAACCTTGTCCATAGGTTGGTACACCTATCAAAGCACCTGTCTTGACAAATAGTTTGTCCGAAACTTGAGTGTGATATGATGCAGTTCCATAGACACCCAAAAAGAATGGAGTTCCAATTCCCACAGATACTTTATCAGAAATTCCGTATTGAAAATCAATAAGTGGTCCCACAACATTCAAGTACGCACTATCCTTTTCGATACCAAACCCTGAGGGTGAAAATACGTATCTACTAGCATGTCCGTTTGATGTTTGAGCGGATGTCAAAAACGACATCAATAATCCGGTAATTAATAATAGTTTTTTCATAAGTTATTTTTTCTTAATAAATAAGGTAGAAGTTCAGATAAAAAACCTCATTACGGATTATCATCAAAAAACAGTAAAGTTTTACGGAAAAATAAAACCCCCACCATTTCTGATGAGGGTTAATTTTTAATGTATTTTTATTTTAGATTTGTTCTTCAGCCGTAACAACAAGGTTTGAAAGTTTCCAACCTCCACCATCACCACATAGAGTTCCCCATGAACATTCACCGCCACTATTTTTGTACCAATTTGGGTCATTAATACCAGGTGACCAATCATCGTGGTATGATGGGGTGAACCACCAACCAACATTCATAGCGTCTTTTAACTTACTCATATCCAAATCACTTGGTGTGTATGGATATTTAGGTTCAGTCATATCAA
>Ga0070749_10002471_pt1 | contig 12408 bp, 20 predicted proteins | sample VirMetDEL_Nov_18_FD_75180 | JGI IMG/M metagenome (GOLD analysis project Ga0070749, IMG submission 75180) | Aqueous microbial communities from the Delaware River and Bay under freshwater to marine salinity gradient to study organic matter... | ecosystem: Environmental > Aquatic > Marine >...
AAGCACCAGGGACTCTTTACCCAATTTGCCCCCTAAGTTCTTCTGCTTGAACTTTACCTTTACCCATCATTTGACCTAATGCAAGAAAAGTTCCTTTTGCATCTTCACTAGACAATCCTAATGCAACTATACCTGTACTTACTTGCTCAAACATTTTTCTTGTATCTGAACTTGTAAACTTAGTATTAATCATTGCACCTCTTAATGTCTTAAAACCTTCTGCAACTGATTCAACTTCTAATCCGTATTCATTTGAAAAGTTTTTAATCCATAAAAAATTTATTTCGCCTTGCTTTGCTGTTTCTGAAGCTGTATTTATAGCATTTCTAAGTGATTGAAATTTAGCCGTAGTTTGTACAACTTCTTTGCCAAAATTCCAAATAGCACCAGCAGTCATATATCCTGCTAGATATTTAAAAGAACCTGATAATAAATCAGTTTGTTTTTTAGCTTTACCAAGTTCTTTATCTGCCCTATCGGCACTTAAAGCAACTTCTTTTAAAGCCCCACTAGCAAGGTCTTTTACAACTAATTTATATTCTAATTTTTCGTTAGCCATTGATAATAGGTTCGTTTGCTATTCTTTTTTGTTCAAGTACCCATTTTAACTTAGCCCAAAGTTCAAAAAATTCTTCATCACTTAAAGAATCTGTGTTTATTTTAAAATGAAAACGAATCAAAGCGTCTTTTCGCAATGATTCGTTTTTTTCAATTTCAGTTATTTTTTGATTTATAAGGCCTTCAGTGTGCTTTTTTTTAGATCGATAATTCTTTGTACATTTAAAGCAACACCAATACTAACACCTGCCTTTGATTCAAGGTATTTATCTAAATCAGAAACAGAAGGGACACAAACGCTACCAAATAAATTATCACAAGCCACAATTGGGTCATCTACTAAATCATTCCAAATACCTGAAACTACATATCTATTTATTTCAGTAATATAAATTCTAAATTCATTATTATCACCAAAATAAATACAATGTTTAGCACCTAGTTTTATTGCTTCTTGCTCTCTTGTATCAATTGTTTCAAGTTCTTTTGCCATAGTTTAAATATTTTGTTTCCCAAATGTACAACAAATAATATAAAAAAAAAAGAGGGTGTTTAAACCCTCTCTTTTTATGATTCTAAACCTGCAAAAATAATAGGTATTGAAACAGGTAATTTAGTATCTCCTTGTGATGCTGTTAAGCTATTTTCAAGGAACTCACAATTGTTTAATTTAATTGTTCTTGCAGTAACACGAGTACCACCGAATACAACTCTAATTTGAAATGGAGGAATATTTAAAGGGTCATGATTTGGACTAGATGCAACAATACTTTGCCAATCATCTTGAAGCATATCAATAGTAGCTTCATAAGTCTTATTTCCGTAACCTCTTGAAATAACATCAAAACCTAGTCCGTAAGTATTATCTTTCGATTGAGCCATTTTAAACTCAATTTTTTGTGAAGAAATAATAGGATTACCGAACAATAAAATAGTGATGTTTCCCCAGCTATAATTAATTCCATTAATCATAACTCCGCTTGTATTTACTATCGCCATGATTATGATAATTTAGGAGTAAAACCAATATTAATTGTAAATTGTCTAGCAATTGCAACAGGAACAATTTTAATCGTAACGTTTACAATTCCTGTACTTACAACATTTTGAGAAGTTGGAACTGATACACTAACAGCAGAAATATCACCATCTGATACAACTTGATTTAAGTCAGTTTCAATAGCTTGTTCAATTGCATTTGCTGATAATGTACTTATTGTACCATCTGCATTTAACAAAATTGAACTTTGTTGAAAAGGCTCTAAATCAGCGTTAGCAAGTCTTACAACTTTATCAATAGTTTCGTTATTCTCAATATAAGCGTAATCACTTGTAAGAGTTATACAAGTATTGCCATTATTGTAGAATGTACCATCAATAGTTTTGCCTTTAATTAAGAATAAATATCTTAAATTATCAAGTGAATCTAATTGAGAAGGTGTTAAACTAGAAACTAATGGATTAGAAGTACAACCAATTGAAACTACATTTAATTCAGTACCATCAGTAACGTTAAATTTACCTTTGTATCCGATTGAGTCACTTACTTGACCACTTGAACGAGTACCAATAGCATTTCCAACTGAACCAACTGTTTTGCCTTGTGCATTCCAAATTTTGAAACCGTTAGCACCAGCATCTTGACCTATTGAAATACTTACATTTTTTGAACTTAAAACCAATGAAGGTAAAGAAGCAAAAGCAGTACCACTAAAGTCAAATGTTGCAATAAGTGATAAAGGATTATTGTAATTACTACCCTCTAATGTTGTTGCTACTGTTTGTAAAGATGTTACTTTACCTGTTGTAAATGAAGCAGTAGAGTAAATACCGCATCTTCTTAAACTACCATTAGCAAATGATTGTAATGCTAATAAACCAACACTATAATCAGATTCAGAAGTACAAAGCATAAAGTATAAAATACCGTTTGCATTCGCTCTGAAATATTCTGAAACATGATAGTAAATTGGATTTAAAACACTAGCAACACCACTACTAAATGCAACAGCAGAAGCAAGTACCATAGTAGCACCGCTATTTTGAGTGAATGTTACTGTTTTAGTATTTGGATAAATACCAAGTCCAACAGGTGCTACTAATGTTTTTTTAGTTCCTGTTGAACCATCATTACAAACAAAACCATGTTTCCAAGTGTATGAGTTAATGAATGCTTTAATTGCAGTTGCTTGTAATGTAGCAGTAGTATCAGTTGATGCAACAGTATAAACACCTAAAGAAATTACAGTACCATCATAATTGGTAAATTTAATTTCTAAAGTATCATTTGTAGCACCAGCAGTAGTAATACTAATAGTATCAACGGCAGTAGCTTGGGTTTCTCCAATACTTGTATTAGTTAGTCCTAATGCTTCTAAATCAGAAATTCCATACAATTTATAGCCTTGTGAAGCTGTAATACTTGTACCTGATACACTAGAAACATAACCAATAAAGCCTGAAATACCATCATTATTAGGAGTAGTACGACCTAAACCGCCTTGCCCTCTATTAAATGTATTTTTACTTAATGACATATTTTAGTTATTAAAAAAGCCCTCACTTATGAGGTAAGGGCTTTTAAGTTTATTTAATTGATTTAGTTTTTTTAGGTTCTGTGATTTCTGATTTCTCAATTAACTCCCAACCTTCTGAATTAGGTTTATTAATATGATATTCTTCATCTTTTACCCAAACTTTCGAAACGTGAGGTATATTTTCAAATACACCTTTTGCAATTTCTAAGCTACTCATAGTACTAAGCCATTACCGCTCTACCTGTTTCAAGCCAGTTAGTACCATCAAAAACAAAACTAATAGTAGCACTTTTAGAAATAGCAGGTGCAATTGTACCTGTTGTTTTAAAGTTAGTACCAAAAGTTACAGTTCTTGAAGTAGTATCAGAAAGTAAAATGAAAACCAATTCATCATATTCCTGTGCGTTAGTTGTAACAGCGTTTACAGTCATTGCACCTGTTAAAACAGCAGGTTCAATGTACGTTTTAAATGCGTTAGGCTTAACAGATAAAGTTGAAGCGTAAGCAGGTTTTTTATAATCATAAGTTAATACTCTACCAGTATTATCCTCATTTGGAGTTATTGCAAATCTTGGCATTTTATTAAGCAGTTAATTTAGTGTAAATTACTAATTGGTCAGCAAAACCGATTTGAGTATCCATTTTGAATAAACCTTTGATAAAGAACAATTCAGAGTTATTTTGTAATCTCTGTAATTGTAATTGATTATCTTCCATTGAGTTTACACCTAACCATAAGTTAGAATCAATGTCAGGTTTAGCAATACAGAAAATAAATGTATTTGCTGGAATACCTGCAAGAGGTACAATGTCATAACCTAAATATCTGTCAATACCTTTTTCAGTAGTATCGTTGTTTTTGAAGTTATTAGTTACAGTTAAAAATTGTTCGTAAACAAGTTTAGTACCGTAAGACATTAATACTTTTAAACCACCTACACCGTATTTGAATTTTAAAGCATCAGGGACTAAAGAATAAGCACGATATAAAGCAATACCTATATTTTCTTCACCTGCACCAGCAGTACCTGAAACTAATGTAGCAGGAGAAGATACTTGTACAGTACCTGAATTGTCTAATGCTTTTTTAATGATACCATCAAAGAAATAGTATGCAGAAGCACCAGCTAAATCACCTTTTGTAGTAGGGTCAACAGCGTTACCATCTAAATCGTAATCAATACGACCTCTCCATATTTGGTTCTCAAAGAACTCATTTGAACGCTTCATTACTTGCATCATTGTAAATGCTTCAGCAGTTTGAGGTAGTTGTTCGTCAATTAATTTTGTGTTTAATTGAGTTGCGAACCAATGTGCTTCATAATCACGAGGGTTAAACTCTGTGTAAAGCATGATGTCTTGAGGAGTAATAGTAACCGCATCAACAGTATGAGCACCTTGTGATGTTGGAGTTGCTTTTCTCTTTTGGAACATTCCAGAAACTTCTACTCTAGGAATAGTAAATTTCTTTTTAATACCGTCTTGTACATTAATACAACCTTTTTCAATTGTATCAGCACCAACAACGGCTCTTGTAATCATGTAACTTGCCGCTTCACCTGCGTAGGTTACGTCACTAATAACTAATCCTTCAGCCATGATAGGTTTCTAATTAAATGTTAAATTTGTTTCTTAATTCAGCCATTTTAGATGAAACAACCGCAACACCATCTAATTGTACATGGTTTTTAGGTTCTTCAATCTTACTTGGTGCTTGTTTACTTGGTGCAATTTCATTTAATAGCTCTTCTGTACCATCAAAATCAATTACCGCTTTATTCACCCATTTATCAATAGATGAATTTTGAATAGCACCTCTTTTAGCGTGAGATTCAACCATTGCTTTAGCTTTTACAGTTATAGCGTTTTTAGCTTCTTCTTCAGCTTTAGCTTTGTAGCCATTCATTTCTTCTTCAAGATTTTTGCATTTATCTTCTAAAGCATCCATCTCATCTTTTTTCTTTTTAAACTCTGCTTTCGCTTTGTCTAATTCGTCTTCGGCTTCAGCTTTAGAGCGTTTAGCTTTGTTTACTATTTCTTCAATAGAATCTAACAATGCCATTTCGCTATCAACTTCAGCAATCGCAAGACGATTACAGATTGATTTAAAATTCATAGATTTATCAATTATTGGTTTACTAATTGCGTTGTTGAAATAGTTTTTTGCAATTGAATAAGAAGCTAAAGACTTTTCTAATGGTTCTTCGCTCGTATTTAAAATTGAATCGCATAAACCAGCTTTTAAAGTTTGTGAAGCATCGTACCAAGTTTCTTCATTCATAATACTATCCATTTTTGAAGTAGATAGTTTTGATTTGGCAGATAGCATTACAACTAAACTTTTCTTCATTGCTTCCAATGCTTTGTCATTTTCTCCACCCCAAGGATTGTGCATCATTAAAATGCCATAATCTGACATAATTCTATTTTTTCCAGCTTGGAAAATAACACCTGCAATAGAAGCACAAAGCCCCATACAATATGTATTAACTTCAATAGGTGCGTTTAAAATAGTTGAAAATATGGTATATCCTTCTACAATAGAACCACCACCGCTATTTATCCATACATCAACTTTCTTTTTTCCCATTTGGCAAAGTGATAATAATTCTTCTTGAAATTGGCTACCACTTACACCTTCATCTACACTACCATCTTCACGAGTTTCATCACCAATATGCGTATTAATGCACATTATTGGCGTTTCTGAATCTATATTTTGAGTGTATTTGTAAATCATAAACAAATTTTATACATTTGTTTATTAAACTTTTAATTTGTTGTACAAATGGCAAAAAAAATATTTGTTAATATTAGAGTTGATTATAATGCTAGAAATCATTTTTTGATATTAAGCGAACAGCTTGAAACAAGCGAATCTAGTTTATTAAATGATTTTGCAAAGAAATTCTGTAATCCAAAGTACTATGAGGGAAAAAGACTATTTGACAGAAAGAATAGGTGCTAGGGTTGAGGAAGATGTTTTTAAAGCAATAATTGAAGTATCTAAAAGGTTTAATATAAAACCTACTGAAGTATTACGTGAAATAGTACATGAAGCTATTAGGGAAAATCACATGGTTATTAAAAGAGGTAGTATTCAAAAATTAAATGGTATAGATAAATTTTAACTTATGAATGTAATAATGTATTTATGTTTTGTTGTAATCGTTGGTGCGATTGGTAACAATAGAAAAATAGGTTTTTGGTGGTCATCATTTTGGGCATTATTATTAAGTCCTGTTATTGGATTAGTTATAACATTGTTAAGTAAAAAAAAATAAAACATGGAAACTAAAATATTTATACTTATATTATCGTTATGCTTTTTTTCGTGTATAAATCATGATAAAGAAATAATTAGAGGTCATAAATTTTTTAACTATGAAATAGTAATTATTGATTCATGTGAATATATTCAAGCATCAAATAATAGTTCACCTATTCATAAACAAAATTGTAAAAACTGTAAAAAATAAATTATGGATATTAATGTAAAATTAAAAGATATTATACCTAATGATTTAATTAAACAAGCTATTTATTACGCAAATAATGCACCTAATACTTATGGATTAATAACAATAAAAGAATCCGAAAGAAAACTAAAAGAGACAATAGAAAGTCATAGAGAATTAATTAAAATATGGAGAGAAGTTAATAACCAACAAAAAATATATCAAGATTTTTGCGATATGTCTGGTATAGAATGGAGACAATAAAAAAAAGCCTTAGAAATTAATCTAAGGCTTTTTTATTTTTATCCTATTGAATCACATTGATAACTAAAACAAAAATATAATGAAACAACATCGCTAGTTAATAAAGAACTAGATATTCCTAATGTACCTGTTCCAGTAAGTCCTGTTGTAATTTGAGTATTAAAAGGATAATATGTACCACTTCTTAAATATGAACCTGTTAACGGATAATATTCAATAACATTAGTAGATTTATAAAAATTACTTTTTAAATTTAATGTTATTTGATGTGTAGAATTAGAATTTACAGTATAATTAATTTGACCTTTAACAGTTATTGTAGTTCCTATTTTATCCAAAGTTACATTTTGACTATTTATTGTACAGTTTGTTACTCCTGAAGGTGCATTAAAAATACTTCCAGAACCTGTTATACTTGTATCATTATAACTTGCATTTAAATAAGATAATAATTGCAAATCAACCATATCAGATGTAAAACTTGTAGTTCCTATTACATTTAATTTTCTAGTAGCTAAAGTATTATGGAATTGCAAATCGGTGTATTGAATAGGGTCTTTACTATTAGTAAATGTTGTAACTTTATTTAAAACAAATGTCTGACCGCTTGTTTTAGTATAGTTACCACCATCAATAAAGAAAATTTCATTTTTCCACAAAATTGCACCTGATGTTAAAACAACAGAAGTAGAAGTTAATCCTGACTTTACACAACCATACAACGCAACAGGAATACTATTATTTGTAACAAAATCATAATTTGAATTTGAACCAATAGATACAGTATTTAATGTTGTTATATTGTTTTGTAAGAAATCCCAATGAGCACCAACAACAGGCATACCTGCTGAATTGCTAATATAATTTGTTAATATTTTATCCATTTTTAATAATAATTTACAGAGAAACTAACCCCAGCGATACAATAATTTTTAACTAATCCATTTACTATTTTAGTGCAATTAGAAGTACCACCAACTAAAGAAGCTGTGCTATTTGGTATATTTATAGCAAAGTTAATAGTAGTAGGTGAGTAATCTAAATAAACACCATCACCGCCATCACTAGAACTTAAAAATGAAGCACTACCAAATGTATCATAACTGATAAATTGATTGCTGATTGATGAATTAGTAATATAAATACTTTTTGGGGTTGATGTATTAGGAATATTTGTTTGAAAGTTTAAAGTTAAATCATAGTTACCAAAATAACGATATAACATAAACTCTAAACTTTTCTTTTTACCATTATAAGTAATTCTTTCGTCCCAACCTACCATATTACTTGAAACCAACGTCCAATATGCAGTCATAGTTGGTGTATTTCCAACTGTATCAACTATTGCTTCATAAGTATTACCACCATAATTAGCTATTTGCCCTTTTAAATAAAAAACAGCACCATCATAATTGTAACCTAAAGAGCCATTTTTACCATAATTCCAAATATTATTTCTAAGCCATTCTAATGGACTTAACCATGCTTTTATTAAAGCAAGTTTATTTGGTAACCTACGATAAACAGGCACTAAATATGTATTAAAATAGCTATATGAATAATCAAATATACTCATTAGTTAGGTGTATAAGTTAATACGTATGCACTTGTGTTAAAATAACCGCTATAAGGTAATAATTTATTTTGAATCCAATTATTTGAAGTAATCAAATTTGTAATGCTACCATTTGTATCAGTATTTAATAAATCAGATAAAGTAACATTAGTAACTCCTTGTACATTTTGGATAGCTTCAACTAATTTATTTACATACATATAACCGTTAAAATCTAATGTAGTTAAATATGATTCAATTGCTGATTTAACATTTGCATCTATTACATCTTGATATTGACCATCATAATTTACAACTCCTGTAATTGTTAGTATATCACCACTAACAGAAATTAGCTGAAACGATACACCAGCAGGAATAATGGCTTCTTCTAAATATGCTAGTAATTCAATCTGTTGTCCTGATGTTAATGCCGTTGAATTACTAGCACATTTAATACTTATCGTTTTATTTGGCAAAGTTAATACGCTACATTGTGTAACTATATTTGCAGTTGTATCAATAGTAGGATAATAAAAGAATCCAAAATTACTTTGAGTAGAATCAGTTTGGTAAATAGCTTGGTAACCGTATTGCCATTTAAAAACTTGATATTGTATCCATTGTGGTGTATTAGGTGCAATTAATGTTAATTTGCTTTCTACATTAGCTGTGAATAAATCCATTAATTGTTCAAAATAAGCTATTGAAGTTGCTACAATATAACTCCATAACCTAAATTTTGCTGTTTGGCTTGTAGATGTTAATTGACTACCCAATACGCTATCATTAGCAATATTGGTTAGTATTTGATTATTAATCTCTTGAATACTCCTAGCCATTAGTTTATTTCTTTGGTAATTGTATAAGTCGGTGTTGCTTGTTGTCCATTTACAGGTCTAAATTGTGACCTATCAACATAATTTGTAACAAATGTACTTACAAAATGATAAATGCTATCATGTTGTGTATCGTTCTCTTCTGAAACAGCAACCATAGCAACAGCACCGTTAAACTCTTTTAAATAGAAACTATTGTAAATATTTGCTAAATAATCTCTATAAGTAAGGTTTAAATCTAAGTTATTGTAATCGGTGTAAGTATCGTTTAAAAACTCTTGTGTAATTATATGAAATTTAATTTGTAAAGGGTCATATAATGTTGCACCGTTACCAAGTTGTATTCTTTCGCTTTCATTTACAAATTCAATAAAACAAGCTGGTAATTGATATCCATATTGTTCACCTTCCAATAATTCTTCATATTGATTTTTCCACTCTGATACCGTTAATAGTTCAGGCATTTGAGTTCTTAAATAATCAATAATATCAATTAAAAGTTGTTTCATTTTTCTATGTTTTCAAATTTACGTTTTATAAACGCTGTTATTTTCTTTGTTAGGCTTGGCATATCTCCCATAAATTGACGTTGTGGGATATTTACTTTATAAGCACCTACATTTACACCTCTTACATGTGTTGCTCTTTTGAATGTTGAAAATCTTACACCCTGTTTGTATTTTTTATTTTTCCTGTCCCAGTCATTTTCCCTATTCCTAAAACTTATTAATCTTTTTGATGGTTTTATATTTATAGTCCCCCCATTATTATGTATGTAAGCGTATTCAACATTAGAACCAACGGTAACTGATTCACTTGTCTTATTAGTAACATGAATAGAGCGATTTAAAACACCTCTACCAACTAATATACGCTTACCATTAGGCTTTTTCTTTGGCTTCCATGAATTGCCGTTAAAACCTTGCTTTCTAAAGTTTAAACTAAATTCAGTTACAGCAATTTGCCCAATACCATCAACTATTTCGCCTTTTACTTGCTTATAATTTTCAAGTAACTTAACTAACTTTTGTAAGTCCCCCATCTGTATCGTAAAATTCAACATACATAGGTTCGTTGCTTAATTTAGAACCCAATCTAATATTTACTTTGTCAAATTCTAACTGGACTTGATTTTCATAAATATTTTGTTTTTGTTGAATATCATCAGTTTTTGAAATTACAAATTGCTTAAATTCTTCAAAATTTCTTTCTTTTAAGAATATTGATTTGATAGGCTTTTTAAAGTGTCTATAATGACTAACACAAGAAGCAACCATATCAGCAGTACAATTACCTGTTTTTTGAAAATCGTTTATCATAACTCTATAAATGGTAAGTTAAAATTCTTTTTAGCGTATGCTTTATATTTACCTGCAATATCGAAATATGGATGTGATTTATCAAATATTTGCCCTGTTTTCGTTGGGTCTTGTGCAAATATACCTTCAGCAGGTATTACCTTGCTAATATTATGACTAATTTCAACATCACCATAAGCGTGAGATACTAATAAACATCTACAACGATAATGGCTTAATGGCTTATTACCATTCCAAAAAGGGTCATCAACCCTTCTTACTATGCCATCTTTAGAAGCACAAATTGGACTTGTTTTATCATCAATTGATGCAACATATTCAAGCAATGGAAAGTCATGTTTTTGTTGTTCAAAACCTCTCCATTTCTTAGCTTCTGTTGCTTGTCCTACTGTTGTGAAATATTCAGCTTCTAACCAATGTTTATTATACTTATCAAATAATATTCTAGCATCTTGCTTAAACTCTTTCCAACTTCTTAATTTACCATCATCATTGAGTAATAAACCCTCATTAGCCAATACATATTGAAAAGTTTTAGCACCACTAAATATATTGATATTATGATTAAATGCCTCTTTTAATGCTATATCAATTTGATTTGGAACTTCTATATTATAACCTATTTCTATACCATTTAATAGATGTTCGCATATTTTACGATACAATCCAAATGGTAGATTCATTTCGTTTATTTCACCGCTATGAATCTGTTTTAATAATTTATCAATATAGGCATCACTAATCTCCATACATATTATTTAACGCCTTCAATGTATTTATAGCAGTAGGCTGTTGTATTTTACTTACAGGTATTTTAGTACGTTCAGTTATCCATTTAGGGTCAACTTCAATACCAGCATCAAATAAAGTCTTTACAATTGTAACCGTTTTTTGATTTATTTCTTCTTCTTCTTCTTTAGATTCTTGTTCCTGTTTATCGTTTCTAAATTTAAAAACAATATTATCAGGGATAATAAAACCTAGATTACGAAGTTTAGGTAATAAATTTTTATTTACTTCATTTTCTACAAAAGCAATTTGAGCGTTCTCAATTTCTCTCATTGCAATTAATGCTTCATCATTAGAACCTAGAGCACCGCTAGTACTATCAATTGCATCAGCATGACCAAGTAATATTTTACTTATTTTCTTTTCTAATCTTGATTCGAAATTATCAAATGATTGAAACGAAGTACCAGTATTTTTACTTTCAATAAATTCAATTTCATCATTAGGGTCAATTAATGCAGAATTGCTTGATGCTAAATTTTGAAGCATCATAAACATTTCTTCTCGCTCATCTTCTGTTGTTTTCATTGTTTTAGCAACAACAAAAGGCATAATAAACTTCTCTATGAAATCAGCATTGTAGCCCATATTATTGCGTAAAAATATCTCATAATAAGCAACATTATAAAGCAATCCGTAACCACTTTCTGACTTACCCCATTCGTTGAATGTTTCAGTATAAAGCATCCAATCTTTATAATCGTCATCATTCCATGATTTACCACTTACAGAATAAAAAAATGGTTGAATAATACGTCTATCAGGACTTATATTTTCCCTTCTTATTGCTCTTAAATCTTTTAATTCATAGTTTTCAAACTTATCCCAAGCAATTAAAGAAAACCCATATAATTGTGCATCTAGGATTGATTTAATAATCTTAGACATCCAATCTTTTTGCATTAGTTTAGTTAAGTTTTCATCAACTTGTTTAGAATCTACATTTATAAATTGAAAGTCTTTTTGTAATACTAGATTTTGTCTACGAGCAATACAAGCCGAAACGTGACCATTTAAAACAGTATCAGCGTAAAGCTGTTGCATCTTAAATGATTGAGGAAACCAAACACGCTCACGCTCTTTTATTGC
>Ga0070749_10002481_pt1 | contig 12385 bp, 3 predicted proteins | sample VirMetDEL_Nov_18_FD_75180 | JGI IMG/M metagenome (GOLD analysis project Ga0070749, IMG submission 75180) | Aqueous microbial communities from the Delaware River and Bay under freshwater to marine salinity gradient to study organic matter... | ecosystem: Environmental > Aquatic > Marine > Coastal...
CCTTGGAACACCAGATCAAGTTGGTGATATTTTTGGTAAAATAAACCGATTTGTTCCACCAGAACTTAGAAATTTCTTAAGAGATCAAAGAGATCAGGTTGCAGATGAACCTGTTTATAGTTCTGTTTGTTTAACACAAGAAGAGTTTGATGCTTGGAATAGAGATAGAGTGAGCATATTGTGTGAGACTGGCTTGGATTGTCCAACAGCAGAAAGAATGATTCAAAAAGCAAACGACAGAGTTCTGGATGACCTTGGGGCTTTATCGGACATCCTTCAGAAAGGACCAGATGGTCTTTTGTCTGATGCTTTAGACTCTTTGTTGTCTCCACCGGATCCGACTTGTGCTGTGCAAAATAGTGCATTGGTCTTTGAGGACGAAGAGCAAATCCAAGAATCTCTAGGGACAATGCTAGAGTTTTTCAAACTTCTCGAGAAAAACTTTTATCGTGATTTGATAAGTCGCCCAAGGTCTTTGCTAAATAACATCTTGGTAGACACCAATAACCGTAGACTTGGAACACATGAGCTTTATGTTAATCTTCCTGTTTTGTTTCCCAACTACGTGAACTCTGAGGAAGACTGGGATTTCCGAAAAGAAAACGGAAGCAAACTTTACACTTGGGCCATGGAAAAAGACAGAATGAAAGGGATGTTCCCTGACACTGTCGGAATCTGGATGCACAAGCAACTTAGAGACCAGAAGTTTATCTTTAGAACCCCAACAAGAGATATAGGGTTTACTCCTTGTGTTAAGATGAAGTTTGAAGATAATGGTCAAGGCGAAGGTGAACCTGATTATAAATTTGAAGTAGATTATTTCTTGCGACGAAGAGCAGAAAATGCAAAAGCCTTAAATATTGATGAGACTTACATTACATCTAGATTATCCAAAAAACAAAAGAAAAAACTAGAACTTGAAGATCTTGGTGATGGCGAGATTAACTTATTTGGATCAACAAACGTAAGTGTTTTGGATGATAAAGATCTTGGAGAACTGGATGATTTTGATTATTCTGTTTATAGAGACTCAAACACATATCAATCGATTATTTTAAAGTCATTCTTAGATAGTAAAGTTGGAAGTGAAATAGAAATAAATGGGAACATCAATCAAGTTTTCGATGGTCTGAATACAACACTGTTGAACTTTGTAAAGAACTCTATGTTATTCACACCAGATGGAGGAATCCCAACAGGATTTAATTTTGGATATGACATGGATCAAGCAATAACTTTTATAGATTTACTGTATGTAAACCCAGAAGCAAACCCTGATGATAAGAGCACTTGGAAATACACTTACACACAAGAAGATAAAGTTTTAGGAAAGAGTGCCACTGAAAATCCAAGAGTTCATTTTCTAGATCCAGCAGTTCACGGAGGAAATTATTTATTTCCAAAAATCTACGTAGAGCCTGCAACTTACAATGGATGGATGGGGATGATGAAAGTTTTCTTACCAGAAACAGAAGACTGTCCAGAAAAAGATAAGGGTTTTTTAGATGTTACAGAAATTTCTAAAAGAGTAAAGAAGGTAGAACAAACTTATCCTTTTGATGAAAGGTTATCGATCCCAGCTGAATGCGTCGATGAATACGCCTATGACAAAATCGCTTCACCAGCATCACATGGTATTTTAGAGGGAGTGGTTCTTTCTCATATGAGAGTTTATGCGACAGAATTTGTTTTAAGAACCCTGCCTTTATTTGGAAGCATAGAATTTTCAGAACTAAACATAGATAGTCTTTTTACCAACTCATTTATTGATGAAATGAAGAAGGGGCTTGTAAATGAAACTTCAAGATTTAATGTCGTTCAGGGATATGTTTATTATTTATTATTCTTAGAACAAGCAGTTCAAGTTGTTCAAAGACAAGTTAAAGAAGGACTGATAGAGGAAACAGAAGAAATAAAAAGTCTTTTCCAAGAAATAAATGATGCACAAAGAAGCCAAGATCCAACAAATGGTGACACCAACATGGTTGGCGCTGCGATAATAGCCTATGGAGAAGAAGGAATAGACTATGTTGCAAACTTATCCATAGAAGAAGTAGCAAAAGTTGGATTTAAAATGGGAATCTTAACGCCATTTAAACTAAGTCTTTGTTCGAAAGTCTACACGATTCAGAATTCTATAGAACCAGCTAAAAAATTAGCTAACATTTTACTACAAAAAGAAATTACTTCTATAATACAGAAGTTGAGTCTAAATCTACGACCTAGGCCGCATGTTCAAAACATTAATAAATATTTGTTATCAAAAAATGGAATCTTAATGGGTTCTGCTATCAGGTCCGGTGAAATGGTTATAGAGAAACCTGTCTTTGAGGGAGAATCTGGAATAGAATATGGTGATGTTTTAAACGTAGTAAAAGACGTAAATACAGAGAACCCACTTGATGGTTTGACTTATGAAGTAGGAAGAAAAAATCTAGTAGTCCCAGAAGGTTATGATCATATTTTAGAATTTTTAGGATCTGATTTTCCTGTTACTCAAATAAACCCTTTTGACATGGAAGGTTCTTTAGAGACACTATCTTCTTTCTTTACACAAAAACTTAAAAGCTCTTTGAGCTTTACAAGAAGCGGAATCTTTTATTTGGAAAAATATCTTAGGGTCATTTCAAAAGATGGAACAGAGCAGGTTTATAACATTAAAGAATTTCAAGATGTTCTTAGGTCAAGAACAGATATCGATGGATCTTTAAGGATTTCTGATTATTTTGGTGATGCTGTTCCAGTTTCAACTGTTGGTTATGTTGGATCCACTGGGATAAAATTTGGAGTTAGATTAAATTATTCTCCACCAAGTAGCTTCAAATATCAGGAGCCTGCAGGACGTGAACAAGAAAGAACATATAGCTTATCTGTTCCAAAAATAAACATTAAACTCAATGAAGATTTTTATTGTTCCTTTGTGAAAACTTTACCAGAAATAGTTCAAGAGCCTTTATTAGGAATGCTTAACGACATTGAAATGGAAGTTCCGAGTTTATCAAGGTCTTTCCCTGTTGTTTCATATGAGCAGGATATCAGAGACAGGCCTATCCAAGATTTGGATTTAAATCATAAAAATTTGGGAGAAGATCTTAAATGTTACATTGATAAGCTTGTTGAGCAAGAAGATTACAAAATTTTGTTTGATTATTTATTACCAGCTAGAACTTATGTTTCTCTTTTTGGAATGTATTCTTATTACGGATTCTTTGAATCTATTGGAGAAGATGAAAACGAACGTGATGAAGATGCAAAAGGGATGGCAAACGAAAATTGGAAGTCATCTGTTTTCAGAAGATCAAAAGAAACACTTAGAGATTTATTTAATGGCGCATATCGAACTGATAATGACGTCAAAGAGGAAAGAAGAAATTCAACAAAACAAAGAGACTCTAGGTTTTTGAAAAATATTCTTCCCGGAGCATATTTAAACATAGATCCTAGTGTGAAGTGGTGGCAACTTTTCAGGATTGTTGACTCTCGACCTTTTGATGCAGATGGAAAAGACTGCAAAAACGAGTTTCAAAAACTATTTAGTTGAGGATAAAATATGTCTCTATCAATGAAATTTCCATTATCAATAGGTGCCAACGGTTATGAGTCTTTTGACGATGAAGAGACAACCGAAGCTATCCAACAAAACTTTAAAATGTTATTATTAACATCGCCCGGTGAATACGTAATGGATCCAAATTTTGGCGTTGGTTTATACAATTTTCTTTTTGAATTAAACACCTCACTTAATAAAGACGGATTATCTTCAGCAATTGTTTCGCAAGTGTCCAAATATATGCCTTATGTTAACATAAGAAATATAAGCCTAAACACTTCGCAAATTGATAATAATAAGTTCTCCATCAGAATCGTCTATAGGATCTCAAAGTCGGTCATGGACGAAATATTTGACCTCACAGTTACTATATAACTTTTGATGTTTAAACTATTTAAACTTTAGAGAGGGTAGTTTATGGCTAAATTGAAAAACACACCGATAAAATACACCAGCAGAGATTTCGATTCTATTAAACAAGACTTGGTTGATCATGCTAAACGATATTATGGAGAGGCTTGGAAAGATTTTTCGAAATCAACAATCAACTCGCTTATGATAGATTCTGTCGCTTACGTCGGAGATGTTCTTTCATATTATCTAGACTACAGCGTCAATGAGAGTTTTTTAGATACCTCGATTGAGTTTGCGAACATTAGAAAACATGCAAGATCTTTGGGCTATAAATATGCAGGAACACCAAGTTCTTATGGGACAGTTCAAATGTTTTGCTTAGTTCCTGCTAATAGTGACGGGACAGCACCAGACCTTGCTTATATGCCAACGGTCAAGAAAGGAACATCAATAAACGCTTCAAGTGGTGGAGTTTTTTCATTGACCGAAGATGTAAGGTTTGACAATCCAAAAAATCTTATTGTCGCAGCTAGATTTGATGACACCACTGGGGCTACTACTCATTTTGCTGTAAAGGCATCGGGCCAAGTTGTTTCGGGTATTTTTCAAAGAATCACGGCTGATTTGTCAAATCTTACATTTAAAAAGTTTCGCAAGTTAAGAATTGGAAACCCAGATATTACAGAAGTTCTTTCCGTAAAAGATTCAGATGGTAACAATTACTATGAAGTTGAAAATCTTGCTCAAGAAGTCATTTTTAAAGAGACAACCAATGAAGAAGCCATTTCAGATGGGGTTAGGAGCATTTTAAAACCATTTGTCGCGGCAAGACGATTCGTTTTAGAGCAAGACGACACAGGAACTTATTTACAATTTGGATTCGGATCTGAAACCGATGAATCAGATGGTTTGGTAGACCCTGCTCAGGTTGCAATAAAAATGCATGGAAAAGATTCAATTTCAGATTTGTCTTTTGATCCAACAAAACTTTTGGGAACAACAAAGCTTGGAATCTCTCCGTCTAACACTACTTTGACAGTCATAGCTAAATCAAATACTGCATTGAATGTAAATGCCGGATCAGACACACTGACTCAATTTGGACAAAAAATAGTAGAATTTGCAAACGCAACTTCTTTGAGTGCTCCTTTGAGATCAAATGTTGATAACTCTTTAGAGGTAACGAATGAAGAGCCTATCTTGGGAGACTCATCTCAGATTACAAATGAAGAGCTGAAAATAAGAGCAAAGACATATTACGCTACCCAAAACAGAGCCGTTACCAGACAAGATTATGAATCAATGATTTATAACATGCCGAAGAAATTTGGAATCGTAAAAAGAGTTAGTTTTGTAAATGATCCAAGTGCCACTAATCGTAGAATGGCAATGTATTTGATTTCAGAATCATCAGAAGGAAAACTAACCACAGCAAATTCTAGAATAAAATCAAATGTCAAAAACTGGATTATGCAATATAAATCACTAAATGATGTGATTGATATTTTTGATGCTAAAATCATCAACTTTGGGATTGATTTTAAAATAGTTGTTGATGAAAGATTTGCGGAGTTTAATATTGTTGGACGATGTGTAGCAGAGTTAAAAAAATATTTCGCGGATCAACTTTACATTGGTGAGCCTATCTACATTACTAGACTTTATAGCATTTTGGGTAAAGTTGAGGGTGTAGCAGATGTGAAAAAAGTTTCTGTTAATCAAAAGTTTGGGGGTATCTATTCTTCGATTCGTATGAACTTCGATGAAGCTATGTCGCAAGATGGAAGCTACATTATGACTCCAAGAAACGTAATAATGGAATTAAAGTATCCTGATGCCGACATCAAAGGAACGCTAGTCAGATGATTAAAAGATACAAAGCTACAAAAGACAACACGATAACAAACGCGTTTGATGCGACTTTAGTTAATCGTGGAACCGGTTCGAACATGGGTCGAGCGGACATTTTAGAGGTTTTTAGCATCTATGGGCAGACTTCTGGTTCCGTAGGTCTTTCAAGTGAAAAGACTAGAATTTTAATCGAGTTTGATATAGATTCCCTCTCGGATGATAGAGATGCAGGGATCGTTCCATCGGGTGCTAATTATTATCTTAAACTATACAACGCAAGACACTCACAGACTTTACCAGAAGGGTTCACCCTAGAAGTCTCAGCGGTTTCTGCTTCTTGGGAAGAAGGTCTCGGCTTGGACATGGAAGGTTACACAGATTTGACTTACGACGTTCGAGGATCTAACTGGATTCGTAGAACAGGATCCACGTCTTGGGATTCACAAGGCGGAGACTATCATGCTTCTCCTTTGTTCACAGCTTCTTTTGACATTGGAACAGAAGACATGGAGGTTGATGTAACAACTTTGGTAAATCAATGGTTAGATAGCACAAAAGAAAACTATGGATTCGGAATAGCACTATCTTCATCTTTAGAAAATTCTGATCGATCTTATTACACGAAAAAGTTCTTCGCTCGTTCATCGCATCAGTTTTTTGATAGGCCAGTTTTGGAAGCAAGATGGGACGATTCAAAACAAGACGATAGAGGAAGTTTTTACGCATCTTCATCTCTAGCGCCAGCTGCAGATAACCAAAACACTTTGTTTCTTTATAACTATTCTAGAGGAAGATTAGCAGACATCCCAGCAATTATTTCACAAGATTCGCCTGAGATTTATGTTTCTCTTTATGAAACTCTTGGTGGTGCCGCATTAACACTTTGTGACTCTACAACGGTTGCAACTGGCAGTAGAACATCAACAGGGATTTATTCTTGTGATATTTGTGTTCAAACAACAGCATCTACCTTATATGACGTGTGGTTTTATGGAAGCGATCAGTTTCACACAGGAACGCTTGATGTAAAAAGTTTGTCCTCTAATGAATATGTTGACACAGGAAAATATGTTTTCAGTGTTAGCAACAGAAACCAATCCTATTATCATGATCAAACACACAGAATTAGATTATATGCTAGAAACAAAGATTGGTCACCAAACATTTACACTACTGCAACTTCTGTTCCGCCAAGTTTGACTTTTGAAAGCGCTTCATATCAGATCTTTAGAGTTGTTGATGATAGAGTAATCATTCCTTACGACACAGGCTCTTCTCAGGCAACTCGCTTATCTTATGACGTTTCTGGTAACTATTTTGACGTTGACATGTCAATCTTGGAACCAAACTACACTTATGGTCTTAAAGTTTCAGTTTACGACCCAGACACACAATCTTACGAGGAGCAACCATTTACATATAAATTTAGAGTGGTGAATAATGTCTATTAAAGATTTATTTGGAAAAACTTTTCGAAGTTATGAGAGTGCTAGTGTTGATGTAGAATCTTCTGATTTTATTGATGCTGCAATAAAAAATAGAGAGACTTATCTTCCACCTATTGATTTCGCTACAGCATCAAACTTTGTAAAATATGGTTCTGCGAAGCTTTATTATGAAAATTCTATTGAAAGAATTTATGAAGACTATCCTTATGATGGATCTAAGAAAGAACAAATAGAATTTCAACTTTCTTCTTCTTATCTAGATCGATGGATGTATGATGAGAAATACCCAAAAGCCACAGGATATGTTAATCTAGGAACAACGGCCAATTTGATATCCGTTGTTGATGATTATTCAACAACAGGAATTCCAGAATATATTAGGGTCTGGGGAGGTCTTCACACTGCTTCTTCCGGAATGGAAAATAAACCAATAAGACAGACTTTTGATAGTTCAGTGAAATATGATTCATCTCTAAACAGAACTACAAATTGGAGATTAAACATTCCAGATGGCGCAACAGTTGAGTTTTGGTTAAAAAAATCCGGTTTTAGTCCAAAAACAGGAGCCAGAGAAGTTATTCTCGATTTGTGGAATGGAGAATCTTCTGCATCCGCAGACTATGGTCGTTTAACACTTGAGGTTACAGGAACGTCCGGCGCTACTTTTGTTGCAACATTACAAAGTGGATCTGATGGTTTTTATAGACAACTAATCTCCCCATCAACAGTTGACACAACATTTCTAACAGAATGGCATCATTATGCTATTTCGTTTTCTAGCGCCTCTAGTGGTGTTACAACGCGTTTCTATGTTGATGGTAATGAAAGCCTTACACAAACCATTGGAACTCCAATAAATGAGATTGGCGGGCTTGTAAATGGCTATTTGGGCGCCCTACAGACTTCTCCTTCTGGGTCTTCTGCACCAGCAACAGCTGGTAAATTTCTTGGATATATTGATGAGTTTCGATTCTGGAAGACAAGAAGAACATCTAGGCAAATTGAACTAAACTGGTTTACAGACGTCGGTGGAGGAGCTAACACTGATGATAAAAATACCAATTTAGGAGTCTACTTTAAATTTAATGAAGGGATTTTAAACAATTCTACTGATCAAATAATCTTGGATTATTCTGGTAGAATTGCAAATGGTTATTGGCAAGGTTATTCATCTTCTGCAAGATCAACAGGTTCAGCATTTAGTGAATCCTCTTATAGTCTCACTGAATCGGCAGTTCCTATTATTTATTCTGACCATCCAGATGTTGCTGCACTTTATAGTGAAATGTCTTTGTCTGGTTCCAAATATGATGGAGAATATGGTGGATCTTTCTATGAGTCTTTACCAAACTGGCTTTTGATGGAAGACGGAGAACAAGGAGAAGAACTCAAGAAATTGTCTCAAATAATGGCGAGTTATTTTGATACTCTTTATGCTCAAATCTTCGCTTTGCCAAATTTGAAAAACAAAGTTTATGTCCAAGAAGAGTATAAACCAATCCCGTTTGCAAAAAGTCTCTTGGAAGACAAAGGTTTTATAACTAAAGACATCTTGATAAATCCAGAGATCGTTGAAAGATTTAATAATGTCGACCAGAACGCAGTTCAATATGAAAAAGACTTGAGTCAAATCAAGAATCTTATTTACACAAACATTTACAATAACCTTGAAGGCATTTATAAATCTAAAGGAACAGAAAAGTCAATCAGAAATCTATTAAGATGTTTTGGGATTGATGATGAAATAGTAAAACTTAATGTTTACACTGATGGGGGTCTTCATTATTTCACAGATAAATATAAAGCATCTTCAACAAAGAAAAAATACATTAATTTCCATAAGCAAGATTATTTATCTTCAACGATTTATCAAACATCGTCTGCAAATAACCCTCTGACGTTTATAAGCGGATCAACATTAAACCCTTTTGCTGCAAATAATGCTTTTACGCTAGAAGCTGATGTCTTAGTTCCTTATAAAAAGAGCGCAACTGAAACTGGATATTATAGCACTTCATTTTTATCATCCTCGGTTTATGGTTTCCATGAAGCCATTTCATCTACCCCATCAGATTACACTTGGGCTTCGGGCGAAATAGCTAACTTACAGGTTTACCTTGTTCGAGATTCTCTTAATTCTAGAAATGCAAAGTGGGTTGTTGAGAATCAAGCGGGAACTATTAATCTAGAATCAGATTACATTCAGGATATTTATGATAATAATCACTGGAATGTTGCCCTAAGAATAAAACCAAGTTCTTATCCATATGCTGGAAATGTTACGAACACTAGACCTGATTATGAAGTAAGTTTTTATGCAATTAATCATAACATTTCAGAGGTTAGACATGAAATAGAACTTACAACCTCCATCTCTGATAGAAGTGGTTCGGCATATCTTAGTTACCCAAAAAGGGTTTATGCTGGTGCTCATGTCACAAACTTTACCGGATCTGTTATAAACCAATCTGATGTTGAGATTGGAGCCGTCCGTGGATGGCTAGATTACATCTCTAATGACTCTTTAAAGAACCATAACTTGGACCCATCTAACTTCGGCCAAGAAAGGTCTTATAGGCCCTCTACGGCCTTCTCTGTTGATGATAAGATCATAACATCAAGAGAACTTACTATTTTAAACTGGGATTTCTCAACTGTAACCGGTTCTGATTCATCTGGTGAGTTCATTGTTGAAGACATTACAAGTGGATCCACTGACACTTTATATGGTGACATAGACGAGGTAATTCGAAGAGAGTATAGAGGTAAAGGAGCAAATTTCGGAGCTTCAAAAACTTCTTTCGCAGAAAATGAGTTCCTTTATTCTCAAAAGAAAGAACTACCAGAAATCTCTTTTACCAATGATAATGTTTTTATTAAAAATGATTACGAGAAGTTTTTTGTCCGCGATGATGATGTCAGTGATAACTTCTATCTACTTGAGAAGAGTATGAACCAAGTTGTTTCAGAAGAAATGCTTAAAATCTTCTCAACAGTTCAAGAAATGGCAAACCTTATAGGACATCCAGTTGATCGTTATAAAGTGAGTTATAAAAAACTGGATAAAGTTCGAGAACTATTTTATGATAATGTCACGCAAGATAGTGATCTTGAAACATTCTTAAACTACTATAAATGGATTGATGAGTCAATCTCAAAAATGGTTTCTCAATTGATACCTGCTGGTGTTAACTTCGGACCTTCTATCTTAGATGTGGTGGAATCACACATCTTAGAAAGAAATAAATATCAAAGAAGAATCGGTCTATTAGACACCGTAGAGTCGACAGAAGGAACTATGCGAGGATCTGAGGAGCTTCGTTATAACTGGAAGTTCGGGCATGCTCCCGTTGGAGGAGAAGAAAACAAGAGCTGTTTGTGGCAGAAAGAAAGAAAAGAAAGAACCGATATCACAGATCGGGAAACAATCCGACAAGTTATTGTAAATGAAACGAACGCTGATGCTCCAAACTTATCTCAACCAGATAAAACAATCTATCAAGGCTCCACTTATGCTTTGAGAAGATTATCAAGACCTTATAAAGTGGGAGTTGATTTCTCTGATAGTATTCATGGTGGAACAAACTATTCAAAACAAAAGAATCGTGAGTTCTATAAATCAACGATAACCGTGCATGGCGAAGTTGGAACTTCCGGAGCTCCTAAAAACATTTACACCATTGGTCTTGGGACAGGTTCTCATGTTATAACTCCAATTGACTGTGATGATGTCGAAGATCCAAACAAGAAAATCTTTTATGATGCCGTAGCTGTTGCTGGTAAATATGCTATCGAAGACGGAACTCATCCAATTACAGATGCAGAATCTTATTTATTTAAAGTAAAAACTTCAACCTATTGGCCTTGGAATATTGTTTCCGGAACAGTTTCTACTGGATATGCTTCAAAAATTGAAGACTTTTTTCAAAGTGGAACAACAGTTACCAATCTTCATTCAGACACAACTGATTATACCAACGAGATCCCTCTTCAAGGTCCGTTTACCGAAACTCATGTCGGAGGGATGCAGAATCGTCACGTTGAAATCAACAGATATAACACGTCTTTGATAACCGAGGGCGGTGGTGCCCCAACTAACAACATTGACGACCAATACACGAGACCCGAAGCCTATCGAATCCTTTTTGCAAACAATGGAATTGACAATCCAGACCCTGACACAGCGATGGGGATTGTAGGACCTGATTATGGGGGTGGCTATCCGGATGAATCAAGAAAGTGGGCTATCTATTATCGAGAAGATCGCGTAAAGAGACCGGTCAACATCCGAAATATTCGAACAACAACTGGTTCGTTTGTTTTAGGAAACTATCAACACGAATATGAAACTTTCTCAACGTTTGATAGTCAAAGATACTTGCTTCGTAGAGCAACAGGCAGTCTTTTGCCACAAAGCATAGCAGAAACGCTTCCTCAAACAACCAACTACATGACTCTTGTTGGCCAAGCAGCATGGCTTTCAGGTAATGTGTTTGGAGGAGGAAAGTATAGTAACCGGCAACCAGATGCGAATACACTGATCACTACTCCGGGTGTTTCTCCCGTTGCAGCTACTGGCTCTTTTTCCGTTCTTGGAAAGGATTATATAACAACCTCTGATTCTATAGAGTTTGATAATTTAGGTCCCGGAAGAACTTGGGGCATAACCGGAGCGAGCGTTGATTATCAAGTCGCAACAGGTTCTTCGGATCTTGAATTTTGGCAAAATTTAACAGCTAGCATAAGAAGTAACTCTCCATACTTACCTACACTTGTGACATCTTCTACAACTTATAGCGAAGGAGTACAGGTTACTAGAAGAAACGGTTCTTTCTTATCTGCTTCTATTGGCTCATCTGAGATTGCAACCGGTGCTTTTACTTTTGCTTGCTGGGCGAAATTGGATGGCGGAAGTGGAGCATTAAGATATTTTTATCGTGAAATGACTGCAGCAGGACTAGACAGAGACGAAAATGATGCCACAAATAATGGTAGATTTATAAGACTAGACAATGATGTTGGTGGAAGACTGAGGATGAACATATCATATTATGCCGCAGACACCGCAGATTACAGAAACGATCAATATTATTTTGAAAACTTTAATTCAAACTTTGCTGAACAAAGAGTTCACATAGTTTGGACTCATTCCGGTTCAGTTGACTCTACAACATCAGGTCAC
>Ga0070749_10002485_pt1 | contig 12372 bp, 20 predicted proteins | sample VirMetDEL_Nov_18_FD_75180 | JGI IMG/M metagenome (GOLD analysis project Ga0070749, IMG submission 75180) | Aqueous microbial communities from the Delaware River and Bay under freshwater to marine salinity gradient to study organic matter... | ecosystem: Environmental > Aquatic > Marine >...
AACAAGCGGTGTTCAAAATATCGTAGAGTCCATCCGTGCTGCCATAGATGCCGAGTCAATGGAATACCCCGAGTGGGTTGGAGAGGTAAAGTTGATGGATGGAAGAAACGATGATGGGAAACCCGATTCGTATTTCGTACAATTCACTCTTTACGAGGGATTGAATCAAGTCCCACCAAATAGACCCGCCACCGATGCCCAAGCCAAAGCACCTACTCAAAGTGCTCAAGAGCGTAAGAAACAAAGGCAAGATGCCCTTAAACGCTCCAAGGACATTATTGAGAAGGTACGCAAAGCGAGAAGAGAAAAATCCGCAAGGTTGCGTAAACGACCCGACCAAAAAGTCGCCCCTAAAGCCGATTTGGAATACAAGAAAATCCAAGATGCCATTGACGCTAAGAAATTGGAAGCCCTCAAATTCCAACAAGAGGAACTCCAACAACTACGCAAGGATTACGATGATGGTATCTACAACGCGAAGGAGTACAAAGCGGAGCGTCAAAAAATCATCAATCGCTACACCGCAATGATTGAAAAATTTAAGAAAGGTGGGGTCGTTTAGCCCCGCCTTTCGTAACTTGAACCTTAAATATTGTATATATGTCCACTTCCAAACGAGAAACCCTTGGCTACTCTATTTCTAACCACTCCTTCGGTACCAACGGAGATTTGGTCATTGAGAAATTGAAGAAGCAAGGCAAGGAATTTTACTTCCGAAAAACCAATTTCATCACCACAATAATTTGCGATGGGGAGAATATGGTCATACCCGATAGAAAAAGCCATTTCAACCCTAAGCAACTTTGGGTGTTCTCCAAGGTTAAATACGATGTCAAGAAATTCCTCTCCAACAACCCCGATTGGGAACCGCTCACCCGAATGGAGGTGAACCGAACGAATTACGATTACGATAGTTCCTATGGAACGATTACGGGAACGGACATAGATAGTGCCTATTGGACTATTGCCCACAATTGCGGATACATATCCCAATATGCCTACGAAAAAGCCGCCCATCGGCAATACAAGGTTGCTCGGTTAGCCGCCCTTGCCGTCTTGGGTCGTAAAACCTATTTCCATAAAATGCAATCCGATGGATTGATGGTAAAAAATGCGGTGACATTTGAACCCGAGGATATCCAATTGTATGCGGTTTACCGAGATATCCGCTATCGGTGCTTTGCACATATGGGAGATTTAGCCGATTTGCTTGGGGATGATTTTGAAGCCTACCGAACCGATTGTATCTATTATCGTGACACCATAGAAAATCGCAAAAAGGTTTACGAATACCTTGATTATCACGGATTTACCTACAAGCAATTGGAATATGGAGGCGAAGGGACGGATAATTCTTTGGGGAAAAAGAGCCTTCGCTAAATAAATTTGCTCCCCACAAAATACATTTGAAGAATTATTTTGAAAAATAAATGTTTTTTCTATTTTTGAATTGTGAACAACGACCCTAAACCATTCAAAGTCTACCCATTTGACCACAATCGTTGGTTGGACAGGGCTACCAAAATTGCCTATTCCGACAATGACCTATCGGCTATGATTGACACCAATCGCGGTTTATATGGGTCGCAAAATGAGATTTGTGTGGATGGCAAATTCTACGCCCTCGTAGAGTTGGAGGAGTTTGATAGCAAATTCAACCTACTCGTTCCATACCTATCCAAGCCAAAGGTCAAGGGCTCTAACGCTTATGCTTTTGGTGTGTACTTCCCTCCGAAGAATCAATTATTTATGCTATTCGGTGGTAAGAAGGTAGCCGAGACAAGGGAAAAAGCCTTATTCGCCTACGGAAACCTTAAGGAGCGTTGTGCTACCATCAACCAAGACCTAATCCCATTCATAGTAAAATGAAAACTTTGCTAATTATTCTCGGACTTATTAAGGATGTTGAGCCCCAAGAGGCACGACCCTTTATGGAGCGGTTTAACGAAGAAAACCCACGCCCCGTTAAAATTGAGAATTTTGAGGAATTCTATTCCAACCTATACACCCAACTCGGTTATAAAAATATCCCCAACATATACAAAAATGAAAACAATTAAAGTAATCAAAATAGATGTGGAACAAAAAGACATCTATGAGTTAGAAATTGACCCCACCTTGGAGGCTTTCTATTCAACCATCGGTAACGGATGCAACACGATTGAGTGCCCCGTACATTTCCGCTCGGAAACCTCCGAGTTTGACGATGCCCTTTATTGCGATGAGAACGCCCGTATTATGGGTCAAGACTACATCAAGGGCGGTTTCTATTTCCCCAATTGGATGTATCCCATTGCCAACAACGCAATCATATTGGGTACGGACGAAGAGGGCGAGGATAGAAGCCACAACCAAGATTTGGAATCGCTCAAAACTCAAATAACATTTGTAGATTTTGTTCGTGCCTTGTAAATGGAAAGGGGGGTTGTGGCGACCCCCCAATTTCCTTTGGCTAATGACATCCATTCACTTTCGCTTATGGGTCTATTCAAAAGTAGACCCTTTGCTTTCTATATGCACTACCACCAACCGCTATTAAGTCAATTGACATTCAATAAATGAAAATGTATAGATATTACTTTGATGGACTAAAACCCGTTTCCATTGAAGCAACCTCCCGTGAATCCGCTCGGGCAAAACTTGAAGAAATTATGCCCGAACTCACAAGCCGAGGCTATGACTTTCAAAAACTCTTGAAAGAAACTTGCGAGACCCTATTGGAGGGTGTGTCAACCAAAAAGGCGGGGGGCAAACAACTCGTGTGGAATGGTCAAAATTGGTCGGAGCAATGAAGGTTAGTCAATCAATGATGAAAGCCTACAACGACTACATTCAAGGTAATGAGTGTGGTCTTGTGTTTAAGGCGAAATACATAGACAAGAGGTCATTCCCCTCTACCGATGCACAAAAACTCGGTCAATTCTTTGAGTATTGTGCTACGGGTGCGTTACCCGCGTACGACCCGCAAGTGCCCGAGGCAAAAGTGGTCTACAAGGGAACACCAAAAGAAAAACTTGCCACCGACTACGAAAGAGCCTACGCGAGTGCGGAATATTTCAAGAGCCTCGTCAAAGCCCTCAACATAACGATTTTGGATGTGGGGGTCAATGCCGACACCGATACAATGAGCGGGACATTTGATGTTTTAGCCGAGTGGAATATGCGTACTTGCATAATAGACCTCAAATACTCATCCCTCGTAGACGATAAGTGGAACGAGTTTGGATGGCACAAGGATTTCCTACACGAGAAAGAAAACCTCCTTATTCAAGGAGTCCATTATTCCCTATTGGCGAAACACGCTTTGGCAATTGAGGATGTAGACTTTTACTTTTGGGTATTCAACGCTAAAGACCCGAGAGATGTTCGGATTTTCAAGGAAGAGATTCAAGAAGACCGATTCCGCATCCACGAGGTAGCCGTAGAACAAGTAGGAAAGCGTGTAGAGGACACACAAGCGAATAACGCTTGGAAAGTGTACCCTTCCCTCCAACGATGCAACGATTGTCCTCTACGGGACGAATGTGATAGCGTACAACTCATACCTTCCATAGATAAAATATATTTCTAAATATGAACACCCAATTGATGACCAAGTTCCAAAACCAAATGGAAACATTTGAGAAGAAAATCCTTAATGACCTTTTGGCTCAACATCAACTCTCTCCTTCCAAATTCAAGCAAATCGTAATTACGGAGGTCAAAAAGAATGCGAAGATGCAAGAAGCATTTTCCTTAAACCCCCAATCGCTATTTGCCTCCATAATCCATTGTGCGGAACTCGGGCTATCTCCATCGGAAAACCTTGGTGAGTTTTTCTTCATCCCTTACAAAGGTGTTGTAAAGCCCATAATCGGTTACAAAGGAATCGTAGCCTTGCTAACCCGAAACTTTGGTGTTAAGAGCATTATGGCCGAGTGTGTTTACGAGGGTGATGAGTTTGACTACGAACTCGGTCTTGAGCCCAAATTGATACACAAGCCTTTAGACCCGATTAAGAACTCTCATACACTTACCCAAGTTTATGTGGTGGTTAAAACCCGTGACAACGAAAAGGTATTTAAGGTGATGAGCAAAGCGGAATTAATGGCTACCATTGCTTTGCAAAAACAACCCAATGACTTGTACTTCAATGACAAGAGCGACCCGAATATGTGGATGCTTAAAAAAATGGTATTGAAGCAATTGGCTAAATTATTGCCCAAGGATTATTTGGGCTCCAAGGCAATTAGCATAGATGACCAATTAGAAGCGGGAGGTCACTTGACCCTTGACGAGAACGATAAAGTAGTGGTAATCAACGAAAAGCCCACTTCAAAGAAGAACGAATTGTACGCAAACCTATCAAACCTACCCGAAATAGAGTAACTTTGATAATGCTATAGCGATAGCGACTACGCTAATTTGCTTTGGCAGTTTTGCTAATGAAATGACTGCTCATTTCGCTCGGAGGCCATCTCATCCAAGGTGGCCTCTTCCTTTTTACACGGGGAATGTCAAGTTGCCGAACTCGTAGTAATCCGATGCCGAGTAAACAGGATATGTCGCCCCAACGAGGTTTTGATACCAGAAGAATCCCAAGTTGAGTTGATTCAAGCCATAAATAAGTCCACCAAAAGAGTTTTTCATCATCCCATCAATGGTTGAGAACGAAGCCGCCCCAGTCCTCTTAAATTCCAAGGTAAAGGTAGCGTTTGCGGAAAAGTTGATGGATGTCAAGTCCCAAGTATAAAGGGTGCTTGAGTTAACACTCAACCGCATAGGGTCTTGATTGCCCCCCAATAGAGAAATCGTCACTGGGTACGATTGCGTATTGGTTATGTCCAATATGATTTTCTTAGTGGGCATAAATGATATTAAACTATTTTCAAAATGCCCCCATCGCTCCAAACTTCTCCACTTAGCAATCCAACGGATGATGTAGGAATGTTTGTAATAACCAATTTGTTAATATGCCAAGCACACTCCACATTAGCGGTAATAGCATTACCAAAAACACCCGAGTAGTTTGCGGCAGCATTATTGCCAATACCACCCGCTACCATTGATGCGTATCCATTTGCTTGGTTTCCACAACCGCCTACAACACTACTATATACAGATGTAGCACAGTTAGATTGACCTCCTAAAACTGTGGAATAAAAACCACTTATATTATTGCAACATCCTCCACCAATGAAAGAATAAGAAGCATTGGATGCTAATCTGTTTCTCCAACCGCCTCCGATAGAGGAGTTTGTAACACCCGAAAGAATACAATTCCCGTATCCCGCTAAAATTCCACTACACGCTCCATCGGTTCTACTCTCAAATCCCAATGCAACACCATAAGAAGCAGTAGCACAAGAAGCAAAACCAAATACAACTGAACCAGTTCCTGAAGCAATGTTGTTACCACCGCCTAAAACAGAATTTTGACCCGATGCCGAGTTGTTATTTCCACCTACAATTGAAGACCCACCAGCACTAAGGGTGTTATTAGTACCTCCCGATATTGTTGAATAACCAGGATTACCAGTTTGAATATTACTCAATCCTCCCGCAACAACGCTTCCACATCCCGCGGCAAAATTAGAATATCCTCCACCTACAAAAGAGGCATCCCGTAAAGCAAAGTTGTTGCAACCACCAACTATAGTTGAATATCTTCCTTCACCAGTGTTGATGCAATTATTTACGCCACCAAGAATGGATGACCCATAAGCCCGAGACCAATTCCCACAACCGCCACCGACCACGGAGTAAATTCCAGCGGCACAATTTGATTGACCACCAACAATTGAAGCGAAGCAATTATTGGTTGAATTTGAACATCCACCTCCAATAAATGAATGCTCATAAGTAATAGAATTTAAAGAACCACCGCCAATAAACGAATTTTTGTGCGATGTAGTATAAGAACCGCTTAGTGTGTTACACGCCCCACCTACAATAGCACTAAATGGAGCGGAATAAGAACAATTTATTCTATTAACACAACCACCCCCAATAAATCCTTGAGCCGACCCATTGAAATTGCATTCACCTACAACGATTCCAGATGATTGAAGAACGGAACAGTTCAAATATCCTCCAACAATAACCGAGGATTTATTCCTTAAAGTATTGCAACATCCACCACCAATAAATCCAAGACCTTCTCCACCTCCTAATGCCAAAGTATTGTAATCACCTCCTACTATAACACCCGAGTAATTACCATTTTGGTTAAATCTTCCAGCACCAATGAATCCATAAGTACCACTTGTAGTGTTAGAAAATCCTCCCGCTATTGCTGCACCCCTTTGGCCAGTAGTACAATTTTCCTTACCACCTAAAACAGAGTCATAACATCCTAATGAACAATTAGAAAAACCACCCAATACCGATGAATAAATACCAATGGCACGATTTATTTGTCCACCAAGAATTGATGAGTATTGTCCACACGATGTATTCTGTTTTCCCCCTAAAAGAACTGAATAAGCATTACTTACAGTATTGTTACATCCACCTCCAACGACTGACATAACTCCACTTGAAGTATTAAATCTTCCCCCTATGACAACCGACTGAAAATTTGATGAAATATTTGTGTCACCCGCACCAATAAAACTTTTATAACCACTTGAACTATTAACCGAACCGCCCACAATTACTGCATATCCAACTCCACTTGTTATATTACTAAATCCTGCTCCAATAAATGAATTAGCAGCGCAATTTCTATTGTTTCTACCACCAACAATTTGAGAACAATCGCAAATTGAACAATTCCTTACACCACCACCCACAAAAGATGCATATCCAGTTGCTATATTTCCACAACCACCACCTATAGTAGAAAAAACACCAACCGCACAATTGTTCAATCCCGCCAAGGAAGCCGAATAAGCACCCATAGCGGCATTGCCAACACCATTTCGTTGAGTGCTATATGCACCACTACTCGTAGAGTAGAGTTGTTCAACCCCACTTAATACATCGGTTATGGAAGCGGATTTTGTGGTTTGAGCATCACTATCCCATACCGCTAATTGATAGCAACCCTTTAAATCTGGCTGGGAGAGTACACTTAACCCTCCAATAGTTTTGTTGACGCTCATTTTCTTTTTTAAGGCTCAAATAATATAATTCTACCACCCCCACTATCTATGAGGAGTATATCATTCGTCTCTTGCCACAATAGAAACGAGAATTCCAGTGGTGCATCCGCATCTACGGACGACCATCCAAAAGCATTACCTATTCCTAAAACAATAGGCATAAATCGTTAGTACAACGCAAGTATATCACTTGCACCAGTGCCGCTTGAGAAAACACGAATCACTTGGATAGGTAGAAATGAGCCGTTCGGTACATTCGTAAAGGTCACATCTTGACCTCCGACCATACGAACTTTGATATCTCCACCCGTGCCTACATACAAACAAACACCATTGTCCAAGCCATCTACGGCAACACCCCCGACAGTAATGTTATTATTATCATCGGGAGTGATTGCCTCTGCGTTGAACCCTTGAAAGGTGTTCGTTGGCATATTAGGGCTCTAAGGTTACGATTTCGCAAGTGCCAGTACCGATAACCGCCTCAATTTGCGTAATGCATTGATTGTGGATGTCGGTAGCAAGTTCGGTTCCCCAAAAGGTCTCCGCACTGATTGTCAAATCAAAACGAGTGGGCAACTCTTGAATGTTCAAGGGTTGTTTGCCAGTTTCGTAATCGGCTTCGCTCTTGTAGTAAGCACAATTAGACCAAGTTCCGTTAGTCAAATAGATGCTCAAGAAGCAAAAACATTCTGATACCGCGAATCCCTCGCTGGTTACCAAATCTTTAGTTACTTTAATTGCCATAGTTGTTTTTTTATTTCAAATATAAGTTAAAAGTCAATTATATAGTCATCAAGGAATTCAATGTCCTCAAAGTTGCTATTGCCATTCAATAAATCTCCATTACCCAACTCCGTTACATCAATCCGATATTTAATCGTAGCATTAGCCTCTAACATCGGATAAAAGCCATTATTGCCGTCAAAAGAGTAGTCCATACCCAACATCGTTTGGTTTAAAGCGGAGGTTCGTTGATAAGGGTCTACCATCATTTGCAAATTGCGTACTTCCTTGTCACCAAACTTATTGAATTTCTTAATCCCAACGGGCTCTAACAATTGCGAAATGCTATTCGTGTATTGATAGATATTTTCTACCCTAAAAGAATATCCCGCACCGATAGACGCTTGAATGGTATCGTAACTCACATCGCTAACGCTCGTAACGGAAACCGCGGGGGTTGCCAAAGGTGTAACAATAGGAGGTACAATGGTTGGCATTATTTGACCATTAAGATATCCTTCCCGTCCATAGTACGGGCTACATAGTTGCCACTCTTATTGCGATAAACCTTCAATTTGTATTCTTCTACAAACATCTTATTCAATTTATCCAAGTTGGCTTTGCTCTCTCCCGCTTCAACCGCGTTCAAATAAGCATCCAATACCACACGGGCATTTTTCACATTGTTGACTTTCTCGTCCTCCGCTTTCTCGGGCATCCCAATCCCACGCTTCCGTGGCAAAAGAATCAATGCACCGACAACCACAATGCCGACAATAATCAAACCCTCTTTTAGATTTTGAGAAATGGTCATTTTACTTACGCTTTTTGTAGGTGAAATACACGAACACGCCAATAGCGACAACGGCTAAACCCGCTCCTATGTAAAGGGGCATACGCTTAGAACGCTCTTGTTGCTTAATAGCCTCTTCAATCAAGGCCAATCGTTGTTGCTCGGTTTGAGCCGCCAATACTTGTTTAGCCAATTTCTCTTGCTCTCGCATATTCAATTTAGCCAACTCCGATTCTACTTTCAATCGTTTTTGCTCACTCAAAATTTGCAAGGTAGGCCCTAATGCACCCCCAACAATTTGACCCGCTATTACTGCTGCTGACATACTATTTTTCCTTATTGTTATAATGGTAGGCGACTTGTAAAAATACCAAAGCCACCAAAAAGCCTAAAGCCAAATATGCCATATTAACGAACACTTTCTAATTTGCTAATACGACCTTTGGTGTCGGTCTTGAATTCGTGGTAGTCCTCACGCAAATATTCCACATCCTTCTTGGATTCGGCAATCATAATCTTGATGTCATTGATATCAACCATCATAGACTTCACATCCGAGTATAAACTACCCAACAAGAAAACAACCAAACCCATTACAATTCGGAGGAACCAAGTCCATAGGCTTTCCGATGAAAATTGTCTTTGCGTCATATACTATCCCATAAAGGCGATGAAGCCCCTATGCAAAAATAATACACTACACCAAAGAAACAAGTGACCTAAAATACCTCTATTTTAGACCAAATCCGCTCGTGAACAAAATACAATAATGGCTTTAACACCACATCGCTTAAGCCCACACCAATACTAATTTCTATATCGGATGTGGCTACATAAGCAATCAAAAAAGAGGACACACTACCCAATATGCGGTATGAGATGGTTTTGTAAATACTTCTCTTAACGCTCATATACCCATTGACTTACGGATTTGAGTAGCACTAATTGATTGTATTTCTTTAGGGGCAACAATTTCCTCAACCTTGTATCCAACCCCTCTTCCATAATAAACACCCTCTATGTCGGGTATGATTATGACTTTTAGCATTCCCGACTCTACCCAAGCGGACAATTCGGTTTCTATGTGTTCCTTGATTTGTTGAGCATACCAAGGATTATTCTCATCAACCTCTACATCTCTAATTGCGATACAAACGGGAATTCCTTCCGATATTTTAGTGCTAAACAAATAGCGATGTCCCCCGTGTAGGGGTTGAAATCTTCCAATAAAAAGAGCATATTTTTTCATATATTTTTAACATTTAATTGAGTTTTCTATAAGTATTAATTACACTATCCAAACACTCATCAATGGATAGTTTAGAGGTATCCAAAATAAGGTCATACTCGGAAGAATTTGGGACTTCAAAATCGTCTACCCAAAAATCCTCTCTGCCCCTTATTTCATTGGACTTATCGTAATGCAAATACACCCACATTACTTTCTTTTCTAAGGTATCTAAAAACGCCCTGCATTCCTCATAAGGGAATACAAAAGCCATCAAGACAACCTCATTCAACGAACGCTCATATTTAGCAATATTTGATGCTAAATTGAGGTTAGCAATTCTACCTTGTTTGGAATAATCTTTATTCCTAAATATTCCTCGGAACTTGTCCCCATCCATATAATGGATACGAACGGGGAGATAGTCCCGCATCCAAGAATAAAATTCCTTACAAAGAGTGGTTTTGCCACTACAGGGTTGACCGAAGAATACTACAATCACAATTACGGATTCAAAGGAGTTGCTTGTTTTTGCACTTCTTCCGTAGCCCCCGTCTGAGTTGGTTCTTCGGGTTTTTCTGCAACCAATGTTAACTCGTTTGCTTTAAATAAAACGCTTTGCTTCAAGTATTGCATCTCGGCATTGCCTTCACCATATTGACCCAATTTGACCAAGTAACTCCATTCGGGGTCATAGATGTGTTTTACTACTTCGCAAACCACTCCCACACGAATCACTTGTTCCGTGGCGATGTAGCATTCTTCTCCAATTCTAAATTTAACTTCCATATTTACTTTGTGTATCTAAAATAATCATAAAACCAACGATAGTTGTCAAAAATCCAATTGCACACATCGCGACCTAATACCTCTTTGGCGGTGGATGGTGTCAATTCCAATTTTGTTCTAATAGTGTGGTCACCATAAACTCCATACACGGAGTCATCTTCCTTTGTTACTTGCTCAATCGCATCAAAATCGTGCTTGTAGCCTTCAATACCGAAATACTCATAAATTCGGTGCATTTCGTTTTCGGGACGCAAACACAAATCTTCGTACTTAACAAATAAAACCTTGTTGTCATAGCCTTGACGCATAATCTCCGCTAAACGCTCTATAGCCATACCTACTGGTTGACTTTGAGCCCATACATCAATACGCTTAGGGGTGTTTGTGCCAATCAATTGAGCATTGTCTACTATACCCGAATCAAGGTGTTGGTTCTTGCGGAAATTCTTCTCCATAGAGCAAAAGATGTCACGCAAGTCGCGAACCATAACTACAATCTTTGGGTCTTCATAAAAGAAATCTAAAAAGTCCCTATGGATACCCCACCCTCTTGATTTGTCTACCACAAATGGCTTGTCGGTTACATTCTTGTAAAATCCACGAAAACCACTACCACAAAAGCCTCTCCATCCATTGAGCATAGTTTGTGGGTCTTGGGCTTTGAACTCGGGGCTATTTGTATAGTTGCCTCGTGCGGCAAACAACAACTCTAAAACACCGCTCGTGGGGGTTGCATAAAAGTCCTCTCGTTGAGCAAAAATGTTTTGCAACAAGGTGCTACCACTTCGTGGTAAGGATGAATTGAAAAATATCTTTTGTTCCATATTTATAGTTTCTCTAATGCTTCAATAATGTCCTCCGCATTGAAAATTTCATTTTCGCTATGGTACGGGAACTCTAAGGGGTCACCCGCAATATTGAAGGGATGCAAGTAGGCGTTCCTTAATTCGGGCTTTTTAGTGAACTCATTGGCTTTGATATTCGTATGGGTATCGTATCCGAAAACACCATCGCTATTAGCAATCCAACAAACCACACTTGGCAAATGCATAGCAGCACAAGCGTGTTGGGCGAACGAATCAATCAACAAACGCTTTTCGCTCATCATCAACAATACACACATTGCCCTAAAATTGTCGCTCACTTGAAAAGTGTTCTCCAATGCGGGTTGGTCATCCCTACGGATGTGGACTACATTGTACCTATCCTTGAAATGATTTACCACCTTTTGAGCAATTCCATACGGGAGGTCACGAGCCCACGAATAAGGATTTTCTTGATTAGGGGCACCACCATTGGTTTGGATAACAAAAATGGGTTTTTCGCTTCTAAAGCGAGTGCTATAAAATTCCTTTTCCCTATTGGTCAAAAACAAACTCGGGTATTCTCCATTGTATACATATCCGAACATTTTAGTCCAAGTTTTGAGCAAATGCTCATCCCTCTTGATATGTGCGGCTTCAAGGTATGGATTATGGGCGTGTAGTTTAATCTTATGCCCCATAATAAACTCCTCAAAAAAGTAACGAGTTTCGCCAAAAGCCAAAGCCCTATCTACTTTAGGGTTATTGGAAAAAACATCGGGGTATCCACTAACGACAATTAATTTATCATCGGGATGTGCGGTCTTAATTGCATCGCAAACCGCGGTAGCCATAATGCACTTGCCTAAGCCACCATCTATTTGGAAAATAATATTCATATTTAGGATAGCAATTCCTCTACTGTACAAACCTTCTTGTGCTTGAAGC
>Ga0070749_10002489_pt1 | contig 12364 bp, 25 predicted proteins | sample VirMetDEL_Nov_18_FD_75180 | JGI IMG/M metagenome (GOLD analysis project Ga0070749, IMG submission 75180) | Aqueous microbial communities from the Delaware River and Bay under freshwater to marine salinity gradient to study organic matter... | ecosystem: Environmental > Aquatic > Marine >...
ATTATTCCAGTGAAATCAATGGTGATTTTACAATATCTGATTACAAATTTAAAAAAATAGAATTTTCAATGAGTATCCAAGAACATGATACACTTGAATTAATAGGTATGGCAACTGCGGAACAATCTAAACTAACTAAAAAATTTAAATTTAAAAGTAAAATTACCGATACTTTTGACATATCATTTAGATTTATTGGTCCAAAAGAAACTACAGGCTCCGACATTAAAAGTTTTATGAAAGAAAAGAGGGATGAATTTGTCGGTTCAATAGCTCATGAACTTAAACATAAATATGACTTTTCTAAAAAAAGAAAATCATCATTACATTCAAGAGCGAGATATCGAGCTATATCAGGAAGAGGTTTTGGTAATATAATACCAATTAATCAATTCATACATTTTTTATATTACACACACATAGCTGAGAGTTTAGTTAGACCTAGTGAAATCGCGACTCTTATTGATGATGGAGATATAACCAAAAAAGAATTTGTTAGTTTTTTAACTAATACTAGAACTTATAAAACGCTTTTAGAGATTAGAGATTTCACATACGAAAAATTTAAAGAAGATATTAAATCTGAAATACCAAATCTAAAAAAATTATTCGACATGAATGATATTGGTTATGAAAATCTTTCAGATGATGAGATTGTTGAATTAACTTTAGATTTAGTTTACAAAAATATTAAAAATTGGATAGGTGGTACCGCACACGGATTTTTAACACAAAATCCTTTGGAAGGTCTTTTTGGTTTTAGAGGTGAAAAAGAAATATTTTTTGATAATTTTATTAAAAACTTAGAGAAATTCGGAGACAACTACGAAAAATTCTTTAACTATGAAATTAAAATGTTTCATTACGTTTCCGACAAAATGATTCGTAAACTGATTAAGTTATACGATTTGGCTAAATAACATTTTTTTATTATCTTTGTGGTATGTTAAGTCACGCAGAGTATAATAGGTTCTTGAATGCCGATAAAATTTATCGACAAGAATTTTTTTACCCACATGGTCAAGACAAAAGAACCGCCCAATTAAATAAAATCTTAAGAGAAATTGTTTTAGGTAACCTCACTGTTGATGAAAAATTAATTTGTAAATTTGAATGTGAAGTCCCTAATCAAAAATATAATTTCAGTATCTCGGTACCTAATAGATATAACAACCCTGACATTTTATGGGAAGCGGTTTACCACACAGTTGAAAAAGTTATGACATGGTTTGATTTATCCGAAATTGATAACTTTGAAATTAAGGTTGATGACGGTGGATTTTTTTCAAAATGTACTTACTATGATTTAGCTAGTTGGGGTATGGTTCGTAAATCAAAATTTGGATATACACCAAACTACTCTGATAGTAAAAAACAAAAGATTTCTGAGTGGGTTAAAGTAAAATTTGAAAAAGACCGTATTGAATGGCAAAGACAAATGATTAGAGGGTATTCTTTACTATCTGAAAGTGATGAAACCGCAACAATTAACGGACATAAAGGAATTAAAAGAGTAATAAATAAAATAAAAAAATATGCAAACTTTAGTTTTTAAGACAAACGAAAAAACAACACTATTATTTAGCGGTACACCTGGTGGGTCTAGTCTACTTTTTGAATTCAAAAATACACCAACAGTTAAAGTTAACGATAACTACTATGAGGTTATGATGAAATTAGATGATGGTAAAACCGTCCCTGTTTTTAGAGCACCAATTTCAAATACGAACATGCTTATTCAACAATGATTATGAGAATGGCAAAAGCACCACAAGAACATGTGGACAGGTTAAGACGTTGGATGCAATTCAACGATGAATTATGTAAGATTGACCCAACAAATGAAATTGATTGGGATGAATTTAAGAAAGATTGGAATGATGATGAAGACTTTGGTGAAATCATCAAACATTGCGAGGACGTACAAGGATTTAATTGGGAGTTCTACATGGATTACTACCAAAGACATATTTCTTATATTCATATGAGAATCATACTTGGATATGAAGTGTTAGTTGATAATGCTTGTGACCCAGATTTAGATTATTTGGATTTTAAACCCGAACTTAAAAAAATGTTTGAAAAAGAACCTGATAAGATGATTATTACTTGGAGAGATTAAATATTTTTATTGTCTTTGTGATATGTTTAAAATTTACGAAGTTGGTGGTTGCGTCAGAGACGAAATTCTTGGGTTGAAATCCAAGGACATTGATTATGTTGAGAGAAACATTCAAGACCCAAATGTTGATAAGATTCTTATCTCATCACATAAAGATGTTAGAGACGCTTTAGTTAAAAAAGGAATTCCATTTGTATTGGTATATCCAAATAAAGACATTAAAGATGAATATATCCAAAGGTACAAAGACAGAGGTAATAATGACGCATTTGTTGAGTTGTTGACTAAAAATTGGGACAATTTGATGGAAGAAATGGATAACCAAGAAGGTTGTTATAAAGTTAAATTGGATAGTGGTCAGTACTTAACTGATGTGATTGATTGAAGAAAATGATTGACAATATAGAAATAATAAAACCGTTACTTAACTTCGATGAAGAAGGTGACTTTTATATGCTCTATGTCTTCAAAAGAAAAAAAGACCAACCTGAAGGTGAACGAGATAATCATCAGTCAGTTAGGACTATTAAAACATATTGTGTTGATAGTATTGAATATCTTGATAAAAGATATGATGAGATTAAACAACTTTGTGAAATGTTTAAAGCTCGTGCATACATCCATGTTCAGAAACAAAATCACAAAGACGTGTCGTTAAATATGATGGTAGCACTGGCTGAAAGAATCCGTAATGGTCAGACCAAACAACAACATTTATTTGATTCGGTTGTAGGTCAAATTAAGACTCAGGAAAAAAGATGGATTGTTGATGTAGATACTAAATTATGGATTACTGCACATGCGATTCATCAATACATTAATGAGTGCCGACCTGAAGGTGAAAAAGTTGAAGCGGTTATCCCAACTAAAAACGGATTTCATTTTATCACAAAAAAATTTGATGTTATTGAATTTAAAAATAGATATCCTGAAGTTGAGATACAAAAGAAAAACCCAACATTATTGTATTATCCTGAGTCGCTATAATTTTTTTAAATAATATTTGTTTAATTAGGAAAAAATACTTACCTTTGTAAAAATAATTAATATGAAATACTTAAGTACTGCTTTAATTTATATCGGATTCTTTAGTTTAATTGGTGTTGCTCTTTATGTGACAAAAAATCCACATGTTCTTTGGGCTCTATTATTAACACCATCCATCAATCTTAATACTAAAACTGATGACGAATAATTTTATAAAACTCACACAAACCGATGAAAAAGTTGTATATTTGAATGCGACTTTAATAGAAGGTATTGACCAAAGAGCGGACCACACATTGGTTACTATGGCTTTTAGTTCAGAAAACTTTTATAGAGTTAATGAAACACCCGAACAAATAATTAAAAAAATTGAAGACACAGGAACCTTTAAAACTATTTTTAAATAATATGGAAAAAAGAAGTAATCACTATTTGGATGTTTTTCGTTGGATTGAAAAAGTTATTGATTCCTGTAAAACATATCCCCAAACAATTGTTGCCCGACGACTAATAGATAATTATGAAAATTCTATGAAGATTCAAGGTATTGAATGTAGAACTATTGTTGATTTGGAATATAAATTAAGACTTAAATTACTTGATTTACAATTTAATTTAACTTCCAAAAAAATACTTGATAATCAGAAATAAAAATAATATAATTTTATTTATATGTCTTTTCAGGTAAAGGCGGATTAAGTAAGAACTTTTCATTAATCCATTTTCTTAATTCGTTTTCAACAAATAATTCAGGGACTTCTTCGTCATCAGGCATTGAATCGGCTAATTGTGATATGTGGTTCGCGAACTTAAGTTTGTATTTATCATCCATCATGGTTATAAGACCATCAGATATAAAAAATATTCTTGACAACGGGTCTTCAATACTCAACTCACCTTCAGCTAAATCAAACGATTTCATTATTGCTTTACCCCACCAAGTTTTATAACTTTGTGTTTCAGTTATTGTAGGTCTAAATATTTTATTTAAAGCTCTTAACGACGAACCAATAAAACCCATAATTGCAACTTGAGGTAAAAACCAAGGTATTAATCTAATTAACGCTTTAAAACCTCCTTCACCAACACCCTTTAATAATCTTTCTCTTTTCGCTGAATCAACAAGAGCTCTCAACTGACCAAAAGTTATTTTACCTTGTGCTTTACAAAACTTTTCGGCTTTACATATATTATCAACGGCTTTATGTGATGGTGTAACATCTTCCATCATTTTTAATACTTGAGATTCCGTTATTATTATTTTCATATTTTATAAATATTAGAGTATTTATATTATATTAAATAATATGAGTAATTCTGGTGAAAAAATTTTAGTAACATTTAATGATGAGGGTTGGGACTCTATCGAACCATTTTTTGGTAAATTTGAAAACTTCTATAACTACTTAAAAAAATACGGTGTTCTTAATCAATTATCATTGAAAAAAATACCTGACGAACTTTATAATGAATATGCTTATTATTTAATGCAAGATTATCCTGATTATGTGGTTAATTACATCGTAGACAATACTTTAACTGACATAGAAAAAAAAGGTGATGAGTATTATTTGAGGTTACGAGACAGAGAAGAGGTTTCAGATTTTTTCCGAGGTGGTGGATATCGTGGTGATAAAGCCAGAGACATAGTTAAAAATGTTATGGGTGAAGATTGGTGGGACCCATATTACGATACAACTGATGATGTTTATAGAGATGTTGTTGAGGAATTAAATGAAGAAAATTTACGATATTTTAAACAGAGAGTTCTCAATGAATTAAAAGATGTTAAAATTGAACTTGATGGTAAGTCATCAGAAGAAATGGAAGAAATCGCGTCAGAACAAGGACACGATGACCATTTTTTTGTAACACCTGAGAATATAGATAGAATTGTTGATGATTCCGATACGATGGAAAATTTATTGAAGTATCATTTACAGGACATAAGAAACGATTTATATTCAGTACACTCACAAGGATACAACGATGCTTATACATCTGAAATATGGGAAGATATAATGAGTGAATTGTCAACTTATTTTAAACCCGAATTTCATTCAGAAAGTGTAAAAGTTGGAGATAAAACAAAATATGTTGAATACCTTAAAATAAATGACCTAAAGTCAATTATATATGATTATTTATACAATTACAAAGATAGTAGTTATAATGATGATATGATGGAATATCACGGAAGTTTTACTGGTGTCCTAACAAAAATGATGGATGAAATATCAGGTTATGATTTTCTTGATTTTAGAATACCCGATTACCCCGATTCAAGTAGAGTTGACAGAAATATAAATGAACTCTTCAAAGACTACTTTTAAAATGGATACTAGAATACTATCTTTATTTTACAATAATTTTTTAACTCCGTTAAAAAAAGAATTTCATGGAATAGAATATACTGTTACTCCAAATGAGTATGATGGTGGTATTGATTTTAATTTTACAAACCCAAAAAACTTATCAGTAAATACAAATGTCTTGAATGGTGAGGTTGAAGAACTAATTAATGACTTTGTTAAATTTTTACCAAAAAAAGAAAGTGATTACAATAACCCTATTTTTTTCGACATTTTAAAAAAAGTTAATACATTCTATAATGGTGAATTAGTTAATAAAAAAAGAGGTGAAATATATCTATCAAAAGAAGACATTGAAAAATACAAAAGATTAGCCAAAACTCTAAATGTTTTTAAAATTAATGATTTTTTTAGTCCTTGTGATGTGACCTTTTCAGACCTTGTTGCCGAAGACGCAGAAGCAATTAGACTTGATTTAAATGTTAAATTATTATACCCTGAACTTAATGGTAAGTTTGTAGATAAAAAAGAACTTGTTGAGTTTTTTAACGAGGCTTTTGAAGATGATAGGTTTTATGAATACATAAACTATAGTTTTGCCGACGTATTATTTAATGATATTTGGGAAAATCCATTATTGATAGATAAAAACTATATGTTTATGATAAGTAATATTGATTTTTTTGATAAAAAAGGTGATAGAATAAGATGGTGGGAATCTCCTTAAATTTTAGTAATATGGAAACAATATGTAACACACTAACAGTTAATTCTTTTGAAGAAGTTATTAAATTATTGGTTAAAGAAAAATTAAATAAGTACCAAAAAAACAAAATTAAAGAATTATTAATTAGAATGAAAAGAGATTTAGATGAGTTATCTAGTGACTTAGATATTTTGGATACTTATTTCCATGAAATACAAAGTATAATTTGTGTTGATTAAATAGCAAAACTTTCACCACAACCACAATTTCTTGTTGCGTTAGGGTTTTTATATTCAAATCCCTTACCATTTAAACCATCTGAATAATCTAATTCAGTTCCAATCAAATACAGGAAAGATTTTTTATCAATACAAACTTTGATATTATCGTACTCGAAAGAATGGTCACCTTCGTTAAGTATATTATCAAATGACATGTCATAAGATAAACCTGAACAGCCACCACCTTTTACACCAACACGTAAAAAATGCTCTTCAGTTATTGTTGGGTCTTCAGAAATTAGTTCGTTTAATTTTTTTAACGCTTTTTCAGAAATTGTAAAGATTGGGTCCATAAAATAAATTTAAACTCGGACTGCAAAAGATAAAGCTTTGAATTCTGTGGCGGCTTTACGTAAGTCACAAATAATTGGACTTATTTCATTTTTTTCATATCTGTTTTTAAGATTATTACAATCATTTAACATTTCATGAAGTCTAATAATGTACTTATCTTTTTTGTTGTTTTTCGTTTCCTTTAATATAGTTTCAGTTAATTCTTTCATTTTAAAACAACTATCTTCAGGAAATTTGTTTGATTCTAAATCAATACTTGCGTTCATCAATGTATCCGAAACTTCAATAAAAACATCACTGAGAACCTTCTTTTTGGGGTTTTCACCTTTAAAGTAAGACTCAACTAAGTCTTTAGAATAATTGACAAAACCATTTAACATATGATATAAATATTATGAAAATCATAAGTATTTATTGTTATGAGTGAAAAAGATGATTTGGTCTCATTTAAAAGTAGTTTTTTACCTAATTTGAATATAAATGTTATATTCAAAGAAAACCCGCATTATCCACAAATCAAAGAAATTTTTGATATGTATGGTTATGGATTTTTAGCACCTGAGTTTAAAACTATTTTTATTGACGGTGAAATATTTTTAGGTGAAGAGGGATTTTCATTTGATGATTTAAAATTCATTGAAGCACATGAAGTGTCTCATTTAATTTTAAATCACGATGGACCAAGAAATGAAGAAGACGAAATTGAAGCTGATTTAGGAGCTTATATTTTATTAAAAAATAAGAATATGTCTACCGAAAGACTTGAAGACGAATTTGAAAATAGACACGGCATTCCTTTCTCAGAAGAATTATTATCAATAGTTAAAGATAGAATGTAATGAAAGATTTAATTAAACACATATTAAGAGAAGAATTTAATTTAAATGAGTTTAAAATTAACCGTAAAAGTTTATTACACGATTTACAAGTAATGGACTACAGTCTTGAAGATGCTGAAGATGAATTAGAATACCATATAAAATGGTTTAAATCTTTACCCAATGAGTTAACATTATATCGTATGATATATGTGGATAATAAAGACGATATAAATATGAAAGAACCTGGGTCCCATTATTCAATGGATAAAGAAAACCTGGTTAATTTTCATGATTATGCAATTGGAATTGGCGATGAAAAATATCTTTTAACCGTTGTTGCAAATAAATCATTAATTGACGCACAAGCCACGATATCCAATAACATACTTTACCCAAACGAAAAAGAAATAACATTAAATAAAAGAGGTAGAGGGGTTAAAATAGTAAAAATTGATAAAATATCAGATTAATGTCAACATCAAGACCATTTGCTTATAACACAGGTAGTACAATTTCAGGAACTGAACAAATAGGTAGTTTGGCAATTGGTGTTGATGCACTTGATTATTCAGAACAACCTGGTGGTGTTCAGTGGTGGAATGGTCCTGATGAAGATTTGGGTTATGTTATTGCGTTACCAAATACCTCAGGAACACAACCTAACGATTTAGGAATACCCGCATATGTTGGATTTGAAATGAGTGAATTAAAAACTGAGGAATCTTTTGTTAGTTTGGTTAATCAATTATTTAATCAGTCTTTTACCACTGGTAATGAATGTAAAACATATCTAAATAATAACGGATTTTGGACAAGTTGGGTTAATTTAACACCTACAATAACACCAACACCAACTCCAACTCCAATACCAACAATTGTTTCGTTTACAACTGTAGAAACGACAACTTGGACCGCACCAGCAGGGGTTACTTCTGTTGAATATTTAGTTGTTGGTGGTGGTGGAGGTGGTGGAAATGGATACGACACTGGCGGTGGAGGCGGAGGTGCTGGCGGTATGGTCTTAACAGGAACATTATCAGTTACACCTGGTAATTCATATACGGTTATTGTTGGTAGTGGTGGAACTGGTGGTGATGGCACAAGGGCTAATAATAACGGAACGCCAGGAGACGATTCAGTATTTGATTCAATAACCGCTTTAGGTGGTGATTTTGGTAATGGAAGTAGAACGGTACAAATTGCGGTTGGTAGAGGAGGTTCTGCTCAAGTAAGTAATACTACAACACCTACAGGTGGTGATGGTGGTGGAAACGCAGGAAGTGCTGTTGGTGGTTCGGGAGGTGGTGGTGGAGGTGCCACAGGAAATGGCGGTAATGGTTCTGCTTCTTCAGGTGGTAGTGGAGGAGCTGGTTTATCATCTTCTATTTCAGGGTCAGCGATTACTTATGGTATTGGAGGTAACGGCGCAAGAGGAAATGTTGCGACAACAGGTGCCAATGGAACTACAAATAGAGGAAATGGTGGTGGAGCAGGTGGATGTAGTAGTGGATGTGGTAGAGCTGGTGGTAATGGAGGTTCGGGTATTGTAATACTCAAATATTAATATTTATCAAAAATAAAATATTTCATAATATCAAAGTAAAGTAGTAACTTTGAGGTATGACAACTCCTTGGTTTATTTTAATATTTTTCATCATATATGTGATGTTTAGAAACAACAAACGTAATTATAACGATAATGATGGGTGGGATTAAATTCTCTTTCAATATATTTATGATATATGAGAGATTTAATTAAAAAGGTATTACGTGAGTCCAATGACGAATCTGACAAAGAGTTTATTTCTAATTTTGACAAAGAAAGAGCCCGCATTCAAAAAACTGTACCTAGTATAATTAAATTTTTAAGTAACGGATTAGAAGGGTATGACTTATATGATATATCAACTGGTGAAAGAGGTGTTGCATATGGTTCAACCATTTATTATAACGATGTAACAGGTGAAAGAGAAACTTTTAGTTCTAAAATACCTACAATAACTTTACGTTTTATAGATTTAACTCATACACAAAAACGAGAAGTTAGACACAAAGTTTATCATCATATTAAAGACCTGTTTGGTATTAATTTGATGTTATATGGTACTCCTCTTGATGTAAAATTCATTAATTTAGAGGAAGAAGAGTTCTAATGAAAGAAAAATTATTACGTATAATAAATACTATGGGCCTTTTTAGCGTACCAAAAATACTTGGAATATCAATATATGAAGTAATACATTTAATTGGCGGTGTGGAAAATTTAACATTTAACCAAAGGTTAAGATTTATTACAGATTTCACAAAAGAAGCTGGTGGTGTTAGTTTTGGTGAAATGGATTACGACCCAATCAGACTAAAATCAAACGATGAAGAATATCATGAAATAACTTACTTGGGTAGTCAAAAAGCAATTGTTGATGTATGGGAAGGACCTGGCTTTGTCGATAATGCAGGTGAGTATGGTATTAGTTACTATAATTTACCTGATGATATATTTAATGAGATTTTTGATTTACTTGTTGAGTTTTATTATAAAACTTATAATGAGGATAGTTTATGAGTTATTTAGTCGCCAATTTACCACCAATACAGTGTTATGTTAAAACAGACGGGTCAAAAAACAAAATACCTGTGAGAATTAATTAACACAAATCTTATATTTATGTTATATGTCTGATAACATAAATCCAAAAAAAATTGAGCTGTTAGAGAAAATGCTAAATCAGCTAATGCCAAAAATTTATCCTGTTATAAGATATATTAAAATATCTGGCCCTAAAAAAAATAGATTTACTTGGGGGGTTTCTTATTTAACCTATGATATTAATGTATACACGACAATACCTGAATACATAACAAAAGAAAATTATTGGACTAGTGATTATAGAGATATGGATTTTTCTTACATGGGTCACTATCACGTTGACGAAATGTTAAGATACGTTGGACTTGAACCATTTGATTTCTATAGACAGATTTTTGTTTACAATATAAACGATGAATTAATAGGTGAATTTTAATATGACAAGGGAAGAACAAGTAATACAAAAAATGATATTGTCACACATTAGTGGTTATAAATTACCAAAAGATTTTAGCGGTGTTGCGGTTGATATATATCCAACAGATTATGGTACGGAATGTCATATTACTTTTTTATTAAGCAAACCATTCAAACAGAAAGAGTCGGACTTGTTATTTGATATTTCAAGAGATACTAAAGTATTTATTGAGAAACTTTTTGGTAATAAATTCAAGTCTCATATATCCGTTTCAAATAGTACTGTAGATAGTTATGAAAGTACTAAATGGTGGTATGAAGAAAAAAAATTAAACAAGAAAGATAATGAATAAAATAGAAGTTAAGAAAAACTTAAATATATCGGCAAATAAAATTAAAACTTTATTATCAACTAGTGCTTCCGACCTTATAGAAAATCTTCAGGTTGATGTCGTGGATATGGAATATAGTGAACCCAACAGTGAATTATATATGGTTCTATTAGAATTTACATTTCAAAGTTACAGTGAACAAATATTTGATGAGTTTTTAAAATTATGTACTGAGATAAATGATAAAATGAATAGTTTTATGGATATGATTTCTTTCGACAATGAAGGTAATTTAAAAACTAGAAAAAGTGGTGGGGTATTACAACACTCAGGTCAACCATTAATTAGTAAAATTGAATTTAGTCATAAAGATGAGACGGTCCAATTACAATTAGATTATATGTTCTACAATTAAATGAGAGAAATGTATTTACATAATTATATAAATTTTAAACCTCTTCTTAAAGAAGATGTTAATGATAGTATATCTTCTTTTTTAGACAAAATAGAATCAAAACATAAATTGAGTGAAGAACTACGCAATAAGATTGAGGACTTCATTGAAAAATCGGGATGTGACAAAATAGAGTTTGCTAAATTTAGATTTCCTGCTTTAGGTGTTGCGGTACACGATGGGGTGTTAATAAATGAAATGGCACTATATCAAAAATTGGAAACTTTAATTTTTGTTATATTTCATGAAATAGCTCATCAATATCAATTTAAGAAGTATGGTGAAGAAAAAATGTATGAGTGTTATGTTGGTGATATATCTGATGATGAGGCAGCAGAGTTCTTACAAAAAACAGAAATAGTTGCTGATGAATTTGCCACAAGAAAGTTAAGAGAACTTCAAAAGTTAAACTTAATTGAGAGTTCTTTTGTTCCACCACAAATGTATAAAAATATACCAAAACCTCAAATAAATCAGGTTGTCACAAATATTAGAATGTCTTTAAAAAGGCAAAATATAAAATCACCTGAAAAGATTAGTGAGTTTTTCTATAATATGGTTAAAGATAATTTATAAAATGGATAAGTTTGACTTTACAGATTCTGATAAAAATAAACAAATATTAAGGAACATGATTGAAAAGGTATTAAAAGAAGAAACACAAATACCGATGGCTCTAAGAAGAAGACTTCATTTTGTTGATGAAGAACTTCTTTATAGGTTAAGTGCGGTGTACAGACCTGACAGCATATGTAGATTTGAAAGTGGTGAAGAATTATTAGATGTTATTGGTGAAGAGGTAATTGACTCAATGTATTGGAATTATTTTTCAAGTATTGATGATAATTCTGGTGAATGGGGTGAAATGTATTATGCTATGATAAAATACATAGAAAATAAATATGGTAATAAAATAAAAGAGTATTATCATATTAACTGTGGTAATTGATAATTAAAAATTAATTTATTACCTTTATACCATGCAAAAAGCGGTGTATAAATTAATCGATAAATTTATTGATGGTTCTGATGTATATTATTACAAAGATTC
>Ga0070749_10002492_pt1 | contig 12361 bp, 9 predicted proteins | sample VirMetDEL_Nov_18_FD_75180 | JGI IMG/M metagenome (GOLD analysis project Ga0070749, IMG submission 75180) | Aqueous microbial communities from the Delaware River and Bay under freshwater to marine salinity gradient to study organic matter... | ecosystem: Environmental > Aquatic > Marine > Coastal...
GAATTAATAATAATATGGAGTTATTTTTAAATCATTTTTTGGAACACACTCATGCATTACCAGAGATTAATATACAAATACCGGATAAAGAAATAGTAATAGAGGATAAGACAAGAAAACCCCCGACTATTAGATATATGGGTAAAAAAGATTTTAAAGTTGGTAATAAAGTTATAACAGTACCTAACCCTCCATTAATAATTCCTGGCCGAATACAAAAAAGAAAAATAAAGAAAACAATAAAATACGATGATATAACTATTGGTGGAAAAGAAAATCCAAGAGAATCTACATCACCTATTTCTTCTACTGAGACGAATTTTATTAATGATGAGTTAGATAATATTAGTGAAAAGTTTAACATAAATAATAAAAAATTATTTGAATTATCACTAACCATTCACGATATTTTAAGTAAAGTAAATTTTTTGAATTAGAGAAAAAAAATGGCTGGAAGTATAAATTTAAAAATACCACTTAATAATAAATACGATTCATTTTTTGACGGAAACAAAGACACATTAAGTTATATAAATGAAAATATAATGTCTTTGTTGCTAACAAAAAAATATGAAAGACCTATGAGTTCCGTAGGTCTTTCTGAAACTACAATAAATAATGTTTTATTTGAGCCAATCAGTGAAAATGTTTTACAAGGAAAACTTTCTAGTGAGATAAGAAAATTGATTGACAAATATATAGTAGATAATAAAGGAAATCAATTAATAAATGTTTTAGGTGTAAAATTATACACTAAAGAAAAAAATCCAGAATTAGTAACTACTTATGATACGATTTTAGTAAAAATAATATATAGGTTAAATAACATTGTAGAAGGCGATGGTGTTGCAATAGAAGAGCAAAACCAAGCTATTCAAATAGAAATTAATAATACATAAATAGAGAAAATAAATGACAGAAAAAGTTAATCTAGATAAAGTAACAAGACAGATAAACTATCTTTCTAAAGATTTTGACGCATATAGAAATGATTTTATAGAATATATTAAAAGATATTATCCCGATGAATGGCAAGATTTTAGTGAAGCTAGTCCAGGAATGGCACTTCTTGATTTAATAGCTTATTTAGGTGATTCTCTCACATACTTATTAGATAGGCAAGTTAATGAGTGTTTTTTGGATAGAGCAGTAGAAGAAAAAAACTTAATGAATCTTTGTCAAAATATGGGATATAAACCAAAATCAGTTTCACCATCTTTAGTTGATATATCTGTTAGTGCAACTTTTTTTGATACAGTAAGCGCCTCAACATTATTTAAGTTAAGTAAAGGTATGCAAGTAGGTACATCTTCTGGTAAAAACATTGTTTTTGAGACAATAGATGAAATAAATTTTTCTTCTAGTGAAAACAGAACTACAAAACAACTAGGCGATGGAAGAACCGAATATAGTATTAGTGGAATTAGGGCAATAGCTGGTACAACTAGAACATTTTCTTTTACTGCACCAGACACCCCCATACCATTTTATAATTTAAAAATACCCGACAAGGAAATTACAGAAATTATTTCTGTAACTTCGAGTGATGGTAATGAATGGTATGAGGTTAATAATTTAGCTGAGGAAATTATTTTTTATGGTGAAGAGAATAAAACATCAACTTCTGGTGATGTTTCTCACATTCTCAAATATAAAAAAATACCAAGAAGATTTTTTAAAAAAGTGGATGAAAATGGTGGTATCTCTATAACTTTTGGATCTGGTGTATCTAATACTGAAGATTATAATATCATACCTAATCCGGAAGATTTTGTTTTACCGCCTAATTTAAGGGGGTCTGTTTCTGGATTTAGCCCGTCATATATTGATTCTTCTAATTTTTTAAGAACTAATTCATTAGGTATTTCTCCTTCAAAAACTTCTTTAACTGTTGAATATAGAGTTGGTGGAGGATTAAATACAAATGTACCTTCAAGATCTATTAATAGAATATTAAATAGAAATATAGTTTTTGAAGATTTAAATAGTATACAAAATTTTGGTTATGAAGTTGAACAACAGTTAAAGACCTTACAGTGTATTAATATTAATCCGGCAACTGGCGGTAGAGAAAAAGAAAGTATTGATTCTATAAAAAATAACGCTATAGCCTTCTTTAATTCACAGGGAAGAGTTATAACACTTCAGGATTATCAAGTTCGTTGTATGTCAATGCCATCTGAATACGGTAGACCCTTTAGAGTATATGCTAGAAAAAATACAAATAATAATTTAGGTGTTGAGTTAGTAGTTTTAGGTTTAAATTCAGAAGGTAAAATATCAACATTAAATGGTATAATAAAAAATAACATAGAAAGTTATATAAAAAGATTTAAATCTTTTTCTGATACTATTAATATTGTTGATGGAAAAATAGTCAATATTGCTATTGATTTCACAATTGTACCAAATCCTAATTTTGATAAAAGTGAGTGTATAGTTGAGGGTTTAAATATAGTAAAAGATTCATTAAAAACATCATTAACTAATTTTAATGATAATATAGTTATTAGTGATTTAATTTATAAAATACAATCATCAAATAAAATATATTCTGTATCTAATATGAAAATATTGAATAGATATGGTGTTTTTTCAAATAAAAATTATTCTAATTATAGTTTTAATATTACTTCTAATACTATTAATGGCGTATTAAGTTTTCCAGAAGATGTTTTGTGGGAAGTTAAATATCCTAATAGTGATATTATATGTAGGTTAGCTTAATGAGAAGAAAAAGAATACCAATAAATGATAAGTTTTCTAAACCCAATAAAAGATGTGAGATATGTGGTGAAACAAAAGCTATAGACAATCACCACATAATACATAAATCAGAAGGTGGTTCTGATTACGGATTAAACAGAGTTTGGTTGTGTCCCAACCATCATAGAATGGTTCATAATGGATATTTATTAATAAAGGGTTGGGATGATTACGGATATACTTTAAAACTTAATTACGAATTTAGAGAAAAGATATGTCAATAGTAAGAGCATTTGCTGATCAAGATTCTTGGATAACGGATTCAGCTACAGGTGCAAATCATGGTTTATCTCCCATATTAGAAGTATGGAATAAATATGATTTAAGTGATGAAAAAAAATATTGGGCTAGATCATTGATTAAATTTTCATTGACAGCTTTAGAAAATGGAATAAAAGTTGATGGTATTTATCCAGACCCAAGAACAGATAATACAGTAAGTGCTTATATATATATGTTTAATGCGGAACATGGTGATCCTCAAGCTACAGATTTTGATCTTATAGCATTACCATTAACCGCAAACTGGATAGAAGGTACTGGATTAGATAATGATACTAATTCTCACACAGGGGCTGTTAATGCCGTATATGCTACTAACACATTAAAGTGGGAAGATATATCTAGTTCATTGAGTGGAGCTGAAGCTTATCATGGTCACGGTACTGGTACTTATGATCCAAACTCATCTACTATGCATTTTACAAGTGGTGAAGAAGATTTAAAATTAAATGTAACCACTTGGTTTAATGAAATATTAGATGGAACAAGTGCAAATAATGGTTTTCTTATAAGAATGTTTGATGCACAAGAAGCTAAAACAGATGCTGAAGCAATTGCTGCGGGTGTTCCTACTTCCGTAACAGCTGTTAGTTTTTTCACAAAAAAGTTTTACGGAAGAGAAACAAATACAAGAAAACAACCATATCTTCAGTTAGAATGGCCCGGTGAAATAAAGGATGATAGAAAATTAATACATTTCTCTAGAAGTGGTGATTTATATTATTATAATATTGTAGATGGTGTTTATGAAGATTTGGATGGGACAAATAAATTTCCCGGATTCGTTACATTGAGTGCAGACGGTACAGCTATAGAACCCTATAATTTGACCGCAAACAGGGTTTCTAAGGGTGTTTATAAAATAAACATAGGTACAGCTCAAAATGATTTAGAAGAAGCTCTTACGGGTGTTAACATTGCTCTAACGTCATCTACGGTTTTTACCGATACTTGGTCTGTTACAAGTGCTGGTTTTGAGACATCTGAAATATTCTCATTTAATCCAACATTACCACAACGAGGAAGTCAATCAGTAAGTACGTCAAATTATCATATAGCATTACCTAATCTTAAATATGATTATGAAAAAGGATATGTTGGAAAAATAAGAATATTTGTGATTGATAAATCAACAAAATTTCAAACATTAACAGGTTCATCTACAGCTATGAACAATTTTATTGTTAAAAATGGCACAGTTCAAATAAGAGAAAAAACAACGGATTTAATAGAAATAAAAGATGTTAACTTATCATATGATAGCGAAGGAAATTATTTTGAATTAAATACTAATAATTTATATCCAGATGTAGAATATAAGGTTGTTTTAAAATTAAATATAAGAAATGAAGTATTGATACTAGATTTTCCAGATAAATGGAACTTTAACATATTATAGGATTAAAATATGGCTGATGGATATACATTTGATAGTATTAGTCAATCACTTTCTGCCTTAGGTAGTGCTTCTAGTGATTTAGTTCAACTATCGCTAACTGGTAGGGATAGTTACGTAAGACCAAAAACTGACTATAGTATATTTAGTGATCATGTTTTTTTTGGTGATGCTAAAAGAAAATTTAGTGCTTCATTAACAAATATAATTGATAACTATCCTATTGGTAAAAATGCTACTGATATACTATCTTTATGTGCACAAAATATATATCTTGTTGATAAATTTTATAAAGAATCAACAGGTTTTGATAAATGGTTATTAGAAGAATTAAGTAAGGGGACATTTGATGGAAAAAAATATAGTGTAACAGCTTCAGCTGTAAATGACCAAGGAGAAACAGTATCATTAATATTAATTGATAGAGATATTGATAACAATATTATAGGCGATCAGGTTTCATTATTAACAGAAATAGAAAAAAGAGTTAATAAGTATGAAGTAGAGAATAAAATAATAATAGATCAAACTTCAGGAACTTCATCTTATTATTTATTTTCATCAACTGGTTCTTCTAGAAAATTATTATTTATATCTCCTACAGCAGAATACAACATAAAAAGAACACAAAAACTTCATAATATGGTTCCTCAATATTTTTTTGAAGGAGATCAAAAAAACAATTTAGAAAAATTATTATCAGTATGGGCTGAAATAATTGATGATTTAAAATTATATATTGATAATATACCCAATTTAAAAAATTTGAGTTATGAAGAATATAATACAATACCAGATAAATTTTTACCAGTAATAGCAAAAGAATATGGCATTAATTTATTTGATGGCGGTAAGATTTTTGATGTTTCTAAATCTTTAGTTAATAGTTCGGCAAGTGGTTATACTTCTCAGAGAATAACATATACTCTTTGGAGAAGAATTGTTAATAACATGATGTTATTGCTTAAAACAAAAGGAACTAAAGAGTGTCTTGATATAATAGCTAGGTTGTATGGTATAGATGAAAATTTAATAAAAATAAATGAATATTCATTTTTTAATGGACCTAATAAGGTAAGAGAAGTAAATGAATTACCATCTCCTATTCTTTATTCTAACGGGAGTTGGTATATTCAAACAACAACTGATGCTGTTGATAGTAGTTCTCTTTATTTTGATTTTCCCTCTGGTCAAGATTTTACTATACAAGCGAGAGTATCAGTTACATCTGAACAGGAACATATAATATTTGAGCACCCTTATTATAATATAAAAATTAATAATGATAATACTTTACAATTTAACTCTATAACAACACCTTCTGTTCAAGTTCAAACTTCATTGAACGAAACTTTATCGGCCTTTATGAGAGTTCCTAGTAATTTTGTAAATATTGCAGCATCTAGAAGTGGAGATAATTTAAATATTTATCTTATGGCCTTATCTGGATCTTCTACGGGCGGTAATGATATAGTAGCTTCAGCAAAAGCTACTTATAACAATGTTAATGTTGGGTTAGAAGATTATAACTCTCAGGGAGGTACTGTTGGAGGAGCTACAAATTTTCCAGGCATATCTAATTTTAATGGATATATTCATCAAATAAGAACTTGGGATGCCGCCTTAACAGATGCAGACTTAATTGAACATACTAAAAATTTTGAATCTGTTTCTATTAATAACTCTTTAACAGCAACATCTCCAGTATCTTTTTCAAATTTGAAATCCCATTTCAAATTAAAAGAAAATTTAATACTACAATCACCTTATGATTATATAGTTAATTCAGTTTTTAATTCTAAACCAGCTATTCCGATTAATTTTGGAACAACAGAAAATCACTATAATATTTTTAATACAAAAAGAATAACTAATATTTATCCTATTGGAATGGGTGCTGACAATGATCGCATAAGACAAGAAGATAATATAGATGATACACAAAAAGATGTTGGATATATTAGTTTTTCTTTTAATCCTCTAAATTCATTAAATAGATTAATAAAAAACTACATACAAGATGTTAATTTATATGATTTAATGGGAGAACCATTAGATCATAATTCTCATAAATATCAATCTAATTTTGTCATAAAATGGCATGAATTAACTAATTTATGGGGTATTGCCTTAAATAAAACATATGACTCTGATCCATTATTAAATGAAATATTTAAAAGTGGTGGAGGTGATCCTATTGACCCTAATACTGTTGGTGCTACTGGTAATATGGATAATATCACTGATTATAACAATTTTATAAAATCAATGAGTAATTTTGATGATATATTTGGGGGTATGTTTAAATTTTACAAACAATTTATTCCAGCTAAGACAAGTGTCTTAGCTGAAGGTGTTTATATTGAACCTCATATTTTGGAAAGAAGTAAAATAAAAAGAACATTTGGTTATAGAGTAGAAAATATTATTGATATTGATGAAAATTCTTTTACGGCTGGAAATAATGTTATATCATATGATGAGGGTAAAACTGAATATAACGCTATTCCTTCATTAGTTGTTTTTGAGCCAACAATGAGAACAATAAATAATCACTTCTTAATAGGTGATCTATCTATAACTGGTTCTGGTTCTGCTAATGTGACAGATTTAGCAGCTAGTGCTGCAACTACTGCTACATTTCAAGGTTTTCAATATAAAGATAACAATATACAAAGTTATTTTGATAATAATTATTCTACCAATTCTCAAATGAATAATTTAAAAACAAAAAGCTCTGTAAATAAACCTACATTTTCTCAAGCTAGGTATGGTAGAATATCACCAATTAATGTTACGCCAGCTTCACCTCAACAAAGTGAAATAGATATAACATTAGATCAATATATAATATCTCCAATAGCAAATCCTTCAAGTCAAAGAGGGTTTATAAGTGGAAGAGTTAGAATGATAGTTGGTGGTGAAGATTTTAAAACTGATAATTCTTCTATAAGTTTTGAATTTCCTGCATCGGGTGATGGTACAAATCTTTTTGTTGCAGAGATTGGAGATATTGATGCTGGAAAAGGTAGAATAGTAAAAGATAAAGATTTATCATTAACAATACCGTTGGATACAAAAAATGTAAGATTTTTATTAAAATTAAGTGATGTTGTTACTTCATTAAGTGCTGTTGGTGGAAGTGTTACACAGGCAATAGTTGATGATACAGTTTCTGGTAGTTTAGGTATTGTGCCTATAAAAGTAAATAATTTATTCAATAATAAATCTTATATTTTCAGAGTTGCTATAAATTCAGATTCAACAAAGGATACTGATTTTATTAGACAAATAACACAAACAGGTATTGAGAAATTGCAATCATAGGAGTTTATAAATGATATATTCAAATAGTTATAATCATATTAATATTGATGATGTACAATTTATTTTTAATTTTTTTAAAAATAAAAAGAGAGATAAAATATTAGAAGTTTTCCCTTATGCTGGATCGCTTAGCATTTCATTGTCTGTTTTTTTTGATCAAGTTGATTCTTTATACAACACTAATGAATTATACAGTCCTGGATTAAAAGAACATATAAAAATTAATAAAATAAATAATATTAAAAGAATAAACACTACAAACAACATACAATCATTTTATGAAATTTTACATGAATATTCTTATATTTATTGTCATAATATAGAAAATATAGACATTGAGTTGGTAAGTAAAAAAATAAAAAATGAAGGTGGTTTGTTTTTATTATACAAGAACAAAGATAATAATTTAATAGAGAGAATACATATACCAAAATATAAGAAAACACCTTCTATTGAAGAAAAAGTAGAAGAGAAAATAGAAGAAGTTGATGATAGTGAAGATAATATTGATAATAATGATCAATTAAAAGAAACAAAGAAAAAAAGAAATAGTAGAAAAACAAACAAATAACGATATTTATTATATACAATATTTTTATTAAAAAGGTATATAACTTTTAAAAAGGAGCGGTATAGTGGCATTTCTTGATTCTTCAACGGCGGTTATAGACGCCATATTAACGAAAAAAGGTAGAGAACTATTAGCTAGAAATGATGGTTCTTTTCAAATAACAAAGTTCGCTTTTGGTGATGATGAGATTAATTATCAATTATTCGATATTTCTAACACTAATAATCCAGAAGAAGATATATTAAATTTACCCGTTTTGGAACCAATTTCAAACGAAGATGTGGCTTTATTAAATAGATTAATAACAATGCCCAAAGGAACATTAAGGGTTTCTACATTAACTGTTCAACCATCTTCCTCTACTGTTTCTTTTGGATCTAGTTTAACTTTTTCTGTTTTAACAGAAAATGGTTCTGACCCTCAAGGTTATACAGCAACGGTTAGAGATGAAAATATAGCTGTGTTAACAACAGAAAGTGTTAGTATTAACGCTGAAAATGTTGGTGTTTTTACATTAAGAACTGGATCTAATGGAGGTGGTAATTCTGGTAACACCATTGTTGATATAGTTGGTAATAATAGTGGGTCTAGAGGCACTTTTTCATTAACTGTATTGCCTGAGGTATAAAAATGTCTTTTAAAAATTTAACAACCGATAGTATCATAAATAATGAGGTATTATATACCACTAATTTTAATATAGATTCGTTAGAGTTAGCCAGATCTAGAAATATTTTATCTTATGTTACACAAAATAATTCTACATCGTTTTTAGTTAATGCTCAAGGCACAACCACTACTACTCCTTTAAGTGGAACTTTTAGACATATTTCTAATTACTTTTTTTCTTCTTCGGCTGATGCGGCTATACCTTTATCACACGATTCAACCACAACAACAGGAACAGTTAGAGTAATACAAATAGGTAGAACTACTGTTGATGATGGTGTGTTAAGTGGGAGTGTTACTGCAACTATGTCATTTGGCGCTATTACTGATTTTGTATTTATTGATGTTCCAGAACAAGAAATAAGTAGTAGTGTTGGTAGAAAGGGTAGTTTAGTTGAAAAAAATGATACCAATAATGTTGTAGGTAGTATTTTTTATGACACCGGAACTTTAGTTTTTCATGGAGGGGATTCTGATACTAACTTTGTAACAGATGCTGTTTCTGGTTTCGCTTTTGGTCCGGGAGCCACAGCTGCTACAATAGCTATAAATAATTTAAGTTTTAAATCAAAAAATAAAATTCAAAGAACTTCTTTCTTTTGTAGAGCATTAAATCAAGAATTTAATTATACTAATAATGTAACTTCATTATCAGATATTACTTTAGGTACAATTACTGGATCTTTGACAAGTAATCCTACATCATTTATAACAACTGTTGGTTTATATAATGACAACAATGAATTATTAGCAGTTGCTAAAGTATCTCCACCAGTAAAGAAAAACTTTGATATAGAAAAAACATTTAATGTAAGATTACAATATTAAAAAATGTTCAAGCTTTTTGATATAGATAATATAAAGAAGTATAGTATATCCGATGAAAATATTATAAGTTTATCTGAGGATAGTATATGTGCCAATGGTGTGCATTTTCTAACAGGTATAAGAACTTTAGGAAAAATAGAAACTTTATATGATAATCAAGAAGAAGAGCTTAATTTTGAATTAAATTATAAAAAAGAAATAAGATATAAGTTTGATTTCACAGCTATACCATTACTAGGTCAATCATTAAGTGCTGATATGATTACTGGTGTTTATAGTAGTTCAGCTGATCAAATCTATAATAATCAAACAAACAATGTAATTAAACAACAAAGTATATTTGATTATATACAAGGGTATCTTTATAGAGAAGATAAAAATTATGATCCATCAGCAACTGGTCTTAAAAGTTCCTCTACTGGGGTTGACGTTTCTGTTTTAAGATTATTAAATATTAGTAATGATTTGTATATAGATGGATTAAAGAAAACAAGTTTTGCTATGGAATTCAATAGAGGTATACCAACTTTAACCGGTTATACTTCTGGACCTAGTGCATTAACTGATTTTTCAACTTCAAATGTTACTGGATTTACAACAGCTATGGATATAAAAAACCCATACTATGGTAATGAAAGTATTAATAATAAAAGTTTTTTTGCTGTACCTATGAATATGGACCCATATACTGCCGCGGAAAGTATTGATAATATTGTTGATGGAATAACGATTGAAGCTATTATTAGACCTTATAACAATAGATCTGTTTTATTCTTTAGAAGATTGGCTAACGCCACAGATAATAAAACAAGAGATAAGTTTATAAAACTAGAATTAACAAAATCGCCAGATAACACTAAAAACGCTTTTAGATTTTATATTAGGAATACCGCTACTTATCCCGATAACACGGATGTTTTCGCTAATAGAATTGAATCAACAATATCAGATACGTTCTCAGAATCAAATATTCAAGCATCTGGTTTATTTGTTCCCGATGACGTTGGCGTAAATATTTTTGATGGATCTTTTCATCACATAGTTGTAAGTTGGTCTGTGGATGAATTAGGTGAAGGTACGGGAGATAATGCTGAGCTAGGATCGGGAGTTGTTACGGGTTATATAGATGGATATAAATTAAATAATAGAGAACAGGTTTCTCCAAGATTAAAAGGTTCTGACGAATCTAATGGTCCTATTTTACAAGCCAACATGTTAGAACAAAGAATACCTATAAGAAAACATAGGTTAAGATCTACAGATCCAGCGGACGCTCCAATAAATAATAATATATATATTGGTGTTTCAAATTATAATAGAACAGATGGAGATAGTACAGGAGATATCGGACCTATTGCTTCTAATGATGATATGTTTTTAGATGGACTATATGATGGACAAATACAAGAATTAAGAGTATGGAATCAAAGATTAAAAGATGGTACTACATCAATAAAACATAATGTAAATTTAAGAGTTATTAATCCATCTGCAGATCAAGCTGCGGCAACAGCGTCATTAGGTCTTTCTTACAATAATTTTTATAATAGCTCACTAACAAGTGTTTCTGCTGCCAATATAGTTGCATGGTGGAGATTTAATAATCTATCTTCAACCACAGCTGTGGATATTGCTGGTGGTTTAAGTGGGGATGAAACGGTTATGGGTGATGATCCATTTGGTAATTTGTCTTCTCTAACTGGATATTGTGTTGGTAATTCATCAATGAAATTATATGATCATAAAGATATATTATTAGGAGTTAGTGGAAATATTTTTACTGATGAATCTGCTACCGGTATATTAAGAACTTTTTTATATTATGATCAACCAGATGTTGTTAGTCCTATAGATAATACTTTATCACAAGGTAGATTAGTTAGAAAAACCATAGAAAATTCAGTAAAAAGAACTGGAACTGTATTTTATAATACTGGTCAGATTGTAATAGATAATGCGGATAAAAACACAACTGTTGATTTTACATGGCCGACAAGTGGAAATATATTTGGTTTTGCTGTATCAGCTGATGATGAGACAGCGTTTAATATAGAAAGAATAAAATATGGATATATTGAAAATAAACCAAGATTATTATTAAATGCAATTGCCGAAGGTGATGAATTTAATTATTCTGAAAATATAACATCAGTAAGTCCAGATACAAAACAAAGTATTTTTGAAAAACCAACTACTTTTATAACTCATATAGGGTTATATAATAGTAATAATGATTTATTGGCAATCGCAAAACTTTCTAGACCAGTTAAGAAAAACGAAAATATAAATGCCAATATACAAGTTAAATTAGATTTTTAAGGAAACAAAATGGCTGATCCACTATTACCAATAAGAACCAATAAAAATATACAAAGTTCTTATATTAGATTATCAAATTCAGATATATTTTTTAATAGTTTTGATACATCTAGTCAAAAAACTATTGATAATATTGTATGTTCTGGAAGTAAGGGTATAAATGATCATAATATAGTTAGCTCTCCTAATGATTCATTATGTGC
>Ga0070749_10002494_pt1 | contig 12358 bp, 11 predicted proteins | sample VirMetDEL_Nov_18_FD_75180 | JGI IMG/M metagenome (GOLD analysis project Ga0070749, IMG submission 75180) | Aqueous microbial communities from the Delaware River and Bay under freshwater to marine salinity gradient to study organic matter... | ecosystem: Environmental > Aquatic > Marine >...
ACACACATATGACTATTTGGTATGTACATATCAGCAGTAAAACTTAATGCCGAATCCCATACATTACTATTACCTAAATTATAAGAACCTTTAATAGTTTTACCTTCGACCCTATTCCATTTGATTTTTAATCCTGCGTGTATTATTTCACAAGGCACTGATGGATAAGTTCTTGTTGGGCAAGTTACATACCCATCTTTAATACTTTTCTTAACATGATTTTCATAATATAAAGCAAGAAAAAGTGCATTACTCATGTTATCAACAGTTACAACATATTTTGCACCCGTATAATCTGCTAATTTTGATTCAAATTCTTCTGTTATTTTATATATACCTGTAGACATTTTTTATAAATTATTTAATAGTATTTTTTTTTCATTATCAAAAATTATTTTCTTTTCTTCTTTACTCAACTCTTTGAATTGATAAGATAAATTCTCATTATGTTTTCTATACACAAAAGAAGGGTAATTTAAAAATTTTATATTACCTCTTTTAGAAATTTCATAATTCATTGGCCAATCAGTGACTGAAAATAAATAAAAATAATCTTTTATAATGTTTTCATAATTTCTAAAGGTTCTTGAGGAACTTGTTATTAAATTACCCGTTAATAAGTCATCTTTTGTTACAATATCTTTTATATTTTTAGGAATCCCCCACCAATAATTTAAGTTTAATTTACTCTTATCTTCATTTATTTGAAACCAATAACCTGAAAATACCATAGAATAATCTTTATTTTTTTCTAGAAAATCAACATCTTTTTGTAGTTTATTTTTATTTATCCAATAATCATCACCATCTATATACGAAATGTACTCCCCTCTACAATAATCTAACAATAATCTAATTGATTTATGAAACCCTATATTTTTATTTGCAGGTATATAAAAAATGTTATCATATTTTTTTTGATATTTCTTAATTATATCAACAGTATTGTCTTGTGAAAAATCATCTCTAATTATTATTTCATAATCAAAGTTAGTTTCTTGACTAACAACAGATTCTAAACATTCTTCAATATAATTTTCAAAATTATATGTAGGTATAACAACACTTAATTTCATTACCAATTATCCTTTTCTTTATAATCTAATAATGAATAACCCTCTAATTGATAAACTAATTTATCTTTGGATACCATCATATTAGTTTTACCTGAATTATACCATGCTAACCAAAAGTCCGGTGAATGCCATGGTTTTGTTTTTAATCTTTTTATTATTTTATCTCTTTCAGATTTCATAACAATATAAGTGGAACCTAATAAGAAATGGTCAACTTTTAACCAATCACCGTAGTCTTTATTAGTTTCCCACCAATGTCCACCTGAAAGATATTTTGGTCCTGCAAAAGATACTATACCTATATTTTTTTCGATTGCCGTGTAATACGCGTCTAATATCTTTTCCTTAAAATCTTCAGGATTTAAATCAGTTACTACATCACCCTCAACAATAATAAGTGCATCAACATCCTCATCAAAATTTTCTAATATACCATTTTTGTGTGCTAAGTATGCACCATAATGTCCGTAAGATAAAACTGGAGGTTCATTCTTAAATTCTTTAGATGGATTTATAATTTCAGGATGTGCACAATTTTCCGTAGGCAATTCAGTCCTATTTACTTTAGTATATCTCTTTATGTACGTTGAAAATTTGTCTGACATGTTTTCCCAACACTCTATAGATTTGTCTTGTTTCCATATTGTTGATTTCCAACTTTCGTCAGGTATATCCTCTTTTTCATCAGGATTTAGTACTAAATGAACTACTTTTAAATTTAATTTATCCCTATCAACTTTAGGTTTTAAATGAAGTAATTCAACAATTTTTTCAGCATCTTTGTCTACATCACCTGTTAATAAACTTATGTTTTTATCATTATTGTACTTACCGTAGTAAGTTTTTAAATCAAAAATCATTGTTGGTAAATTATATTCTAAAGATTCCTTTATTGAAATTGGATTTAACTCCAATATTGATGTATATAAAAATAAATCTGACGCTTGTAAGAATTCATCCACATCACTTCTTTCTCCCCAAACAATACAATTTTCAGGTTTGTTTTCCATTAAAGGTATCCAATAATCTTCGAAATTACCCGCTTGATTACCTAAAAAATGAAATTTAATTTTATAATCCTTTAATTTTTCTGCAATTTCAAACGCATATTTTTGATTTTTTCCTGGTGTGAATAAACCAACATTTAAAACATGTTTATATTCCGACTCTAAATTTAATCTATTTATTGCATCCACTTGCCTACTTTCTTTCTCATCAACAGGATATTCAATATAATCAATAGGTACACCAATATCTTTAAAAGTATCAACACTAAATGGTGAAACAAATATAAACTTGTCAGGTAAAAATTGTTTTTGTTCAGGTTTAGAGTAAGAACTGTGTGTTGTTTCAAAAATCTTATATTTTCTGTCGGAACTATATAATCTTTTCAAAATATGATTAGGTATAAAAGTTTCCGCAATTTCTTCCATCATTATGTAATCAGGTTGATCATCTTGAATTACATTAAATAAGTCATACTCTTTATTTTCAGATAGTGAAATAAATTTATCTCCCAACAATTCAATAGCTCGATTTCTTTGTACTAAAAAATGCCAACTTATTTGACTCCATTCAACACATACTACGTTATAAACGTCCTTAAACATTTCAATTTTTTTAACTACAACTTGTGGACACCCACCCGTAGACATGTGAGGTGTTATAATTAATATTGTTTTCATCTATTTTTTATTTTTATATATAATATAATTTTCAGTCACCAAATAATCTATAGAGTCATCAATTAAATGTTTTATAACTTGGTGAGGGTAGTTATTTATGGGTTCACCGTGAGCATTCAATGAAGTATTTAATACTAAAGGTATACCTGATATTTTTTTGTATTCGGAGATTATTTTATGAAAATTTGGATTATTATCTTTATATACTATTTGAGGTCTAGCTGTACCATCAACATCATGAACAACTGCAGGTATTCTGTCTAACCATTCTTTTTTAGTATCAAAACATATTGTCATAAACTCCGCAGTATGTTTAGATTTTTTAATATCAAATATTTCATCAGAATATTCAGCAAGAACTGAAGGTGCAAATGGCATAATCTCAGTCCTTCTTAATTTTTCATTAAGTCTCCTATGAGTATCTTTGTCTGTTGGTTTTACAACTATACTCCTATTTCCTAACGCTCTAGGTCCATATTCAGTTCTACCTATAAAGACACCAACAACAAACCCCTTATCTATTAATTCACCAACTTTATTATATGTCATTGGTTCATAAGAAACATTCTGAGAATTTTCTTTTAATATACTATCCCAATCTTCTTTAGAATGTTTTTCACCTAAAAATGCATTTTTCAATCTAAATGGTTTAGTAACGTCTCCAATATCGTTTGCAATTTTTATTGCAGAACCCAAAGCTAAACCACTATCAGACATGGCAGGATGAATATATATTTCATCAAACAAACCTAAGTCATTAATAAACATGTTTAGCTTAACATTAGCAAATAAACCACCCGATAAACATAATTTATTATATGAAGGATATCTATTTTTTAAATCTGTTAAATACTCTTTCATACATTCCTCAGTAACTAACTGTAAACAATACGCAAAGTCAGCACGAGTTTCTTTATTCTCAAAAACACCTTCAGGTTTATAAACATTCGTACAAACATAGTGAAACAACGATTCAAAATTTGCAGGTTTAAAATTTAAATCCTTATCATAATAAACACAATTTTTTATATGATCATAAAACCTTTGACTAAATTTACCATGAGCCGCAAGTCCAACAACTTTTCCCTCATCCTTTAATTGTCTCCACCCAAGATAGTAAGTGGTAGCCGCCCATAAACCAGCAATAGATGCTGTGGTTGGAATGTATTGTGAGTGAATTACTTCATACTCACCATTTTCACATAGTACAACTTTACCACGACTTCGATTTCCTTTACCATCATGTGAAACACTTAAAACTTTACCATCCATACCTGAAGTAAAATAAGCACCTAGAGTATGTGATAAATGGTGTGAAACTTCGTGTGTTTTACCCGCAAACACATCTAAATTTTCAGAAACTATACTTTTTTTATAAAAAGATGCAAAGGATATATAATCGGCATCTTTTAATTCTAAATTATGTTCTTTTTTAATTCTATCAAAACAATTATCAGGAGACATATACACATCGTAACAAGACTTTACTCCTCTTAATTTTTCCTCCTCATATATACATAAAACTTCACCATCTTTTAATACCGCAACTGCAGTATCATGTGAACTATAACTAATACCAAATATTAAACTCATAATGCTAAAATATTTTCAAATAAATCTTCATCTCTAAATTTTATCCAATCCGAAGGGTGGTCCCAACTATCATGATGTTGTGTGTGATTTTCAAAAATACCATTAGATTCCCAAAAATTCCAAGTATTACTTTGAATATCACTTCTACCAATTTTATAAGATGCATATATTTCATTTTCTTCACAAAATTGATTTAAATCGTTTATTTTTTCAATGAACTCACAATTAGTTTTGTAAGACTTTTCAAGTCTATCCTTAAATTTTGACTCTATAATAATTTTACAATTAAAAGATTCACTAAACTTATTAGTCTTAAATAACCATGTTAAATGTGTTTGAAATACAGGACTATCGAACCTAAGTAATATTTTTTTATTGTTTTCATCGTAAGTATGTTGAAATAATAATACAGGTTTTTCGTTTTCTATTCCCCAAACTTTTATTCTCCATTTTGTTCTAAATTTTCTTAGGTGTCTAAACCATGTAAATGGTTTGAATGTATGATTAGTAAATATCAAACCCCACTCGTCACCTAATCTTTCATAAAACTCTATTATGTAATTTTCACTATGTTCATCTAAAACCTCAATTAAGGGTCCGTTGATAAAGTTACAGTTACAATTAATTAATTTAATATCTTCCATATTTGTATTATAATTTTATTTCCAAAAAGTTAAAGTACGTAAGTCACCATTACCGTGATATAAACAATATCCGTTAAAATTTAAACTCATCATTCGTTCCCAAACTTTATCTTGAAAGTTATCAAAGTTTTCATGTGTATTGTGAAATTCACAAGCAACACACCTACAACTTTCCAAGTTTTCATCTTTTATATTGTTAAATAATTCTTCTTCACCGCCTTCTATATCAACTTTTAAAAAATCAATTTTTCCGATTAAATTAGATTTAAAAATCTCATTAATATCTAATAAAAAAACAGTTTCACTATGTGCGATTTTTCTATTAGTTAATTTTAAATCTTGATTAGTTGATGTTGCACCACCTATTAAAGAATAGTCTTCAGGTATTATAAAGTTTTCAAATCTAGTATTTCCGGCAATACCAATTTTAAATACTTCAGTTTTTTCTCCCTTATTTTTTAATAAACATTCAAATGTTGGTGTCATTGGCTCAAAACAAATGACTTTAGATGCTCCTCTTGTTTCTGCTCTGTGTGCAAATAATCCAATATTTGCACCAATATCCACTACAACATCACCTTCTTTTATATAACAACCCATTCGTTCATAATCACAACCGTTATCTTCGTGTAGATAACTGTTAAACATTTCTTGATATTGATAGTTATTTGAGTCGAATTTATTTTCCCAATATCCCAAAAATGTAAAATTTTCATTTTCTTTTTCTAAGTCTCTTAAGATTTCTTTTCCTTCTTTATCTAAAGTCCAAAATTTTTTATTCATATTAAATTATTCTCAATAATCTTGTTTAAAACCATCTTAGGTGATATTTTTCTACTACATTCAAAATTTTTATTTTCTGGACACAGTGATGCGTGATAACAACAAAGTTTATCTGCATGTTCAACTGAGTTAAAACATCCACTACACGCATCATAGTTTTTAACACGTATATTATCTTCAACAAATTCACACCAGTCTTCTGAAAATCCACCAATCATCACTGTTTTTTTACCAACTGCCCAAGATAACCAAGATAATCCCGAAGCTAAACCAATAAAAAATTCGCAATGTTTTAAATACCAAACTCTATCATTAAGGTCATAGTTACCATTTCTTTTTACTACGTTTTTTAAATCTGATTTTTCTTTTGATATTGATACTACAGTGTATCCCATATTATTTAAAGAATTTACTATTGTTTGCCATCCAATTTTATTATTCCAAACTTTCATACCAATATTTGCAGATGCGAATTCTGAAATACATATATACTTTTCTCGTATTGGTCTATCAATCACATCACATACAATATTAGGTCTAATCTCAGTATATTCTAACCCTAATATATTTGACGCAATTTTTTGCATTGGGATTCTCATTGGATGCTCCGTGTGGTAATCCCTATTGAAAAAAGTTAAATTATCAATGAATTTAATAGGGATGTTACTTTCATAAAACTTATTCAGTTTTTTTATCCCTTTTGTGTACACTTCATAATTAATCCCTAAATGAAATTCATAACTACAATAAAAATCTTTTTTGAATATATCATAATCATCTGTAAAACTTATATTAGGATATGTTTCTTTAAAGAGTGAACCAAACTTAGTGAACACAGTAAGATTACAATCGTGTTTTTTTCTAAATTCCTCACAATAAGGTATCCATGATATATTATCCCCTAAAGCAACAGACGCGGTATTAATTAGTACATCTTTTTTACGACAATCAAAATATTCTTCATAGTACTCTTCACCATCTTTTAAGATGACAATTTTCCACTCAACATAATGTTTTTTGTTAACTTTAGTCCAATATCCTCTTTTTATTGTAGACTCATAAATTAACTCAACATTATTTGCATTATCATAAAAGATAACTCGATAATCACTACCATCATCATCACCAATCAACTCAACACAAGGTTGGTCAACAAATGTAATTTTTACATTATCTTTCATATATTTCGGTAATATTAGTTAATACTTTCAGTACTGAAGGTTGACATTCAAATGTCGGTTTATTTTCTAAACACCCGATTAATGGTGGTATACCTTGTATTGACCCCCATTCTTCTACACCATATTTCATGTCAGACGCACAATGAAGTCCACAACCACCAGAAATATATCTTTGTTTATATTTTTGATTACCATTTCTATATGGTAATCTAAACTCTGGTTTAATTGATGAACCTAACATTAAAATTTCAGTGTCTGTCGTACCAGCCAAATGTAATAAACCCGAATCCATTGTTATAAAACACACACTTTTATTAATTAAATGCCATGCTTGTGATAATGTCGTTTTATTCATTAAGTTTAAACCTAAATCAATTTCAAAATTAAAGATTGGTTTATCTATGTTAAAGAATCCTGTTTCTGAACTTTCTTTACCTATTGATACAACTGCGATACCCATTTTATTTAATTGTTCAGTTAAAGTCATCCATTTTTTTGCCGACCAAGTTCTACTAGGCCAAGTTTGGACTGGATGTATTAAAACATATTTTTCAGGTAATCCATTTATTTCTTCATATTCATCGGCATTATAATCACAATCCATTTCATAATTACTTAACATAAAGCCAAGTTTAATAGCATGGAACTGTCTAATATCCATATTATTGTGTTTATATTCAACTCCATGATTATTTTTAAATCCAACATCATTAAAACTGTTATGATATATGAAATTTTCTTTCACATATTCAACATCAATCGCATTTGATGAATATATTTTTTTCACATATGGATTATTTTTAAATATTTCAGGAAAATTAGTACTAATAACTATTTTTTCATTATATGAGTTATAAAGTTTCCTTAATGTTGGTGTCGAACAAATTGTATCACCCAATGCCTTACATTGTGATAAATCTAAAAATATTTCTTTTTTCATTTTATTTTTCAAATTCTAATCTAAATTTCCAATCTCTTATGTATGATTTTGCCACAGGTAATAATTCACCTTTGTTATTTATAAACTCAGCCTTATACCACCCATAACTCATAAAATAGTAATTTTCTTTTAATTGCCAAGCCCTTTCAGTACCCCTACATTCATTTTCATACGCCTCTTCATTATTATTTTGTATTCTTAATAAAGCATCAATATCCCAAAACGCCGCTTGGTGATTGTAGTAGAATCTTGATGGTATTTCAAATTTTTTAAGTTTTATCCCTGACAATGTAATATTTGTATTTGATAATGTATATTCATACCACGGCAAATATTCATTTACATGAACACATTTAACATCACTATTATTTAATAGATTAAGTGAAGATTTAAAAATTTTTAAGTCGACAGGAAAGAACGGCCAAAAATCATCTTGTAGATAAAGTATATTTTTATAACCATTTTTTTTTAATTCATGGAGGGCTTTAACCAATCTTGTTGAAAAGTTTTTTGGTCTTTCTCCACACATACCAAAAGAAAGTGTGTTAAATCTGAGGTCACCCGAAAATTTTTTTTCTTCAGTTAATACGTAAAAAGGTAACCCTAAATCCCAACACCAGTTAAAATGGTAGGCAAGTTGAAATCCTTCCCACAAGTGAGAATACTTATCACAAGTTTGTACTAAAACACAGGTATCATTCATTTTTAAAAATAACGTTTACCGATACAGTTCCAAATATAAACCAGTTATGTGGATATCCGTTTTCTACAAGTATTTGAGATACCTTACCTAATAAATCTTCGGGACAATCTATTTTAAACTCTATATTTGGTATGAATTTTTTTATTCTTTCAGACAGAAATGGTAAATCTTTCTCTTCTTCTATTTTAACAAAAAGATAGTCAGCATGTGGAGTTTCATTAAATCTTAAATCATGGTCAAAATATAATGATTTTAATCTTTCTTTAATTCTTGGATTAACTCTCGGGTGAAAATATTCTACAATTTTAGTGTCTTTTTCAAAATTTAAATTAGAAAAATAAAAGGGTGTTGTATGTTTATATATGTCATCATAATACACTTCTATTGAGTTTAAATCTTCCCTATTAACCCTTTCATTTGCATCCTCCATCATATAACGATACTCATTTAGTAAAGTTAAATCCGTTGTTTTCTTTTTAGAAATAGAATCATCTCTATGTGAATAGGTATGTAAAACTCTAGGTAAATACAATATATTTCCCCTCTCTTCATTAACTAAGGTTTTCAAAGTATCTTCAGCACAAAACATCCATTTATTAGACTCATCAAATTTAACAATGTTATTTCTCCACGCTCTACAATCACCAATACTATACATACCGAACTCAATATTTTTTAATCTATCATAAAAGTTACAAGTATCATTATAGTTAATCAATCTAGTCGAATGTACGTTACCTTTGACTGTATTCCATCTCAAAACAGAATTTGTTGAAATCATTTGTACGTTACTAAATTTGTCGAAATTGTGTTTATACACCTCAAGTAATTTTGGATGCATAATATCGTCTGAATCTTGTACTAAAAATATATCAGCATCTGTTTCAGTTGTCGGTGGGTTCCAGTAAAATTCTTTTTTAAAGGACGGTAGTATTAATTTAATTTTTGGGTTGTTGTCTGATAATTCTTTTAATTTTTTTATAACATCAGGATTTTCACTAAAATCATCAGATATTATCCATTCCCAATTAGTGTAAGTTTGAGAAAATATTGATTCGACCAAATCATCAAAACCATCTAAGTAATTATAAAATGATGTAAAAATTGCAAACTTCATATTTTTTTAAAAAAATATACAAATGAAGACGAATGGTGTAAATGTTATACTTTACTAAAAGTAGTATACATTTATTTTTTTTTAAAAAATATTATGGAGAAATTTTACAACATCGAAGAACAAAAAGCATGGAACGATGAGGTCATGTGGGAACAAGATGGTCATGAATGGTCAAAATCATTTGGTACAACAGAAAAACTTTGGAATGAACATCTTTTTGATACTCTAAAACAATTTAGAGGTAAGAAAATAACGGAAATTGCACCAGGTTTTGGTAGAATCACTCAGTTCTTATCAATCTTAGCTGAAGAATTATTAGTCGTTGATTTAAATCCCCTTTGTATTGAAAAAACAAAAGATAAATTAAAACATCACGTTCTTGCATATTTTGTAAATGATGGTAAATCATTAGATAAAATTAGAGATAATTCTCAGGATTTGGTTTTCTCATTTGACTCCTTTGTTCACATGCATAAAAATGTAACAGGAGAATATGTTAAAGAAATTCAAAGAGTTTTAAAACCAGGTGGTTATGGATGGATACATCATTCATGGTTTTATAGTGAAAATGATTTGTCTTTTAATAATATTGCGGGTCGTGCGAATATGACACCAGAACTTTTTAGAGAATTTGTCGAAAAAAATAATATGGAAATAGTATCACAGACTGAAATTAACTTCGAACCAAAAGGTTTGTGGAACGGAACTGATATGATATCGTTTTTTAGAAAACCTGAGTAAATTTCAATGTCAAATGATTTTTTAGTAATATTAGGTACACACGTAGATAGTGAAAGAAAGAAAAACATAACAGAAAAACTTTTAATCGAATTAAAAAAATCAAATGTTGATGTTTTTTTATCTACACATTCTAATGATTATTTAAGCGAACTTTCAAAGTTATGTAAGTTTGTTCATTATGACAATAATAATAGTTTTATTTATAGACAAGATTTTTTTGATAATATTGAACATATAAATGATAATCCTTTTGAATTTGGTGTTTCAGCATATAATTACTATCATGATTTTGGGACCGTTATTGAATATTTACCAGGTTCCCCTCACTCTAAATCTGCTCTTTCACTATTAAGAAATGGTATTATTACAGCAAAACATCATTCATATAAATGGGTTGTATATTTAGAATATGATTTAGTAACCCCAATCAAAGGATTTTTTAATCTAATCAAAAACACAATACAAGAGTTAGAACTGTACGATAAAGACTGTTTTTATTTTAAAAATGGTAATCCTGGCGATTCTTTTAATTTTTTGTGGGGAGGTTTTTTTGTTATAAAAACTAACCCAATTTATGAAAATAAAAAATTAATACACTCAGAGTGGTTTAAAAGTAAAAGAAAATGGATTAAAGAATGGAAATTATCTTTTTTTGAGTCTTGTGTTGAGTTTTCAATTAAACAAACATTTAATGATTCAAAAATTATTAGTAATAATATAGAAAACCACTATAAAGATATATGGGACATTTCTAATTACGGTAAAATATCACAATGTAAATATGGTGAAACTTTATATAAAGATAAAACAATAAAAGAAGGTTTAAATGTTCATTTATACCCACATAAAAATAATAAATTATTGATTTATGTGTTTAATGACACTAATAAAAACATAAATATTAGTGATATAACGGTTAAGGGTGGTGATGAAAATTTATTTTACTATGAAAACTTTAAAATAGACAGTCATAATTGGTATGTAAATGAAATCAAAGATATTTTTCATTTAGAATATGTTGAACTTAATTATACTATAAATGAAGAGTCAATAAGTTATAGTGAAAATTTTAAAATAAAAGATATAAACCTAATTCATAGTAACTTACTTAGAATAGAATAATAATGAAAAAAGTATTTGTAACTAATGTAACCGAAAAATATATACCAATAGCCATTAACTTGGTTAAATCTATAAGATTGTTTTCAGATATAGATATAATTGTTTATGGTATTGATGTTGAGTCCTGCACACTTTTTAACGAATTTAAAAATGTTTATTTTAAAACATTAATATTAAATTTAGACCACGATAATCCATTAGTTAACGATAATAATAATAATTTTTATGTTGTTAGAGATAATATTAAAACCTTCAATATTTTATCATCAAAAATTGATACAATGATAGAGTCATTAAAAGAAAATTATGATTCTTTTTGTTATTTAGATTCAGATTGTATAGCAACACCAATTATTGAAGAATTATTTGATTGGTCATCTAAAGTAGATGATTACCCATTAGCAACAAAAGGTATTCACGATTATATGATGTTAATTGAAGACGGTAATGTCATTGGTAATCCTTTTGAAGGATGTTGGCCCGAGTGTGATAATAAACTATCATTAGAGTGGCCATTAATGCAGTTTTTAAATCTATCTCCAAGTAATAGAGGTACGTATAGAACTACAAATGTATTACTATACAATAAAAACTCTAATAATTTTCTTAAAACATGGTTAAATTTATGTAAAACTATATCTAATATATCAACTTATTTTAAAGATAGTATTGCTAAATATGCCCCATTTCATGAAGAAACAATTTATAATGTATTAAACTGGAAAAAGAGTAATGAAGGTTTTCCACTATGTTATATAAACATAGCAGATGGT
>Ga0070749_10002495_pt1 | contig 12356 bp, 13 predicted proteins | sample VirMetDEL_Nov_18_FD_75180 | JGI IMG/M metagenome (GOLD analysis project Ga0070749, IMG submission 75180) | Aqueous microbial communities from the Delaware River and Bay under freshwater to marine salinity gradient to study organic matter... | ecosystem: Environmental > Aquatic > Marine >...
CCCCGGTCGCTCAGGCTGCCCCGGTCGCTCAGGCTGCCCCGGTAACTCAGGCTGCCCCGGTAACTCAGGCTGCCCCTTTCACGGACATTAACGGGCTCATGTCCTACGCGATGCATGCGTACACCTCGCTGAACCAACTGAGTAGTGGCAGAGGTGCCCAGATTGAGGGGGTCATTAAGGGTCTGGGTGCTACGGATATCAAAGGCATCCAGCCTCATATGTACAATGACTTTTATTCCAGGGTAGAGGCTCTCCGTCATGGGCAATGATCGCAAACGGCACGAGGTAGCGTCGGCCTTCGAGGTAATCCTACCTATCATCGGTTACCGCGTTTCTCTGGAGGATATGAGTGACACTGACATCCGGGGGTTGATGGATGCGTGCATCAAGGTGGAGACGAGCATCCAAAACATTAAAACCGACATACTTAAGTGGGTGGTGTCGGCACCCCGTCGGTCTCCTCCGGAGGATACCATCAAAATCGGAGGTACATCATGAGGGCATCTGCCAGTAACGCGCACCGATGGCTACGGTGCCCGGGGTCATTGAGGGAGGAGAACCGCGCACCCCCAGCCCCTAAAAAGCGATACACTACTGACGGCATCATAGAGCATGCAGTCTTAGCCGGGGCGCTCGGGCAGGAGGACCTAGAGGGGCTCGTTGGTACCGTCATGCCCGTCATCATCGAGTTTGACGAGCCTCCCGTTAACACTGAGGTCACATGTGACCACGTTGACGCGGTAAGGCCTGCCTACGACTACGTAATGGAGAGAGTAGGGGGGAACCCGTTGCACCTGAAGATTGAACACCGGGTCAAGTTGACCACGGCTTCAGGTCGACAACTCACCGCCGTCGCCGATGTCATCATCGAAACGGAATCCTCGGTGGAAGTGATCGACTACAAAGGTGGGTATAAGGTGGTCCCTGTCGATGGTAACGAGCAACTCCTGACCGGGCTGGCTGCGTATGTGGCTGAGGACGAGACGCGTAAAGGTAAGGAGATGCGCATCACTATCATCCAGCCCAAGGCCACGTTCTCCGGGGGTTCGTGTGTATCTTCAGCTCCTGTGAGTGGCGATGATCTCCAGCTTTTCGTGGAACGTGTGTCCGATGGACTTCTGGCGGTAGAAGACCCCAATGCGCCACTGATTCCAGGTGAAACCCAATGTGCATTCTGTAATGCCAAGCCATGCCAAGCGATGGAGTCCAAAGCCTTAGCTGAGTGTGGGCTCCTTTTCGACGGGGTTATGGCCGCGCCCGATCAAATAGCGTTAGAGGAAGTCGGATCATACCCAATAGGCCAATTGGTGAAGACTTTCCACGCGCTCCCACTCCTTCGGATGTTTATCTCCTCGGTAGGAGAGGAACTACTTCGACGGGGAGAGAGTGGGGAGGAGCTGCCCGGATTAAAATAGTACGGGGAAATGGTAGCCGCAAGTGGGGGATATCAGAGGATTCCCTGTTGAAAGTCCTAGCGGGGATGGGGGTCCCTAAGGCCAACAGATACACCCAAAAGGTCGTATCTCCCGCCCAAGCTGAGAAATTGAAATGGGTGAAAAAGGACGGAACCAAAGGGGGCCTCACTGCTAAACAGCGAGAGAGGTTAATGGGGAACGTGGAGCGATCAGAAGGGGCTCTCACTGTAGTAGACGACTCCGACCCTAGACAGGCGGCCGTATTGCCGTTGACGACGGTATTTTCAGGGGTGGCCATCGAGTCCCCCCAACAAACCAACGAGATGCCTACGTGGCTAGCGTAAGGAGTAACTATCATGAGTAAATCAAGTGCAGTTTTTCGGGTGGACAACGCCATCCTGTCCTTCCCCCACTTATGGGAACCGAAGCCTTACATGCAAAACGGGGTTCCCCAAGGGGAGCCTTTTTACAGCTGTGTATTGCTGCTGGACCAGGTATCTGTAGACCTGATCAACAAAGTAGCTATGGATCTGGCAATGGTTCACTACGCAACTAAAAAGGAGTACACGCACCAGTCATTTGGGTGGCCGGTCTACCCTTGCGCCATGAAGGCGTCATACGCGAATGACCCACGTGTGGCGGCGCTGTCCTTCGTGAACACGAAGGCGTCCGTAAAATTCCCGCCATCCGTGGTGGAGCCCGATGGGAAGGGGGGTTTTCTGCCAGTGAAGGATCGGGGGTCTATATACTCCGGGTGTGTTGTATCTGCCGCCATAAATGTGTTTACCCGCCCACAGCCTGCCCGGATGGGGGAGGTGGGGCAGGGGGTTGGGGTGGGGCTAAAAGCTATCATAAAGACCCGAGACGGGGAGCCCTTGGCCGAGTCAATCGATTTAGATTCCATGTTCGGTGGGGTAGTCGTTCAACAATCAACGGCATCCTTCTTCCCAGGGGGAGCCCCCCTAGGGACGGCGAACACGCAAGAGTCGGCCCAGATGCCACCGCCTCCGTCATTTCTTTTGTAACAGGGGACCACAGCAATGTCCATATCGCAACCACAGTGTGACCCCGTCGCCAGTCACATGCACATTTTAAACGCAACAGTCGAAATCGACAGGGTAATAGTCTCTCTATCTGCATTGAAGTCCAGGCTAGTCGAGCCCTGTAAAGACAGGGAGGCTTTTACCCCAGTGGATGTGTGTTGGGTTTCAGTCCACGATTTTATGGGGGCATGGCCACCGTTGGCGATGCATAGGTTGGGTGATATCTGGAGTCTTATGGATGAGATACATACCATACTACTGGGGTATCAGTTGCAGTCTGATCCTCTGGACAGGACCAGGTGCAATACAGAAACGGATACACTAGGGGCAATCAACCACGTGTTTAAGCAAATGGCGCTTTTGGAGCAGTTATTGTCCGAAATAGTCACTGACCTCATCGAGGGTTCGGGCAAAGGCCTCCCCTTTGAGTGCCCCCAGATGGAGGTCGAATCTCTCGCAGCGGCAATGGCCGCCGGTGCTAACAGGGTCCATGGGTGGGTCCAGCGTATGATAACCCTCATACAGCATATGGAGGTTAGTATATTCACGCGGTCTCCGGATGCTGCTATTTCTGTTGCTGTTGTTGCTGACCCCAAGGGGGACACTACCCTCGTTTGCGGTAAGGACGCCCGGAGATAATCATGGGAGACCGTAGGCGCCTACACCTGGACTTTGAGACCGCTTCTGAAGTGGATATCAGGAAAGTAACCACTCCGGTATACACTTCGCATCCATCCACGCGCATCCTTATGCTGGGGTGGGCGTTTGACGACGATCCTGTCCAGGTGTGGGAGCCTCACAGGGGGGATGCCCCGGCAGAGTTAATCCAAGGGCTGAATTCCGACGCCACCCTACACGCGGCTAATGCCGCCTTTGAACGGGGTCTCATCTTGCATAAGATGGGCATCCACACAGGGGTGTCCAGGTGGAGGGACACTCTAGTGGAGGGGTATGCTCTCGGTTTCGCAGGGGGACTTGACGCGATATTGTCCGCAACCGGCCTACGGACTAAGGACCCGAGAGGGGGCAGACTGATTGCTATGTTCTGCTCACCGGCACCTAAAAACCATAAAGTTGACTGGTACACTTATGACAATCGCCCAGGTGAATGGGAGGAGTTCAAATCGTACTGTAAGCAGGACGTAGAGGTAGAACGGGACTTATGCCTGTGGTGCATGGGGTATGGGGGCATGAGTGCCTACGAATGGGATCTCTATGCCATGGACCAGGAGATCAACGGGATCGGTATCCCAATAGATGCCCACATGGCGGAAGGTGCGGTGAAGTTGTGGGAGCGGGAACTGGCCAGGGTCAAGTTAAAACTGTCAGAGATAACCGGGATATCCCCTACAACAAGAAACCCGTTTTTGAAGTGGTTATCGGAAAAGGGGTTAGATCTGCCAGACACGACCAAGGAGACCGTATCCGCTGCCATTACGTCAAACGTCACCCCGGAGGTAACGGAAGCCCTCATCCTATGGGGTCAACAATCCACAAGAGCCACTGATAAGTATAAGGCGGTCCTGTTGTCAAACCAAGGTGGACGCCTCCATGGCGTCTTCCAGTTCGCTGGGGCAAGTCGGACCCGGAGGTGGGCCGGGCGGAAGTTTCAACCACATAACCTGAAGCAATCAGTGCTTGAGCCGGAGCAGGTCGATGTGGCGGCAGCGGTTATCACGAACGGTGATATCCCCCCTTCATGCTTCTGGCCAGATCAATCAGTGGCCGATTTCCTCGGTACGTCGATACGTCACGTCATCTGCGCCCCAGATGGTCATTCACTGGCTGTTGCCGACTTAAGCTCCATCGAGTCAAGGGTGATCGGGTGGCTTACCCACTGTAAAGCTATGAATCATGTGTTTGAGACGGGTAAGGATACCTACGTAGACTTCGCATCACGACATTTTGGCGTAAGGTACGAGGACGTGACCCCTTCACAGCGGAAATTCAGTAAACCCCCAGTACTTGGGGCAGGGTTCGGCTTAGGGTACAGAGGTTTGATTGCGTATGCCAAAGGTTACGGGGTCCTCATGTCGGAGGAGGAGGCCACCCGCGCCGTGGATACCTTCAGGGGGGTTTACTGCGAGATCCCGGCATTCTGGAAATGGCTAGACACTTCCATTAAATACGTGATCCAGTCGAAAATGCCGGTGATAGGTAATCGGCTAGCAATAAGCATGGACGGCGATTTCCTCACCATAAAGCTCCCGAGCAACAGGAAGCTCTTCTACTATCAACCGAGGGTTACCATGAGGTACACCCCCTGGGGTAGCGAGGCCCCTACAGTCTCCTACATGGGAACGGGGGATAACACGCAGTGGGCCCGCATATACGTCCACCCAGGGCTATTTACTGAGAACATAGTGCAAGCGATCGCCCGGGACTTGCTCGCATACGGAATGAAACTCGCTCACGATATGGGGTTGAAAGTCGTGTCCCATGTCCATGATGAAGTGGTGGTAGAAACTCCAGCATTCATGGCGGATGCAACGCTCCGGGCTCTAATTCGTTGCCTAGAGACCCGTCCGCCTTGGGCAAAAGCGTTAATACTCAAGGCAGCCGGTTACACATCAAAGCGCTACCGGAAAGACTAAAGAGAGAGAGGTGTTGTCATGTTAGAAGCCAAGATAGAAAGGGCCGTCTGCGACTACGCAAAGGCGAGAGGGTGGGGTGCTGAGAAGTTTACGTCCCCCAATAAAAGATCAGTCCCGGATAGGTTGATGTCTCCCCCTACAGCGGCGATGTTTTTTATTGAATTCAAAGCCGAAGGCAAAACCCCTACGGTTTCCCAAGCCCGAGACCATGAAGTCCGGAGAAAGCGGGGGCAAGTGGTATTTGTAGTAGATAGCGTTCCATTGGGCAAATTCATTGTGGACGAGGTAACCAAAGGGACCTGCCCTGCGGATATCTATGAAAACATGTGGTTAATCCGTAGCGTATTTAAAGAGTAGGTGCCAAGCACACACACCTTGAGGGGGTAACGATGAGTAATGTGGATTCCACGTTGGCGGAACGTGAAACGAGGTATGGGAGGTTTAGCGGTCATGCCCGTATCTCCCAGTCAATTAAAGCCGCAATGTCTGACTCCGGCAACTGGGGGGCATTGCCTGCCCACCATAAAGAGGCCCTAGAGATGATCGCGCACAAGATAGCGAGGATTTTGAATGGGGATCCAAACTACCGGGACTCATGGCACGACATAGCGGGCTATGCCCAACTGGTTGAATGCGAAATCGCCATGGGTGACGGTGAGGCTCACGACTAACGCACGATGGAGTTCGTCATGAATACAGCAAAGAGTAAATACCAGACACGAGTACCTAACCCCGGTAAGATTCGCGTCATGGCTGCAATAAACGAGTCGTGTACCCTAGGGGATGCGGCGGAGCTCCTGGGGGTTTCGCGTCAAGTCCTGGATCGATGGAGACGGGATCTAGGACTCCCTCTTAGGGCTAAAGGTCGCAGGAGTCACTTGCCTAAAGACGACGTGCGCCTGATAGATGCGCTAATTGGCGAAGGGTTAACCGACAAGGTGATAGCCGAGAAGTTTGAGGTAACGACTCAAACCGTGTCTGGGATACGTAGACGTGGGGTGAATGTCTAATGGACATGTCAAACCTTTTCGAGTATCAAAAGGCCACCATAACCTTTCAGTGCTCCAGGCCCGCATCCATGATATGGCAGGATATGGGGCTAGGGAAGACCGTGTCTACCTTGACATCCATTTCCCATTTAATCGAGAGTGGGTACCTATCCTCCGTTCTGATACTGGCACCGGTGAGAGTGTGTAGACTTGTATGGAGGCAAGAGGCGTTGAAATGGGACCACCTATCCCACTTGCAGTTCTCACTTATACTCGGTGACCGGGACACTCGAACCCGCGGGCTCTTACGTAACGCGGATATCTACCTAATGAACTACGAGAATGTAGCATGGCTAAGCCGTACTCTGGGGCAGTACTACAGCAAGACGGGTAGAGCCTACCCGTTTCAGGGGATTGTATACGATGAGATCTCTAAGACCAAAAACGCTACATCTAACAGGACTAAAGCTCTGGTGGAAATGCTACCCAACATCCGATGGACCACGGGGCTAACCGGAACTCCCGCCCCTAATGGACTAAAAGACCTGCACGGCCAATACTTGGTGCTGGATGGCGGGGCAACTCTCGGTAGAACTAAAGAGGGGTTTAGTGAGAGGTTCCTGTACAAGAAGGGGTTCAAGATGTTAACCCGGCCGGGGGCAGACTCTGAAATTCAAAGCATTATAGGGGATAAAACGCTTCAGATGTCAGCAGCGGACTACAACCCACTGCCGGACCTGATTGAGAACGATATATATGTGGAATTGCCGGACGCAATAAGGGCCAAGTATGACCAGCTGGAGCTGGACTTCTTCTTTCACCTAGATAGTGGCGAGAGTGTAGAAGTATTCAATATGGCCGCTCTTACTAATAAGTGCTTACAGTTCTCTAATGGGGCGGTGTACCCAGTGCCGGGTCTCCCTGCATGGGAGGAAGTCCACCAGCAAAAACTAGATGCTTTGGTGGATATAATTGATGAAGCATCCGGGCATCAAGTCCTGTGTGCATACCAATTCAAATCGGATGCCCAGCGGATAATGGCCCGATTTAAACATTTAAACCCCATCAACATGACTGAGTGCAAAACTGAAAAAAGTCTGCTCTCAGCTATGAACCGGTGGGCGAACGGGGATTGCCCCCTCATGATAGGACACCCCGCTAGTATGGGCCACGGGATCGACAGGCTACAGGAGGCGGGACACATCCAGGTGTGGTTCGGCCTTAACTGGTCGCTGGATCTGTATGATCAGATGAACGCTAGGTTAAGGCGCCAAGGGCAGGGGCGTCCGGTGATATGTCACCGGATCATTACTACAAATACGCTGGACTCCGTGCAGGCGGAGGCGCTCAGAACCAAAGCCTCCGACCAGAACAGTTTAAGGAAAGTGGTCCACGAGTACCGGCTACGTAAACAGAACGCTGCTTTTCCGCTGTAATCAGCAACAACTAGCTTAAAGGGGGTGAATGCGCTATGAATTAAGAAGAGACGACACCTAGCCCCTGACACCCGTACCAGATATCAGGGGCAGTTTTAGCGCTTCGGGGGGTCGGCGTCTTTCCTCGAAACCGGTTGGTACAGATCCGCCCGCAACTGGGCCACATCTGCCTCCAACCTACCGATTGACTTGGTAACGTGTTCCATCTCGTTCTGGAGGATCTGCTGATTCCCCCATGCGGTTAGCGCTGCGACAATCGCCGCTGTCACTAAAGTTTGGGCAATCTGGTTATAGTCCATGCGGTGCCCTCCTCCGGGGGTGGTTATGCAGAATATCATGTCACATCCCCTGGAGGCGTTGGCCACCAGATATCATGCGGGAATCCGGCGCTCTGAGGGATGTCTAAAAGGGCTTGCCGATAGGCCCGCCACTGGGCCTTCTCTCCAGGGGGCATAGCGTCCCACCGGATAGCGCCTATCGAGTCCACGTGATCCCTCAGCAATCCGTCCCTTATACCACGAATTTCAAGAGGTTTCATCTCGGCCGCACGGACCCGCCTCTCTTCTAACTCGTCGTCGCTCAGATGGATAATAAGGGTCCTCCCTTTCGCGATATCGTATACCGTGCGGAACGGGCGTTTGTTGTCCTCAGTCATGTCTATATCTCGTATTGAATGTTAATAGATCCGGCATCGAAGTTATCCGTACCCCCTACGGTAGTCAGCCTGATCCGGTCAAGCTCTGCTGTAAGGGCTTTAGTCCCCCCTGTTATCAGGATGGTTTCAGTACTGGACCGACCCAAGGCGCCAGTGGCCGCCCATAAGAACGTCGCTGCGTCCACCAATGACAGGATGATAGTTCCATGCATTACGTAGGTAGATGCTGAGGACTTAAGGCCAAAGCCTGTCGTATAGGCGGTAGAGGCCGCTGAGGCGGTCCCTATGAGACTTCCCGATCCGTTATACCCGGTAGCCTCCACCCCGCCAGAATCCCCCAATTGAACCAGCCATGCGCTTGTGCCGTCGGTGGACACTCCACTAAAGTGGAGGGATATCCTTTTAACCCCACTAGGAATTCCGGTTATATCTATCGATGTCCCCGCTGTAGTCGCGGTAAGAGTCCCCTGCGTGATGGTATCTGGTACGGTTTCGACTAGTGCCTTACCATTCGCCCTAGTGTAATTGGTACATCTCCAGATCTTCGTTCCTACGTTTACAAATTCCGCCTCATCTCCGGCTGCCGTGGTGATGTTAGCTCCCCCTGGCAGAATAATCTTGGCTACGTTATGGGTCAGAGTCAGAGCTGCATCGAAGTGCAACTTTATCGTCGCCCCCTGGGGAACGGCCCCCGTGGACATGCCTGATACATCGATTTCCGTGATAGTGGTAGTACCGGTAACATCAAAATAGTTCCCCCCGATCCCATGTAGCAAGGTAGCCGCACTCGCTATATCCGAGCCCTTGTACCACATTTGAAACTTCTGATAAGTGTTGAGGCCGGTCCAGGTATTGGTCGATGCCAATAACGCGGTAGAGTCCGCTACGGGGGTCCATACGCTGGACAGCAGGTAGTACAAAATGCCAGTGGATGTTTTTTGCCATAGAAACAGGCTCCCATCCGTCGCGGGCTCTGCTTCTTGGTTCACAAATACATTATCGACGAAGTCCGCTAGGGTCAACTCGGTACCCGTGGAAGCTATAGCTAGCAACTTGTTTGCTATCGGGGTGGGTAGTGTTAAGTCCAGCCCACTGATATCACTGTCAGATAGCACCACAGAACGGGATATCAGCTCCCGTAAGCGTTGGCTTATGATTGTCAATTTATCGAAGGCGTCCTCTTTCTGTGCCGCCGGATCTGGGTCGTTTTCCACCCAATCCGTGTCCTGAGTGATATCCGGGTCTCTAACTATCACTACGTTTTTGGTTAATGGCGTTGGGTCCGGGGGTGCGGTTATGAATGTGACATCACCCCCGCTACTCCCACCTGCCCCAGTGAGAGTGTAATCCGTGTCCCGTACCTGTAGCACCCCTGACAGGTACACCTTCACGTCCGAATCTTGCAAAAATCGATACGGGAACGAGAAGATAGTGGTAACCCCGTTACCGGTGTACTCTTTGCGGTTGGTGGTTGTCGATATAGTCATTGGTTTTAATCCTCACCGAATATTCCGGCGGAAAAAAGATAAGCGTGGATCTGAGCCCCAACCACAAACTTCTCTGAGGGGGTATTGGCTTTAGTTAGCAGTTTAGCCCCAAATTCCGGGTCCAGCATAGCATGGATTAACACCTCCCTGGTCTTCTGTACAGGTAACTTTTTGAATATCTGCTGAGCGAACCTAGACCCAGCAGCATGGACCATGAGAGAGTGCCCTGACGCCATACCCTGGGGCGAAACTGCTCCAGCTGCAAATGAGCCGGTAACCCGGGTCATGAGATCGTAGAAAAAGTCATTGGCGCCTTCCAGGTCGTCTAATGCTGTTCCCGATTTGAGGGCTTTCTGTATCTTATCCGCCTCACTGAAAAGGAGTGATATGTGGGCCTTCTCCTGCTGGGATATAACCCCGTTCTCGGTCATGATGTCCATCAAAGCCTTTTGACCGGTCCGTGGTGACGTGAAGAACGCGTCCCTCAGCCTAGCGACACTTTGCCCACTGGTCTCCGATGATGATTGCTTTACAACATGGTCATACAGCGCCGCCTTAAAGCCTTCGATACCTGAAGAGCCGCCTTTCTTTGCGATCTGTATCAGCCTATATATGTCCTTCTTTGGTGTCAGACCCTTAAGAGCAGCCCCTATGACCATGTCCGGGTTCTCGGTTCGCGTTAACTTCACGAACTGGGCTCGCTGCTCTGCCAACTTAGATATGCCAGATACCGACCGCTCGACCCCCCTGCGGGCCACCTCCGAGGTGACAGCCGCCTTCAGGTCGGACTGCACCGCTGGGAATCTGGACAACAGGGACTCGTTATCCTTTATGAATTTGGCTAAGGCGTCCGCATTAACTTTACCAGTTAAAGGGTTAATTGTGTCGGCAGCCGCTAACCGGAGGACTCGTCCCTGGGCGTCCAGCATCATGTGATAGGCAGACTCGTCTCCGGCCCCCCTTGTAATCATGAACCGTGTTGCCTCCTCTAAATCTGCCAACTGAATGGACCCTACATCCTTACCCGATGCCAAGGCCCGTTTCAGAGTCAGTTCCGGGGGGATCCTCGGCCCATACTTACCGGCAGCCCGCGTTTTCCCTGCAAATGATCGAGTGAACACTTCGTTCAGCTCACGGGAGAACCCCCGTGCCGTGGTATACGCGTCCCGCGCCGCAGCGCCGACCGCTGAGTACGCGTTATCCAGATCGTCTAATACGGCCTCCGCTAGCTCCCCATAGATGCGGGCGTCATTCACCGCTAGAGAGTCTTGGGCCTGCCGGGCCAACTCCAACGCCCTGGACCTGAACCCCGTCAGCTGTTTAACTGGTATAGACCCCTGCACTTGATCCTTTGCGACTTTCATAAAGTCCCGGATAAAGGGGGGTAATTCGGCCCCCCAAGGTAAATCGGCCTCCACTGCCGATAGGGCTTTATTGAGGTTAATGATGTCGGACGTGACGTTGGACGGTATGCTCTCCCACAACTCAGTCTCGGCCCTGCGGGCTTCGGATAATACATCCTGGATCGCGGTGGATGCTTGTGCGCTTAACCTCTCACGTGCAGCAGCGGAATCAGTCGTGATCTTGGCCGCAGCTTCCATTGCTTCCGCTTCCGCCTGCTGGAGTCTTCCGGTTAATATCCGGTTAAATTCCATGTTTCGGATTCTAGCGGCTTCGGTCAGTGCGGCAGGGTCTCCGGTGTTATGGAGAGCTCTGAACATCCGGTGGACGGCATCTAGGCTTTCATCCGCCATGGCCTTAGATTCCGCCCCAAATTTGGAGCTATACTCGGCCAACTTCTGCTCTAGGGCAGCCAGCGCAGGGGAGCCTGTCTTTTGTGCTATGGTACGGGGCACCCCTAGCGGGTCGGTCTCCTTTGCTATTCTGGCTAGTAGCACTGGATCTTCCCCAGATGCCTCTATGATCCCCTTCAACCATTTTGCGGCGGCTGTCTCCTGCGCAGCTGGGGAGAACGTCTGCATGACCTGCCCCACCTTAGATATGGTCCCCTCCGCCGCTAGTATAGCTACACGCGTTGGATTTAATACGCCACCGGCTACTTCAGCGCCGATGCGTACCGGGATATCCCCAGGGGCGTAGGTCTCAGCCGCACCCCCCGCAATCGCCGCACTCGCCGCCGCTGACATCTCCGCCGATAAAAACGCACCGGGTTTCCCCTGAACAGTCGTTATTATCCGGTTAATCCAGTCCCCCACTTTACCTGATACCTGCACCTGATACCCGGCCGGAGCCATAAACGGCGCGGCCATAAAGGGTAGAGACCCCCCGAACGCCTCCCCCGCTACGGCGTAGGGTCTCATGTCTGGGGGTAGGTCTTTGGTTGGAGTGGTGATGGGTCTCCCATGCAGATCTACCCCAGATGCCTGTTTCTTCAGCTCACCGCCGACCACCGCGCCCGCTATCCCGCCGACCACCGCGCCTACCGCCCCGGTCAACAACGGCATCGGACTTCTAGCTCCGTATTTAGCGCCAGTGATCGCTCCTCCCACGATAGGCGTGCTCTCGATAAAAGCCCCGGCGGCACCCCCACGGAACGCCTCAAAAGCTCCACCAGAAGCCCCCCCTGCCTCCGGAGGAGTGAACCCCTCGCCGGATGCCGACGGCGCCCCTTCTGGGACTCCTACCATGCCCATACCCAGAAGCCTGGATACATCCCCAGTTGCCCGGGAAACTATATCTGACCGGGGCGTAGGTGCCCCTCCTACTGCGGGATGAA
>Ga0070749_10002498_pt1 | contig 12340 bp, 19 predicted proteins | sample VirMetDEL_Nov_18_FD_75180 | JGI IMG/M metagenome (GOLD analysis project Ga0070749, IMG submission 75180) | Aqueous microbial communities from the Delaware River and Bay under freshwater to marine salinity gradient to study organic matter... | ecosystem: Environmental > Aquatic > Marine >...
ATCTTCATAGACAACACGTCCATTTGCATCTACAGAGCTTACTGTGACATCACTATACGCTACGCCTATGCCAATGTCAAAAATTCTACGACGTGGATATTTTAACTTCCTGGTAGGTACTTTTAACAGCTCTACTTTTACAGATTCTTCTTTAGTTAGATTAGCACCTTGAATCTTATTGATTCTATAGTAATGTCCATCTACAAAGATCTTATCGTTAAGCTTGATAGTAGGAATATCAGTAGGCTTTAATGCTATGTTTACAGTTACTAATCTAGAGTCTATATCATAAAGCTCATTAACGTATTCTGCCCAGTAGGTATAGAATGCATCTCTAGGTGTTTGAGCATTTACAAATTGCTGGTGATATTCTACGTGATTAAGATTACCGAAATGTAGGTCCAAAGAAGTACTAGTAGCAGGTAATTCGTTTACGTGGTGGAATACAGGATAGTAGCTTTGAGAGTAAGGAGTATCTAGCTCATCACTCATCCACCATACACCTTGTGTTATTGTACCAGAAGCTCCTAGGTTGAATATTCCAGAAAGATCAAACAATTGATTATTCTCTTTCTTACCTAAGTAATAAAGTAATCTAGGGTTAAATACTAATCTAGTCTTTTCACCACCAGGACCATCTGCTGCATAGATCTGAGGTACAATAAAATCATTAGTACCTTCGATATACCTCATTGGTGTAGGAGAGAAGTAAGTACCTACAGACCTTTCTCCAGTAGCTAAATCACTATCACTAAAATACTCTAAGTCACCAAAAGTCTTTTTACGGAAGTCCTGACTATACTTGTTAAAGTAGTCTTCATCAGGCTCATCACTGAAGTAAAGTTTTTTAGGATTATCTTGCAAAGGATGAGAAATCTCAAACTTAACACTTCTATCAACTTTATCAGTCCAGTCTTTTTGTATACCGTTATCTTTCCATACATCGAAAGTCTCAATACCTATAACGTTCTGTTCGTCTCTTCTAGGTTCTAATACTAGGTTAAACTTCTGAATAACACCAGCTAGGAAGTCTGTTACCTTTTGATCACTAGGGAATAGCTTACCCATAGACACAGTACTACCTTGGTAAGAGGTAGGTCCTTGATACATTTGGAAGTATGTCTGAGGAGTAGCAGCATAGAACTCTAATATCTCAGAAGCGTATGTACCAGTAAACTGTACGTATAATTCTACAGTATCGCCAGCTGTTAATGCTACGTTATTCCAGTTAGCACTTATAATACTACTGTAACTTGTGATAGGAGGTAAAGTACCTAAACCTGTATAGTTAAAGAATCTCTCAGTACCTTGAATCTTAACACCATTCTTGTATATAGCTAATACGATATTTCTGGCTGTAAATGAATTTAGGTTACTGATAGTAAAAGGTAGTACGGCAGCAAAAGAATAGTTACCTGTAGCACCAGCTGTAAATTCACTAGTACTGGTATCCCATCTATTACCGTTATCATATGTCTCAGCACTAAAGCTTACCTTATTCCAGGTAAACGATGGAGGAGTAAATTGCTGACTTGCAGTAGGGTAGGCAGAGAAAGACTGTGATACTGGAGATACAAAAGAACCTGCTGTTCTAGATTCATCCTGAGTAGCAAGTACATATATATTGCTTACATTAGCACTATCTAAGAAAGAAGAAGAATACGTATAGTCGGTATTTTCAAAGATCTTATCTACTACAGCTTTTAGTCTGATAGCAGGCTTAAAGTCAATAGGCTTTAGAGGAGTAGTCTCATTAGTAAAAGAGTTAAGTCCTCCACCATTAACTAACTGTACAGCATCTGGATCGTTATCTTCTACTCCATACTCGGCTAGAGGATAAACGATATCACCGTTAAATAAATCTAAATCCCAAGATGAAGAGATATTAGTATAGGTTAGTTCGTGATCGTATTCTGACCAATCTAGATCACCAAATGTCTTATCTAAGACCTGATACTTAAAGTCTACAGTCTCGTTTACTACTATAGCATTATAGACAGTATCTCCTCTCTGATCTGTTACTACGGATTCTAAGTATATCTTACCGTTAAAGATCTCTTGACCATCTACCAGTACCTGACAAGGTAGAGTTTTAATAAAGCTACTAGCCGGGCTAGCACCTAGGTTATCTAGGTTACCGAAGTATTGTTGGTTGTTGTGTACCAGGGAGGGAAAACTTCTGAGAAGATATACCAAAGACCGTACCTATCTCACCGCTCTCAATTGCAGAGATATCCAGTCTAAACGACTCTTCATTGTATAGATCTAAGTCGTACTTCTCTTGGTTGTCGTTATATGCTCTTAATATAGTAGCCATATTATCTTCTAGGTCTTAGCTGATTAGCGTATTCAAAGTTAAATGAGTACTGGAATACTTTCTGAGATCTAGGATTAGTCTTCTCAGTTGCTGCAGCATCACTGATAACTACAGGTAAGAAATTCGTACCCTCTTGTACGTATACGTTAGTGCTAAAGAATAACTCTCTTAACCAATCAGCCTCAGCCTGTGTTAGGATATCTGTAGTAACGTTTTTACGCTGAGTGGCTTTGTTATAGAATTGACTAGAACCTCTTCTAGAAAGGTCGTAAGTAACAGTACTAGTACCTGTACCATAATCTACAAAAGACTGCTGGTATGCATTTCTCTCAATTTGTACGCCACTGTTTATAGCTAGTTTAGCTGTGTAATAATCCCATACACCAAACTCATTCTTCCAGGCAAATCTAACTCCTTCAGAGATACACTCGGCATCATCTTTCTCAAAGGTCATTTGACCGAATACTGCATTATCGTTATCTAGTCCGTCATCACCAGCTCCTATTAGGATTACTGTATAAGAGGCCCAGGCAGCATTTAAAGTATTACCTCCATCAGCTAGGTTTTGAGGACCTACACCTATATGTATAAGTCTAGTACCTGAAGTCTGATTAGCTGCTACTGTACTCCATAAGTCGTTAGCAATTACTTTAGGCCCACCTCCATTAGCTACTATATTTTCTAAAGTGACATTCTGTATAGTAGTACCGGCAGCATTCTTTATATCGAATTTAACATAAGATATATTCTGAGCATATACATCACTATCTACAAAGTTACCGTTATAAGCAGAGATAGTAACATACTCACCATCCTGTGCCTTTTGTGTAGTAGGAGCATTACTTAAAACTACCTGATGACTGAAGGTATTATATACGTCAGCTTGTTCAGGATAGTAGTAAGAGGAACTAGCAAAGTTCCAATACCCTGCATTAGGTTCTACTAGACCGTCTGAAAGATAGGTAGCATAACTACCAGACTTAGCAGGTGATCCAGAGACTGCAGCTACACCGTTATACAAAGTAACAGATCCAGAAGTAGAAGTACCATACTCCTCTCCAAATGCTACCCAGAACTCTTTACTGCTTAAAGAAGAGGTCGCAAACTCTACTGTCTTCCAAACATTATCCGACTCTAGATAGTTGGTAATGATCTGACCTACGTTGAATACTCCGTACCCTTGAGGTGAAGGCTGTTGCTTAACTCTCTGTAGTACTGTCTTATTTTCATCCTGGATATCACATACATACTGGAATTGAGGTTGAGCCTTTTGAGTAGAGTCAACTTCAAATAATAAGTCTGCATTAGACATATTAGGAGATGTAGGTGATTGTGAAATAGTGATAGCCATCTTACGATTGTGTTACTTTTGAATCTGGGAATGTTTTCTGTAGATGCTGTACAAAGTCTTCCATACCTCCTTTAGCTCCGGCTTCTGCTAATTCGTCTGAGAAGTTATTGATAGCATACTCTATACTGTTGTCAATAAAAGGACTAGCTTTGATACCTTTCTTGGCAATCGATTTAGCTATAGCCCAGGCTAGTTGTGTTTGAGTAAATGTACCCGTCTTAATTCTACGTTGACTAATCCAGCTCTCTATAGCCTGTACCGGAGGCATTTTATCTCCTGGCCTTCTACCTGCATCTACATACACACCATATTGTGCGAATTCGATTACAGTGGCTGGACCTTCTTGAGTCTCTTCAACCCTAGATCTAATACTCTGAATCAGATTACCGGTAGCAATCTTATTATCAGATACAAGCTCATCTACCATTACATCGGTGATCTTTTCACCTAGTAATCCAAATGCCTTGGCTAGATCTTCGTTGAAGTTAGTTAGTTTCATTAGCTAGGTAAGTTGCAGTAGTTAAGAATTCCTTCGTTAATTACATTTACTGTTGCTACCCATCCGTATACTCTATCGTTAAAAGCCTCATTGACTGGAGTGATAGTGCTTAGGGTAGTATATAATGTCTGTTGGTTTGAACCGTTATTAAAGTAGCTTAGAATATCATAGATAACTTGCTCTGTATTACTCATTACCGTTAAGTAGTCTGTCTCTGTTAACTTCGGGACATCCAATGAATACAATTCAAATGCTAAGTTTCTAGTACCAGTCAAACCGTTAGGGTTAGTAACGATACCAGGAGAAGATAAAGGACGTAAGAATACGTAGTTATAATTTACATTCTGAGAAGTAGCATCTAACTTATCTAGAGTACCGTAATAAAACGTATTAACTCCTAGATGGGCAGTACATGCTGCATCAAATAAGTCTACTATTTGTTTAAACGTTTGCATTGTCTATAATTTGTTTAGCTTTGTCTGCTGTTACCTGAAAGGCTTTAGTAATCCAATCTATACTCTGTCCTCTCTTATACCAGTCAATAATCTTCTTCTCTTTATCAGTCAGTTCAATCTTTGCTTTAACTGGCTCACTTGATACGATAGCTTCGTTGTTGTTCAAGTAGCTTTCTTCTACGCTCTTCTTGTCTAGTTTTGTCTTTCTCATAAGCCAAATAATTTAATACACCAATAAAGTTTACAGCCGTGATAGACTTATCTCCTGTGACCGAAAGGATGGGTGTTGAAGCGAGGTGATAAATAGTAGCAAGCCATCCCCAGTGCTCACTGAAAGTTGTTTGGCCATCTGATTCAGCATCTCCTTCTTCTCCTTCTGGGTTTTGGTTTTGTACGAATAGATCTCTATACCTCTCAAGTGTATGTTTGCGGTTTGCAAAAAAAAACTAAGAGCTCCTAAAGCATAGGCTACTGGAATATCTTGGAAGATCTCTGCATAGTCATATCTCTTATTACTATCGTACTCCTCTACGGTGTAGTATTTTAATACGTCCTCTAGCTTACCCTGTCCTAGTCTTAAACCATTCTTGATCTTAAACTCTAGAGACTTAAAGCGATGCTTTAACACCGGACGATATAGTATAGCCATAATCTGGTCTAAATTCTCCAGTGGCTTTTTAGTTAGGTTTTCTAGATCGATATACTCACCTAAAGTCATCTTAGTGATAGGCTCGTATCCGTACAATACTCCTTCTACTTCAATGATAGGATAATATTCATAGCCAACGTCAAATAAAGCTTCTGTAACCTTATCGTACATCTTAGGTAGATCCTTGCTATGCTTTTTCTTCAATTGCTCTGAAGGTATATCACCTAGTATAGCTAACACCTCTACGATCTTCTCTGTAGAAGATAGGTGCTCTAATGAATTTACCTTTTGGTAATTCTTGATAGATAGGTATTTTGGTATTTTTAGTTCCATATTGTGTAAGTAGTTTTTTTAGATGTAATAGTGATGTATATAATTATATATCGATATATCTTATCCGAATCTAGCAGCTGTGTATTGTTGAGTATTACCAACATATATCTTACTAGCACCGCCTCCTCTTATCTCATTTCTAGCTATATTAGCCATCCATACACTATCCACGATATCATCATGCATACCAGGAGGGTGACTAAAATGTAGTTTACCATTCTGTCCTAGCTTATAACTAAAGGAAGCAAACTCTTGATATACTTCCGGCATTAGTTTTTTACTGGGTAGTTCGATTATTCCTTCTTCTATGTCTTGAATTAATCCTCGAATGGCCTGGACCTTATTATCGTTGCTCGTAGTGAACCCTCTGATAGATCGAACATCTCTTCGAACCTCTTCATAAATTGCACGACCAATTCCATTTGTCTCACAGTAACCGGTAATGTTTGGGAAACGTTTGAGTTCTGATATAAGTATTCTTCCAATTTCGGCAATAGGCTTTCTATTGACTCTAGTGCAGGAATAAACTCTTCCCGATGCTCCGAGAACAGTGAGGACTGTATAATCGTCAGAGATGCCGACGTCAATGCCTGCAAAATAATTCTCGCCTCTTGTAATTTCTGGCCATCCATCGAGTATACATACATTATCTAAGTTCCTAAATACGTCATTTCCACCATCCACAAACTCAGCCATATACTCCTGTCTAAAGATATCCTCAGGTAAGCTCTTTCTCTGTTCTTCTATGAACGATAAATCTACATAGGTGTTATCTGTAGAGATACCTTGAAAGGAAATATACTGATCGTTAGCCTGTATACCTCTCAGGTAATAATTATAGAACCAGTTACCCTTACCCTTTGGAGTAGAGATAACCAAACACTTTTTACCAATAGCTGTTAAGGTAGGTAGGATAGCTGCCGTTAGAGCTTCTTCTCTGATATAAGCAGCCTCATCTATGATTAGGTAGTTAAAACTAAAACCACGAATACTGTCTGGTCTTTCAGCTGATAGGAATTGTATAGTACTTCCATTTACAAACCTCATAGTAAGGTCTGCTTTGTTTGAACTCTCTACTATGTCTTTACAGGCATTTAATATCTCTCCAAAGACCTTCTTACCCTGATTATAGATTGGACTAATCCAGGCTCCTCTACTACCACTGTTATTTAAAAGCCAGTATACTAATAGATTGCTTGCAAGTAACGACTTGCCGAATTGACGACCAGTGCTAACGATACCAAACTTATGATCACTATCACTAAAGCTCTCGATAACTTTTCTCTGACCGTAATGAGGACTGAATAATTTAACGGTTAGTTCCATTCGGTTTTAATCTCTGTAACCTGTATATCGGCCTGAATCTTCTCTATATCATTACCGGTATATTTCATGATCTGATCTACGGCTCTCTGTCTAACCTTCTCATCCTCTGAGGCTAATAGTTCTATAATAGTAAGAACGGCTGGAGTTAATTGTTTGTTTAATAACTCTCTCCAACCTTCTTTGTATTTCTCTCCAGCCTGTGCCCAGTATAAGGTGTAAGTCTGTTCTGACTTATCGCTATAATTCTCATGACAATACTTCAACCAGTCCTTAACTCCAAAAGGACGATCGGTATCAAAGCGTAGTTCATAGCACTTCTGTACTCTAAATTCTACTTCGTCTTGTGGTAATCTTGTTCCAGCCATCATTCTATATTGTTTCTATAAATATACATAGGAGCTAAAATGCATATAATTGCATAGCTTAATGATCTCTTCTATTGTGATATCATCTGTAGGGCCGTATCGGTCCATCGTAAAATCGGGTATTCTACCTCCCAATATAACTTAAGGATCTTCTCTAGATCATACTCAAAGCCTGCTTCTTCCATCAGTCTTTCTAGCGTTACTAAGTTATTATTACTATCTACAGTCTCTACACCTCTCTCATCATGGATCTTCATCTGTCTGAATCCCATATCTCTGTATACTGATAGTACTCTACCTTTACTGGATACAATAAATGGTACTGAGTATTCTTCTATCTCTATTGTCTTCCATTCCTCTCCGGGTAGGGCTTGACTCTTAATAAACAGATTAATTGCTCTCTTACTGCCTTCTAACCTAGTATGCATCCTTGTCTTTTCGTCAGGATAAAGTTTTGCTATGAATTTATCTGTAGGTAAATCATTATAAATTGCTAGGTCCACCTGATGAGGATCCGCTGTCCATCTTTGCTTGTTCATATAACTTGTTTATGGTCTCGTAATTTTGTTCAAAAAGCGAGGTAGTGATACGTGCCATATTCTTAAAATCACAACTGCAGCTTCTACGGTTAGGTTTATCCCAACCTCTTAAAATTCTTTCTGCTTCGTAGTACGTATCTAATACCCTGCCTTTTAATATAAGACCTAGAGCGTTCTTTTCAAACTCTTCTTTAAGAAAAATTGCTTCTTTTTGTGTCATGAGAATTTAAAGTCTGTTATTCCTGTATTGTTACCAAAAGCATCTCCGTGAGGTGTACCATGCATCTGAACCTTAGTATAGTATTCCATAGCTTTATCTTTAGCTACTTCCGGGCTATTGGTTCTACCTAATAATTCAAACTCTAACTCTGGATCATTATACTCCTGTACTGTCTTTTCTATATTAGTACTAACAATAACTTTCTTAAGCTGTACTGCATACAGAAGGTAAAACATTCCTTCCTGGTTTAAGTCTTGTGCTTCCATTATCTGTTTTTAATTCTATTGTAAACTTCTGTGATAAGTGAGAACGTTTCGATGTAGTGATTCTCTTTTTGTTTTCTTTCTCTTAGACTAGCATTAGGCATCTTTTCTATAACCTTCCATTCAAAGCTCTCTTGCCCGTACTGTAGAATAGCATCCTTAAAATGCTCACTTAAGTATCTAGAAAAAGCTTTAGGGTTTTTAGAGTACATTCTCCATTCTACCTCTCTACGGTTAAATCGTGAGGTCTGACCTACGTAAACGTGATTGTTATGTTTATTTATCAACACGTATATACCTCCTCCAGCTTTACTCCAGAATTTATTCTGAGCTTTTAATTTAGCTTTATGACCTTTAGGAGTGTAGTAATACTTAGATTGATAACCAGGTCTTTGCTCTCTAAACTTAGCATTAGTAATTTTATTACACGTCTTACACGAAGGCTGTTTGCCATCAGGCTTACGTGAACATTTAGAGAATTGATCTAGAGGTTTATCCTCTTTGCAGGTAATACAGTTTTTTGTTTCCATGTCCTTGTTTTATTATACATAGGCAACTATTTTGAAAACAGGAAAAAATATTTACTGGTACCAATGCTCCATTCGATCTATCAAGTGACTGATAGAGTAGGCTAGTAGGGCTACAATAGCAGCTTTAAATGGATCTTGGAAGTATATAAGACCGCCCCAGAAACCGACACATTTCGGACAGTCCAACAACCAACTAAATCTTACTTCCCTTATACCAAAGTGATCCTTTATAACCTGTATTGGCTGAAACCAGCTTGCGAACATAACTGCTAATACTGCAGCTCCTACTAACTCTACCAGTGTATTCATGATTGTAATTCTTCTAGATATTTTCTAACCTCTGTTCTAACGTCTTTTACAAACCTAGCTCTTTCTAGCTGTTTAGACTTTACCTTTCTCCCTTGCATATAATTGCGGAGAAATTCATAGCCACGTTTTAACCCTAGTCCAATACCGGACACTACCGCTAGTATTCCTAAGGTGTATATGATTATATTCACGATTTCCATTTTAATAAGTTTTACAAGCTCTTTTTAGTCTATTCTTTAGAGTAGTCCATTGACGGGTAATATCCTTTTCTGGAATGTCGTACTCCTGGCATATGTCTTTTACTTTCTTACCTGAGAATATCTTTTGCTCTACTAACCATCGATCTATCATACTGAGTTCGTTATCGTAGAAGTACCTAAGACATTTCATCTTACCTTCTAGCTCTTCACCATCTGATAACTCATAACTACTCTCATACCTGACTTCTCCGTATGAGTTAATAAGTTCTCTTTCTTTGATTAGAGGTCTACGATACTTACTATAAAACATAGAGGTAGAAGACTTAACCTCCATAGCCATTCCACGTGTAAGATAATGCTCTATACCTCCATCTGTGTATAGCTTCCATTGCTTCTCTAAAGGTAAATTATAAAAGTACGAGACTATATGGGCTAAGAGATCTTCGCGTGAGTATTGCGCTGCATGAGTACAAACTTTAACAGAGTTAATCTCCATTTGTTTATACCCACCATCACTCCACCACTTATCGATTAGAGCTCTCTTCTCAGTATCAGAGTAATTCGAACCCATCGACTCTTTTACTTTCTTCTTCATACTTCTCGATGATCATGTTCTTATACATCTCTAATTTAAGAAGCATATCTGGATTAGTATTGAAAAACATCTCCTGCCATTTCTCTTCTGAGTAGTGTACTGGATGATTTAGGTCTTCTATTTTAGGTAAGTCTCCTGCTTTAGTAATTTCTTGACTCATAATATCTTTTATAATACTTAGTATACAATATACGAAAAAATTATATACTATCAAACATTTTATCAAATAATTCTATAGTTTCTTTTTGAGATCTAGATATACCTTTAGTAGTTATTATACTATCTTCTACTATTACTATATCTTCTACTTTAACTTTATCTTTATCTTTATCTTTATCTGTGTAGCAAACATTAGTTTTGCTTGAATTTGCTTTAGCAAAAGTTAACAAAGCATTATCTTTTAATCTTTGCTCTTCTTTGCTTAGATTTGCTTGAGTAGTATCTCCACCCCTTTTACCTGCTTCAGATCTCTTCTTAGAGATATCAGCCATACGATCTAACTCAGCTTGATAGGTAGACCATACTACCTGTACCGTACGAGAGCAATTTGAGATATTTACAGAGCCGTTATTTTTATGCTCTACTAATAGACTCAGTACCTCTACTAATTCTTCTTTCTCTAATAATTTAAAAGACTCTAACCATTCGTCTTTAAATCCAGTCCACAATTTAGTTTTCATTTTACTTTAAAAAGAAGAACCCTCCAAAGGGGCCGGTCGAGAACGGACACCCTAAGGAAGGCTCAAATATTTTTATTAGGGTCTCGACTCCCTTATAATGATAATTATACTCTAATATATGAAAAAGGCCCCGAAGGGCCAACTTTCTTATGAAAAAAAGTAAAAGGTGAGATCGGCAACCTGCTATAGTATAATTAACTCGTATGGCAGTGAGGATAGAGAACAGGTATTACTGTCCGATCTCTAAAAGGAAGTGGAAAACCTACAAGTACATGGGAAACTCAAAAACCACTCCCTACCCTTTCTATTAAATATACGAAAAAAGGCCTTAGGAATCAACCCTGGCCTTTATATTTTTTTCTATAATTTTTTGAGCTCTTTAGACTTGAGGTCTTACTCTTGGCGTGAACTCCTGGTCTAGATATTTTAGGTTTATCTAGTTTCTGGGTTGTTGTTTGTCCTTTTGCCACTATTACGTAAAAGGAACGTAAAGAGTTTCTAAATAATTTGTTATCTCAGCAATCTGATTACCATTCATTACAAATGGATATCTGATAAAGCTTCCTATATCAAATCTAACTAAAGTAGTACCGACATTAGTCTCATCAGCTCCGCTATATGCAACACCAATAGTATTAGTACTTGTAAGTGTGCCGTTCTTATAAGCCGTAAACCCTGTTAGACCGCCATCAGGATATACTGTTATAGCCATACAGGTAAATCCACTTGTATTATATCCAATAGTGGTATTTGTGTAATCAGATCCAGCTCCTTGATTGATACCTACTGTAAATGTGTACCCTGGATTACCACCTGGAGCATCTTGGTACCCTAAATTTACCCCAGCAAAATTAACAACATTATCTCTAGTATCTTCATCAATACAGTTACCGTAAACTAGAAAGATAGTTACCCCGCTATTATTAGCATCATAAGCATCGGTATAAGTATCGTCTGCCCCATTATCATCTAATCCATCTACTACATATCCAATACTACCTTGACTAGCTCCTCCATTTCTTGTCATAAGACTATAAGGAGAAGAACCCCAAAGACTACCTTTATTGTTACTCCCAAAATTATATAGTACACCGTAGCCATCGGTGCTTAAACTTCTCCATCCAGCTAGATTAGGAGCAGCAGGTTCAAAATATATATCAGGAGATCCAGCTACAGTCCAGAGAGGAGTCAGCTCAGGAATAAAAGGCTGATTAGAGACAGAAAAGGCAGACTGTATAAACATGATTAATTCTTTCTTAAGAGTTTTTTTACGTTTAGAGCTATAGCAGTCAATAGAAGAACTACTGTCAGAACTTCAGAGATAGGCATTAACACACTTCCTAGTGCGGCAAAGCTAACTACGTTTTCTACTGAGGTATCGTGCATGTCTGTTAATGTTTTTAATTATGCTACTGCTCTTGATGTACCGTAGATAGCATCTACTGCTGATTGTAAATCGTCTACTCTTGTATTTAGATCTGCTGCCTGAGTAGCATCAAAGAATGTACCTATGAAAGCAAACTGGTATTTTTTAGTAGATACGTTACTAATACTTCCTCCGTAATAGAAACATCCTACTGATAGCTCAGCAGTAGATACACTAGCATTAAGACTACCTCCGTTACTTCCTCTAGCAGTACCTCTAGAATATAAACTTCTAACTTGAGTTCCGCGATTAAGGTTTGCATGTACTAAACCAGTAGATGTAG
>Ga0070749_10002499_pt1 | contig 12337 bp, 4 predicted proteins | sample VirMetDEL_Nov_18_FD_75180 | JGI IMG/M metagenome (GOLD analysis project Ga0070749, IMG submission 75180) | Aqueous microbial communities from the Delaware River and Bay under freshwater to marine salinity gradient to study organic matter... | ecosystem: Environmental > Aquatic > Marine > Coastal...
AAGCGTACAAAGATACCAGTCGATAAGCCGTTCTTCGACTTGAGCGGGGGACTCCACACGGAGTCCTCTGCTCTCAACTTTCCAGACAATGTAACGCTGGACGAAGAGAACTTTGAGATGATGACCGATGGCACGCGGAGGCGGCGGCGTGCCTTGACGTATGAGTCTGGGATAGCTAGTGAGTCACTGGATGACACATACACTGGAGTCACAGGCACACAGATTTACAAGTGGAAGAACGTAAACAACGATTCTACACTGACCCTTATTGTCGTACAGCTGGGCACTACGCTGTACTTCTACGAAGATGACGTTGTTATTGGAGACAAGCAGCATCCTGAAGTTGTTGACTTGTCCTACTACGTCCAGAACCCTGACGACCTAGCCGACTTCGTTAATTCCCCTGTCAGCTTTGCGCATGGTCGAGGCAAGCTCTTTGTAGCTAACGCCTACATTGACCCGCTTGCCATATCCTATGAAGGCGCGGATGAAGAGTTTGAAGTCACGCCTATTAACATCAAGATACGGGCGTTTGAGGACTTTGCAGACGAGCTCACAAACACAGATAAGCCGAACTTTATAGCAAACGGCGTAGGTGAAGAGGAAAACCTAGAGCCCCCACTGACCAGTCATGGTCTTAGCGGCACGCATGAGTTCAACCTACGTAACCGAGGCTGGGTATTCGGCTCTCAGTTTGTTGGTGCAGAGAAGTACGCACAAGACACAAAAGAGTGGCCCAGTAAGCAGATGCAGCCTTACTCTGGCTTCTACTCTCAGCCTTTGTCTAGCTCAGGCGCAGTGATTGATACTGACTTAGAGCCAACAACGGGCAATGCCGGTAGTGGCTGGTTTAACCTTGGCTCACAGAAGGGCTGGAGCAGCGATAAGATTCAAGCCGAGGTGTTTGGTAATAGCTATGTCCCGCGTGGTAGCCTTATCTTTTCGGCGTTTAACAATGAGAACCCTGAAGGTACGGGTGCTGGCTTCACTAAACGGGGAATGCCGTATAGCACATCGTTCACAACGCAGGAGGAAGAAGACTTAGGGTATCCTACGCTTACCTTCTCTCTATACCACCAGATATTCCACGGCCCTTATCTTGGCAAAGAAGAGGGTTGGATTTACCATCGAATTGTAATGAAAGACGCACTTCCAGCAGGCAGCATTGAGGTTGGCGACGTGGTAAGCACGACAAACCTTGAGTTACGTTATAAGTTTTCTGGTGTGTCTTTTGGCAAGTCTAAGAATAGACCTGTTATTAGTCACAGTCGTTCTTTTGAGATAACCGACTGGGCTGATGAGGACAACGGTAACTGGATAGAGTTCCGGTTTCAGGTTTACAAAGACGGCACCAACGTATCCAGTAAGTTAAACAACGTTGAACCTACCGAGAAGGTAAAGAAGAGGCCGGGGCAAGGTAGAGCTACCTTCTCCTTCTACCGGAATGGTGGACTTCAGTTGCCTGCCGAGGCCGTGCGTAAGCCGGATGAGCGTCCTGCTGCCAATGCGTGGTTTGCTGGTCGTCTGTTCCATGCGGGCATGAACACCAAGGAGTTCGCAGATACCATCTTCTTTAGCAAGACCGTACTGAACGATACGGAGTATGGTCAGTGCTTCCAAGCTGCTGACCCTACCCATCCCGAACTGAATGAGCTGATTGCTACGGATGGTGGCACTATCCAGATTCCTAACGTGGGCAACATTATTGATATGCGTGCTATGGAGTCCGGGCTTCTGGTCTTCAGTGACCAAGGGGTATGGGAGATTACTGGCTCTAACTTCTTTAGCGCAACGGACGTACGAGTCCGTCAAATCACTAGCGCAGAAGCGGTGTCTGCTAATGGCATCATTGAGATTGACAATGGTATTGTGTATACCAGTCACCGGGGCATCTACCTGCTGGCCCGTAGCGGGGACGCTAGTGGTGCAGTGGTAGCACAGAACATCATCGAAGAGACTGTACAGACGTACTGGAACGACCTGAAGTACGAGCAGCAGGCCCGTGCTCAGCTTAGCTACGATGAGTCGAAGAGCCGTGTATACATCCTGCACAGTCCTAATAACGACAACTACCGCTATGATACGTGCCTTATCTTTGACTTCCGTATCGGTGGCTTCTTCAAGTACGTCTTTCCTGAGTCAGACGATGGCTTCATTGTTGGAGCGCATAGCACCGACCAGAGCTCACAGCCTGACGAGTACCAGAAGTTGAAGTTCTTTATCGTCAACAACAACGGAAAGAATATACAAATTGCTGACTTCTCCGATGCTACGACGTTCACGGACTTCGATGGAACAGAGCGTGTACCCTTCCTAGTGACAGGTTACGACAATCTGCAAGACTTCTCTCGTAAGCGTTACGCTCCTACTATCTTTGCCTACATGGCGACTACGGAAACTGGAGTCAACGAGGAAGGAGAGGCTGACAACACCAGCTCTTGCTGGATGCACGCTAGGTGGGACTTCTCTACCTCAGCTGCTACGGGCAAGTGGGGCGCTGAGCAGCAGGTCTATCGCCGCACACGTGCCTACATTCCCGCAGAAGGGGAAGACGGCACAGAGGGCTACGATGTAATCGTCACTCGTAACAAGATACGAGGACGAGGACGTACAATTCAGTTAAAGTTTGAGGGTGAAGAAGGCAAAGACTGCCACATCCTTGGCTTTGCTATTCACTATGAAGTAATGGCGAGGATATAGTATGGCATTTGGAACAGGCAGAAGCGCAGCTAAGAAAGCACGCCGTGCAGCAAAGGGACTGAAACGGCAGCAGCAGCGTGTAGAAGAAGTTGCTCAGATTAGAGCTACTAGAGGCCGCGTAGCTGAGACTCAAGCTGCGGTTACGGGAGCGTATGGCCTTCCGGGTATAGAGTCTAGTGGCTCGCAGGTGTTGATCGGACAAGAGGCTGCCCAGTTTGAAGCGTACCGGGGACAAATGGCAGACTTCGCTCGACAGGAAGCAATCATAAAAGGACACATGAATAGGGCTAAAAGCAAAGCCAGAGCATTTAAGACCACCATTGGCATAGGTGCTGCACTTCTGACGGGTGGGGCGGCAGCAGCAGGCACAGCCGCAGGCAAAGTCGCAGCGGTAGAAGCTGCCGGTGGGGTAGCAACTAATACCTTTCTGTCGGAGCTTGGCGCTAATGCTACTGCTATGGGACTTTTGAAGGGCGGTGCAGCTACGCTTGGCACAGCGGCAGACACGCTTACCCCGGATACAAACCTAGACCCAGCTAGTAGGTTTACCTTTAGACCTGTAGGTAAGTATTAATAATGGCTACATTTATCCCTAATCCCGGCATTCCAGTTGAGGAAGAAGAGAAAGCAGTCATTCCTGCGCATTCTCCCTATGAGCCACCTAAGCCACCAGTAAGTGCCAGCTTTGCCGAAGACCGAGCTAATGTCGTGTCTACTATCGTGGGCGACCCCGAAGCTAAGAGCACAATCAAGCAAGAGATTACGACTACAGGGCAAACTAGGTCATGGGATAGACAAGGCTACCGAACTGAGCGAACTGCTCAGGAAATGAATCGCTATGTTGAAGAGGTCATCGCAAAGGGAAGAGCGGATGGTAATGTAGACATCGCCAAAGAGCTTCAGACACCTAGCCCTGAGTTCGGTGAGCCCATTCGAGCTGAGGCGGCGGAAAGAACTACTACTGCCTACACTCTCCCAGAGCTGGATGCCTACGTTGCTGCGGTCAAAGACGTACGCACTACCCGCTTTCAGGATACGGAAGACCGAGTAACGGATGCACGATACAATCAAGCGTATGTAGCACAGCAGATACGACTCGGCAAAGATGAAATCAAGCAGCACAGCGAGGAGCTAGAAACAGCGCTCTCGGAAGGCGGCTTCTCAGCTAACAGTACCGAAGAAACTATAGCAGGCTTTGGTTCCTATTTTATTCCTCTGTACGAGATGCTCAACATCAACTCTATTGCTCTGTCTACAGAGCTGGAAGGCGACACTCCAAGCTACAGAGTCCTAACTGGACAGGTGAAGGTAGACCTAAAGGAAGAGTTTGTTCGTCGTGGCAAGGAGGGCGGTCCAGATGCTCAGATGGAGATGCTCAGCGAGCTGGCAGAGTACCTCATGTCTACTGATGGGCTTCGTACTGACTTAATTTCACAGAGTATCCTCACTGATTTAACTTCAGAGGACGTTCTATACAGAGAAGACCCTAGCCGTACCGCTTGGGATACCTTTGATGACGTTGCTGCAATACTGGAGATTATTCCGGTCCTTGCACTTCTCAAAGGGGCGGTAAAGGTAGCTGGTAAGGGGCTTTTTAAGGTAGCCTCTAGCGGGTCACAGCAAGCTAAGATGCTTGCGAATAAAGAAGCTGGTCAATTAGAGCTAGCTGAGCGGCTAGTCGAGGAAAGCAGAGTATCAGGAGAAGAAGGATGGCAGATAGAGGCAGAGGATGTCGTAGCCCTTCAGCTGCCTAAGCGCTCAGATGGCGCAGATGACATCATTGAAGACTTGCCTGATGGGGCTAGCGAGCTTGCTGAGCAGCTTCGTGCAGACCAGCGTCGTATAGATGAGATTGAAGAGCTTGGTGGGGAGATTCTTGAACAGACTCGCGCTGGAGTATACTCTGATACAGAGATTGCGACTGTTATAGATAAGCAGATAAAGGACACAACAGCAGTCTTTCAAGGACAGCTGCGTCCTGCGCTGAGCACAGTACGTACCAGTGACAGCGGTACGACTTTGAACTTCCGTGCCGTGATTGGTAAGAACGATACTAGAGGCTTTGGGGGAGAGCGCCCTGCTTTTGAGCAGGCAGCAGACTTGATGGCCCAAGGCTACGAGAATGTGCGCATAATGGTAAAGGACGGTAGCGACATTAAGCCTTACTTGACTGGAGATGAGGCACTAACGAAGCTGACTGAAATTAAGCGCAGAACCGTGTCCTCTACGAGAGGTGAATACTACGTACAGTTCGATGACAAGTACGTTATGCGACCGACTGACCGAGGACTGCTGGGCGATGATGCCGTAAACACCAAAGCTTGGATGGGCCGCTCGGGTCGTTACCTCTTTCCTCCAAGTTCACAGTTCAATCCTAAGTTTTATCAACCGTACTTGTCTAAGTGGTACTCTGCGCAAGCGCTATCCGGTGCAATGTCTGCTATTGTAGCGCCTATCCGCAAGATGAGCTTTGCGACACAGCGTACCATTGACGATATGTATTCTTTTCAGGCTGACTTCTATTCAAAGAATACAAGGAAAGCTACGTATAATGAGTACAGAGCCGCATTCCCAGATGCAGACGATGAGGCATTTCGTGGGCTGTACCTGATGGAGCGATACTACGACTTTCTCTACGATATCCAGAATGCACGACTCTATGATGACTGGGTAGGCCAAGGCTACATTACGTTACGCTCTAGGGGCTTTGATGCTTCTTATCACGGAGCGCCCATCTACGAGGCCAAGTCAGTAAAGAGAGACTTCGGACTCAAGGGTAACAATGTTCAAGCGTATGACCCTGCTACTAATGAGGTACGGACACTCTCATACAAAGAACTAGATGAGCTGTACGACAACGGTGGCAACATCTTAGAGACTGACCTCGACATAACCGTAGAAGAGGGAACTTACTCTAGGCTTATCATCAATGATGCTAAGAACAAAGACTGGCAAGCTGGCCCATTGGCTAGTAACCCCCTTCGCTACGAGCAGGGCTACTGGCCTCGCGTATACGAAGACCACGTGTTTATCGAAGTCGAGATACCGGGGATGACGAGGAACGGTAAGCAAGTTGCAAAGGGAAGGAACACTAAGATTGTTTCGTTTGCTCCTACACGGGAAGCAGCCGAGCGCTGGATAGCAGGGAAGATGGACGACCCTGACTACAAGGGCGAGAAGTGGACAATCAAAGAAGGCTCCCGACTCCAAGACGCAGACCGAACCGCTGTAGATATGGAGCGTATGCAGCTAGAAGGTAGGCTGTTCTTTGATAATCGGAACCGCACGCTTATAGGCGATGTCACGGGCGGTACTGCTGACATTGTTAGTCCTATTGATATGCTTCAGCGTAGCGCTAACATGGTTGCGCGAGAGGCAGGGGCCGGTGAAACTATGAGAGGCTTCAAGCAGGCATGGTATAAGCAGTATGGTGACATGCTTGCGGGTAGCATTGATGAGTTCTACTCAATGACAGCTGGTGAAGTGCAGGGTGCGCTGACGAGTGCGCTAAAGCGAGGCACCACAGAAGAAAGAGCAAGGGCACTAGAGGCCCACGAAACGTGGGACTACATGAGAACTATGGAAGGTACGGTCTCGGATACGTCTATCTGGTTCCGAGAGCGGGCTGTTCAGGCTGCTGACTGGCTTCATGAGTGGACATGGAAATCTGCTAAGCCCTTAGAGCCGACAGCAAAGTGGCTAACTAGGCACGCGCATGAGGCTGCGCCTGCGGAAAAGATGAGAAGTCTAGCCTTCATTGACTTCATTGCAACTCGTCCGGGTCGGCAGCTGATGCTACAGGGGGCACAGCACCTCTTCCTTACGCCTCTTGACCCCAAATACGCTGTGTACTTTCTACAGAGAGACGCGTTTGGCCTTCTTCAAGGCACGCGGCGTGAGTCGAATAGGCTCTTGGGAGGCAACGAGAAGTCAGTAGTTAAGCGGAACTCTGCACTGATGGGGATAACGGAAGACGAGTTTAACTTGCTAGTTAGTGAGTTCCACAAGAGTGGGCTACTACAGGGCGTAGACTTGCAATCATATACTGGTAAGTCTGTAAGAGTCCAGAACCAGATACCAAAGACCCGAACTGCGGAAGTGGTAGGGGCTCCGTTTCGTGCTGCTGGGCGTGGCATAGACTGGATGAAGAATGCTGGCTTTGGTATGGGCGAGTCTTATAACTTGTCTGCCTCTTACGCTATGGCTTTACGTAGATATCGTGTTGAAAACGACCTTATGGATATGCCACTCACTGCTTTGAAGCCTTCTGATTGGGAAGCTGTAAAGTTGAAAGCTAGTGGTTACGCCTTGTCTATGGTCAAGCCCGGAAACACTAAGCTGCAACGTGGCTGGCTAGCCAACGCTACACAATTCCTCTCGTTCACACAGAAAGTAGCACTTACATTTGTACGAGCTGGGGTACCGCTTCCGGGAGCCGATGCGATTCCGGGGGTGAAGGCTTTAGATAAGAAGATAACGGCTCTTGGCAACAAGGACTTTACAAGGAAGGAAGCACGAAGGCTGCTACTTGGACAAGCTATTCTGTTTGGTGGCTCTGGGTTTGGTGTTCGGCCTGAAGTAGAGCGAGGGCTTTATGACTTGGGACTCTATGACGTATCACCAGAACTGGTTGACGTTATTTCAGGCGGCATGGTTGACTATCTCATTGATGGAGCCATCGGGCTGGCTGTGGGACGGGACGTAGACCTTGCGGTTGGTGACGCACTGGCTCCGGGTGCAGGCATCATCAACGTCGGTAGAGACATGGTTGAAACTGTGTTTGACAATCCCCCGATTGACTTTGTGATTGGCCCTAGTGGTGCAACTATGGGACGATTGTATGACGCTTGGTGGCTTGCTCGACGTACTGTAGACTTAGATAGTGTCTACACAGAAGCAGAGCAGTGGACTATGGCAACAGAGCTAATACTTGCAGGTGGCATGTCCGGCTATAATGACTTCCTGAAGGCTAGGATGATGCACAAACATGGTCGTGCAATCGCTAAGAACGGACAGCCGATGGGTAATGAGGTAGGTTGGACAGAGATACTAGCTAAAGGTCTGCTTGGTCTCAGTACAGAAGAGTCTTTAGATGCGTATAAGCTGAGTCAAGAGGTAAAAAGCAAAGAGCTAGACGAGATAGCGTTTGAGTATTACGGACAAATGCGTTACATCTTTAAGCAATACGGAGATGGCTTGCACGACGATGACTGGGTAAAGTCCCAGATAGACATGAAGAAGTCTTTACTACAGCTGGGCTTGAATGAGCACGAATACCGCTATGTAGTAAAGAAGTATGGGCAACTTGCGATGCGAGATACTGATGCACCGAGAAGTCTGGTCAATGACGTAGTACGTGGTCTGAGACTCGGAGTTCCCATTGACGAGTACATCTACCAGTGGATACAAGATAACGAAGACCTGAGCCCGAAAGAGCTGGAGGCAGTAAAGTTCCTCTGGTCAGAGGCAACTGGACGACCAGAACTAGACATTGAAGCGGAGTTGGGGCACATCCAGCTAGAGGCTGAAAGCATTGATAGGATACAACAAAGGTAAGCAACTATGGTAATTAAAGTAAACAATCAAACACCAGTGGCAAGTCCACGCAGTGACTTTAGCCAAGTTGCTGACTTTGGTATGCCTGAAGAGAACGTATTAGCTGAGGCTCTTCCCGGTCTTGTCGAGATGGGAATGAGTGCCCGTGATACATACAAGGATGCCAAAGCAACGGCGGATGCAGCTGCAACCTTCCAAGCTGAAGAAGAGCGGATTCTCGGTCTCTTAGAAGCAACGGCAGGAGAAGATGGCATAGACCAAGCTGAGCCAGCTCCTACTGCGGTTAGAGAGAACGAGCTTAACGGATTTGCGGAGAAGAAGTCCGAGATTCAGCAGCTTGAGGAGCTGTTCCGGCAGGGCCGTTCAACTGAGTACGCTAAGCTGTCGATGAATCGGATTACTCGTACGCTTCTTGCTCGTAACCCCGGCAACGAAGATGCAGTATTCCGTGCGCTTGGTCGCCATGCACAAACCTCAGATGCTGCGCAACTGACCACGCTCAGGGACGCGCTCTATGAGGAGAAGCGGCAAGCTGCGCAAACTCAAGCAACTAAGACACGCACTGAACTGATAGCTAGAGCTAATAAGTCTGGAACTCCGGTACATCTGCTGGACTCTGACCCACCAGCGTTCATGGAACAGCTAGTAGAAAATGAAAACCTAACTTCTCAGGCTGCATTAGCGCAGGCAAGGGCGCAGAAACGTACCGCTGAGGACACACTTAGTGAAGACGGCTGGATGAAGGATGTGTCAGACACTATGCCTGCATATTACAAAAACACTACAACCAGCATAGATGAAATGCTTACGGCAAGGCTTGGGGTGTCAAGCATAACAGACGTCCCAGCTCTAATGGCTAAAGACCCTGCTGCTGCCGAACAGGTTATGATGGAGATTGACCAGTACGTGCAGAGCCAAGCTGACGCGCTTGATAGTATGTGGGCGGACCAGCTTGGAGCTAACCAATCGTTCCTTGATAAGAAAAAGGCTGACTTCTTAGGCTTCTATGAGGGTTACATTCAGAGAATAGGAACCGGAGGAGCCTCCGAGTGGGCAAAAGCAAGAGATGCCTTAGATAAGTCACGCTTCTGGGACTTGAATCCTCAGCTTCAACAAGCAGAATGGATGAGTGGCACTCTTCAATTCATGACCGGCCTTGAGGAACAAGCAGGACGGCGGCAGATTAGCAATGCACTTAGTGGCTTGATTGTCGGTGCCCTGACTAAGCCCAAACCCTATAGCTATAACGGCGGTACTGACACGTTAGACGCATTCGGCAACCCCGGCGATACTGGCATAGATATACGTGAACTACTGGATGCTGCTGGCAGTAGTCCCGATAAGCTTAATGACGATTTGGACTTTCTAGGCGACAGCCTGATTAGCTACTTTAGCTCTACTGAGTCGAACTTGGCTACTAAGGAAGACCTAATTAGGTTTGGTGAGATAGTGCTGGCTAAGCTTGGCGATGGTCTGATTGATGAGTACTTTCGTCAGCTTGAAGCAGGCTCACGGATGCCTGTGCTTGTGGTTGACAAAGTAGTTAAAGCGCTGTCTATGCCGACGGCTCAGGAGACCCTACAGCAGATGTCAGCGCCACACGCTGAGGCTTTCAGGAGCAGCTTTGACTCAATGTTACAAGTTGAGAAGACCGACCTTATCCAGAACGAGATAATGGGAACTATACAAGAGAAGTTTACCGAACTGCTCACCCCTACTGTTCCGGGCGGAATACGTGGCATATACGGCCAGCGTAGGCGCTTTGACTACATGGAGGTGAATGGTCAAAGGGTAAGGGTGTACGACGTAGTGGTGCCGGTAGTTAATGAGATGGGCGTGCTGTCCTATGAGCTGGCTGATAGCCCAACTACGCCGTTCACTTCGCACCAGCTGAGTCAGATGAAAGAAATGATAGACGACCTGCAACCGGCAGTCGAACGACTGAATAGGCTGTCCAAAGCTCAGTACAGCCTGACTAACCTTGAGAGCCACAGCCAGCGTCGTAACACGGAAGACCTAGTGAACTCAGCGTACGCTTCAATGGGGCTACCTATCCCCTTACGTCGGGGTGCTAGATAGTCATGGGTGCCGGTGGTGCAATCGGTAAACTAGGTAAGGCAGCTAAGGCTGGTGGCAAGGTCGTTGACGAAGCGGTCGGTGTCAAGCAGTCACAAGAGCTTAGTCACTTAAGCCCGGAAGCAATTAAAAGTCTACAAGCTTCTACCTCTCCGGGGATGGAAGGAGGTAGTCGTACCTACGCACAGGGAAGCATTAAACCAGAAGACTTCCTTGATGACATGATGGCTGAGCAGTGGCGGGCCGACCCACAGATGATGTCGGACGAGGAGTTCGACATGTCTATCTGGCCCGAGGTGTACCAAGATTGGACTGAGTTCGACATGGCGTACGGAAGTGGCAGCTTGCCTGAGTACCTTACGCTGTCTGGGCGCGTAGGCGATGACGGAGTGTTGGCGCTGGATGAGCTGAGCATGGAGCAACAGCAGCTAATTGGGATGCACCTGCGGTCTGGAGAAGGTAGCGATATGGCTATCCGCTTGGACATGGGTCAGGCTATCTACGATGTTACGGAATTGCCAGCTTACTACCGCCTAGCAGGACAGACAGAGAATCGTCCTATGTTTACCTTGCGGGGTCTGGACAACAACCCCCGCTGGGTTAGCCCGGAAGTACGCGAAGGCGTGTCCTTCAACTACACAGACTCTCCTGAAGCCTTCACTGAGGCGGGAGGGGTCGAGCGTGTGTTCAGCGGTAAGCACATGGCTACTGAGAACGTAGCTAACTGGCTGACTAAGCAGGAGCTTAACGCCCGCCTTGAGTCTGGAGACCTGACTGAACGGTTTGACACGTGGGGCTTCTACGACTCGCAGTATGCGAACGTCAAAGGCACCGTTACGGAAGCCGATGAGGTGGTCGATGCAGGAGCTGCTAAGATGGTAGTTCAGGTCTGGGGAGCTGAGTCTAAGAAGGTGTGGGAATCTGTTTCTAATGATGTGAAGACAAAGCTAAGAGGCGTTAAGTCTATCTACACCCACAAGCTAACGGGCGTGCCCAAAGGCGACGACACTCCGCTAGTCTTCCACCACGTAGGCTCTGATAACTTTGACGCTAATGGTAATCCAATCTCCCTAACCCAAGGTGGAGAGCTTGGAATGAACGGCGGCAAGCAGACCCAGACTGAAAGGTTTGTTAAGACTGACCCGAAATCAGAGATTACCGACCTCGAACGAGCGAAGCTGGCGGACTACGAAGAGATGTGGGAAGTGCTAGACAACTTGCCCATGTTGGAATCGGCAGAGTTGCGTAAAGCTGTCAGTGCCCTGTACAACAAGCACCTTAGCTCAGTTACTAGAGGCAACCGCATAGACTGGAAGGTCAGTGATGAGCTTGAAGCTGACTTGTATGATTACTTCAATGAAGAGTTCGGGTTCAATGATGAAGCCGTAGCGGAAGTCGTAGAGCGGTTTGACATTGATGGAGACCCTGCGGAGTACATAGCGAAGGCTATCCATGCACAGGCAAACGAGTCCTTTGGGCAAATGCAGACTGCCTTTATCGTAACAGGTAAGTCTCCTCTCTACCTACGGAACGTAGTCACCTTCTACCCACTGGAGGTAGCCGAGCAGCTACAGCGTATGCCCCAGTTTAAGAAGGCTAAGTATGAGGATGACCTAGAATTTATCAAGACCTATGGAGCTAGGTCAAACGAGACCGATGACAGCTTTGTTCAGGCTAAGGAGCGGTTGATTTCTATGATTGAGAGTGAGGGATACGACCACGTTCTCTACAATAACCACTTCGATGACGCAGAGATGGCTCCTACTCCCTCTGTCATTGTCTGGAGAGAGGATACTATTGAGTATCTGATGGACACGGAAGTCAACTCACTCAGCCTTGCTGGGGCTAAGTCGCGAATGAACTCGCTGATACCCAGAAAGGGGAAGGTTATAGATGAGAATGGTTCTCAATAGGTTCAGTTATGGACCGACAGAGACAGAAGGCATCCTAGTTTGCCCTCCACTGGCTCCCCTCTACACACTAGAGCAGCCGTGGGTGGCAGACG
>Ga0070749_10002501_pt1 | contig 12335 bp, 17 predicted proteins | sample VirMetDEL_Nov_18_FD_75180 | JGI IMG/M metagenome (GOLD analysis project Ga0070749, IMG submission 75180) | Aqueous microbial communities from the Delaware River and Bay under freshwater to marine salinity gradient to study organic matter... | ecosystem: Environmental > Aquatic > Marine >...
CCCTCATAAACAAACCAATGCCCCACATTGCTAGCAAAATACCTTCTCAAATATTCGGTCAACGACAAAAAAATGTTACGCAACGGCAACTGGTCAGGGACACGCAAACTAGTAAGTTGCGGGGCGAACCACGGTTCGTCCCGCCTCACGGCTTATAACCCCGTGGATTATATTTGAACGTGATACCGTTCACACCCCAACTAGCAGACGACGGCCCGCTAATCTTCAGTTGGACAGCACGACCCAACCCAAGACTGTTGCCACGGGACACCTCAGACCCAAACGTCTGAACCCACTGCGACGGAGAACCCGCACCAGTAAACCCCTCGGCAGGCACATCAAACTGTCTCTTTAGAGTCAACGAATCCCAATCACGGTACACAGCAACCGACAAATCATAGGCCGCATACTCACGGTTCAACACAAACTCAGGACGCCGCCAGAACTTCTTTGAATGCGCTGAACCGGCATCCTGCCACGACGTAATGTAAAACGAATTGAACGGACTGGAATAACCCAACACGTTATCCGTATACAAATTGCGATCAAAATAAAAAACCTGCGGCTTGGTCGGATGAACAAACAACTCCTTAGAGTTGTTGTTCGAATCAACAAACAAAGTTCCAGAACCCAACCCAAACCCGTCAGCAATCTGATACTTCGTCCAAGCACCAGACTTACCCAACGTAGAATCCCACACATAAGTGGATGTCACATCAGACGACTGGGTTTCACCATCCCACTTCACATCAGAATCATCGTACACAACACCCAACGAATCATACGTTAGACCGCCACCGGCATAAAGAATGCCGGTGTCACGATAACTAACACCAATCATGCTGTACGTTTCCGTACTGGTAGACACGCCAGTCGGCAACGACACATACACCTTGCGGCCCACAGCAGACACACGAACTGAAGCCAACGCCGTATCATTGAACTCGTTGATATCAAACAACGGACGCAACTGATCAAACATATAATCAACAGTGCGGCCATTGTAAGCAAACAAGCCGTTCTGACCGTCAAAGAAAAACAACCCCGTCTCTGTGGCCGCTATTGCGCTAGGGCTGACACAGCCAATGTCCTCGGTGATTGTAACAACTTGGAAAGTTTCGTCACTATAACCATAAATGGCATAGATGGCGTGTTCTTTGAACACGACAATATGCCCATTGAACGACACTAAAGCCGTAATACCACGACCACCACCAACCACATCAATGTAGTCATCTTCACGCCACGACTCAGGAAACAACGGGTGGGAGAACCGCACCCTGTCAGGATATGACGTACCGTCCTCACCAGTGTACGCCACCCAGTTCCTGTCAATATGGAACGTCACATGCCTGCATTGCGGCATGTGACCAGTAGACGGTGACAACAAATCATTCTGCCAAGCACCAGTACCATTAGCAGTCAACGCAGTCTTAGTGGTCCCGTCCCATTTGTGCGCACCAGAACCACACCCACAAGCAACATATGCAACATCTTCATTGCCGTCAGACCAACTGGAAAACACTGCACCAAACGGACTGGAAGCCGTGCTGATGGTCGTATCAGCAAACGTCCCATCATCAGAATAATAAACGGTATCGTTAGCCGACAGCAACATTTGCGGAGTGTCGGATTCCCAAAACCACAGGTTCTGAGAAGCACCCCAGTTCTGCGGCAACACGCCAGCCACATTCGTAGAACCCCATCGTTGCAGTCCACGCCGTTGGAACACGCCGCCACGGGGATCAATGTCAACATTCAACAAGTCAGGTGACTCGTTGCTGTTTAGGTTGAATACGTCGGCCCGAAGATTCAGACCGCCCGTGAAATCCTCAATGGCGAACGCACGCATGTCAGAATTCCAGCGAACCCCAACGATGCTTCCGTCCACCAGACGACAGCACCACAGGGGAGTATGATTCAGGCTTCATAATATCCCGACGCAGAAACGCCACACCATCATTGAACGCACGCTCATACTCTGCCGCCATCTGTGGCGCTTCCTGCGCCCTATAGATGTGCGACACCGCATAATAAACCAACGGCAAATCAAACCCGTCAGGCCCATCAACCGTACCACCACTAGTAATCCAATCATTGGGATTCCTGTAGGCACGAACCTTCAACGTGTAAACACCGCTGGGTTGCGGAAACAGATGCAACTGGTCAGCCCAAAACGCCACAAACATGGGGCGTCCCGGCGCATCAGACGCACCAATGTAATAGTCCTCCGCCATATCATACGAAATCCACTCCAACCGAACATTCACCTGATCGACCAGAGAAACAATCTCACGGATATCATCATCCGTGTAATCATTGATCGTATACGACCGTTGATTCGCCACCGTGTTGAATTGGAACGACACCTCCAAATGAGGCCATCTGCGTTCCAAATCAATAATACGGTTATAGCCGTCCTGAATATACAGATTCAACAAGGCGTCCGACACATCATCGGACTCGGTTTCTGTGATCGCTCTGGCATTGTCACGAATCTGCGCTAGAGTCAACCTGCTCATCGCCATCGACAACACCACCCTTCTTCTTGAATGACCTCAGATGACCCATACAGTATTCCGTGCCTTTGGCACGCATACCTTCACAAGTATCTTCGTTGGCCGTACACTTGTTTCCCCTGCCCACATATGGTGCGGACGGGGCCGCAATGCGTGCCCCGTCCATATGCGCCAAACGAGCGTCCACAGCGGGACGACCGTACAAACTATGGGCTGGAACTGCCTGAATATTACTCATCACCTATAGGCGATTCGTTCTAGTCAGTCCCTGAGAGCCCGATCATCCTTGTAACGCCGATTGCGGGAAGTTGCACGATCACGCTTCTTCTCGGTAGCCATAGCAACACTGCGGGTAGCAGCCTTCTTGGCAGCCCCACGCCTGACGGCAGCCTGAGTGCGACGGCGACCAGCATCAACCTTATCAACGCTGACAACCCTAGCCTTAGCAGCAGCCTTCTTCTGGGCTACACGCTTGCCAGCATTAGACTTCTTGCTGATAGGTTTTGCGGCTGATCGTCCAGCCATTCTACCAGAGTTCTTTGTCTTGGCCCTTGACGGAGCCTTCGGAATCATAGCGTCGCTCATCATCTTGCTGTAACCCGCAGGATCAGTAGCAACCTCAATCGCCGCCTTGCCCAGACGCTTAGCAATCGACTTCTTCTTGCCAGCAGAATCATAATCCTTGTAACCCTTATCCTTAGGCATGATCACCTACCTTTCCGTCGGCCAGCAGCCGACTTCTTGCGTGGAGCGCCATCCTTGAACGCAGTGCGACCGCCCACAGTTTGTCTCGGATACATCTTAGGATAACGGTCAGGACGAGTAGACTGAATGCTGCGACTGTAAGAACGTACAGCCCTAGTGTAAGCCCGAACAGGAGCAGCCAAAGCGTCACCGATATCTCCCAAATCAATAGCAGGTTTCTTAGCCATGTTATCCCCTGAATGCGATCAGGGGGAGAGGGCCGAAGCCCCCTCCCCCAGAATCAATTGTTGATTGATCAGGCAGTGCGGCCCGTCAACTTGCCCTGCTTCGCAGCATTGCGGCAGGTCAAGTTTCCGTAGCACATGATCAGAGCGTAACGGGCATCCAAGTTCTCAGGACGCACGAAATCGGTCTGCTCAAACCACTTGCCGGAGTGACCGACGAGGGTCAGGTACTTGCTGTTCAAGAAGTACATGACACCGGCCTGACAATGAACGTCGTAGGTGACCGGGGCCGACTTGAACAGCAGGTTCTGGAACCCAGCGTCAGCGGTCTTGGCATCGGTGTACCGCAACTGCGGCTGAAGCAACGACTCATACTTCTCAAAGAGAGTCTGGGTCGTCAGCACCATGTCGGGATGGTCGTTACCAACCGACACCGAGTTGTAAGCGGTAGCCATGTCAGCCAACGAGAGCGCACCAGCGGTGCCCTCCTCGTAGGACTGCCAGAACTCGTTACCGGCGGTCGCACGGTTGATGCCACCGACAGTGCCAGCGGAATCAACAATAGCAGCCAGACCAAGCCAGTCCTTGCCGGAGTTGCCGGTGCCGTCAGCGAAGAACATCTGGTTGAAGCCCTCACGCATCGACTCCTCGGCCTGCATGATCTTGGCCTCAAGAAGATTGATGATGGCGGCTTCGCCGTTGTTCTTTGCCTCCTCAATGCCGGAGATAGCGATGGACGCAGCGTACTGCTTCCAATCGTACTCGGCAGCCGACATGCCTTCCTGAGCGGTCAGGGAGATCGTGTCGTAACCAGAGTACGAACCGACGGTACCGTTGAGACCGTAAACCAACGGCTCCACGATCTTCGTGCCGCCGTCCAGCATACGGATACGGCCCTTGTCCATCAGATAGTTCGTCAGGGGTCGGGCAGTGAAAATGTTGTCTGTCATCTGATCACGGTAGTTGGCCAGAGTAGTTGACAGCAACGAATCAAAGTTGGTGTTACCAGCCATGATGTTACCTCAATTCTATGTAGAAAGATGTGTAATGGTCACATACCCATCTGCTGCTTGGCCAAAGACCAAGCATCATGAATGGAACCGATCTTACCCACAGGCTGATCGCTAGGTCCGTTAGCCGACGATCCGCCCTCAATGAACGCCGCATCACGCTTAGCGTCCACCACCTGCTGGTTCTGATTAGCCAAAACCTGCTGGGCATCCTGCTGGGTACGAACCTGCTGAATCAACCGATCATAAGCAGTCTGTTTGTAGACAGCCTCCAAATCGGTAGTGCCCATCCGCAACGCAGCGGACACAACTTCCTGCGGGTTGAAATCTTCGTATGTGGATTGCAAACGAGAAATTTCCCGTTGCAACTGCTCGTTAGCACGCTCTGTCTCATACTGCTGTAGGCGCTGCTCGGCTTCCCACACACGCTGCTCCAAAGGATCATCGAACTGTGGGGTTTCGGGCTGCGCATCCGCCACCATCTGCTCGGCTGCTGCTACCCCGTAATGACGGGACAACACCTGCAAGGTGCCTTGCGGATCAGATTCAAGAGCCTGCTGCAAAGTCTGCGCAAACTGGAACTGTTCCCGTTGAGAAGCCAACTCCTGAGTCTTACGGGTATAATCAGCCTGACGTTGATATCCCTGAAGCGCCTCATTGAAAGGCACATCCAGTTCTTCACCATCAACCTTGACCTTGACGTACTTCCCATCGAAAGCACTGGTGTCAACATACTCATAAGACGGAGAATCAACTTCTCCTGTTTCTACTCCGGTGGTTTCTCCGACGGATTCGGGACCAACTTCAGTAGTTTCAATTTCAGACAAAACTGTCTCCTTCTAGAGTCCAATAAGGTTGCTCTAATATATAGTGAGGGCGTTCTAAAAATCAGCCCAACATTGGCGGAACAGCCCCCTCAGGGGGCGGTCCCGCCGCCAAAGCCGCCAACAACATAGGGTCAATTGGAGGCTGACCGCCACCCATAGGAGGCGGACCCATCGGCATCGGCGGCTCCGGAAGCGGCGCTTCCTGTGGCTGCTCCGGTGCAGACAAGAACATTTCAGGATTCTTCACACCAAACCCAAACTGAAGAACATAGGCTGCCAACTTCTGAACATCCACCACACCGGCAGAAACAAACGGGGCCATAGCATCAACCATCTGTAGGGCAGATTGACGGCGGTACGCTTCATTAGTCGGCTGAGTTGATCCAGCCGCCACCTCAAAGTCAAACTCACCAGCAATATAGTCACGATCAAACGTGACCCACATCGGCTCACCGTCTTTAGCGGTGATCCGTGCCACCTGCTCACCAGTCATAAACTGTTGCGCCAACTGCAAAACACGGCGACCCAACTTCGCAATAGCGGTTTCAATTACCGCCAACTTGTCGGCGGTCCTAGCGTTCTGTGCATCTTGAATCAACGCCGCCTCGGTGGCGGTGCGGCGAATCTCCGATACGCCGCCACGCATGAACTCGGTCACACCGGAAATCAACTCAATGTCGGTGCGAATCAACTCCGACTGGTTATAGAATTCTGGCGGGTTGATTAGCGCAGGGAACGGCGCAACTGCATCAGACAACGGCATGTCGCCCTGCACGGGAACCATCACATTATCTTCATCTGATTCAAGAGCGGCACGACCGTTCGAATCAAAGTTTGTTTCACGATACAAATACTTGCGTGCGTACCGCTTGCGATGATTCATCATCTGCGTGCGGGTTTCATTCAACTCCCGCTGCATCGGTTCAATCGCTTCCAAATCACCAATAGGGTAGAATGAATCCGGAACATCATAGTTCCGGATCATCACGAACGGATGACCAAACGAGTACGGCTGCTTCTTGGGCTTGATCAGGAATGATTCGCCGCCATCAGCAAACACAGACACGGTGTTGTTCTTCAGATCATAAAACTCGTACACATCCGCATAGCCTTCTTCTTTGTCGTGAATCTTGCGGGATGACGGATCGTCGGTGTAACGGGCGTATGATACGGCTGGCACATCTTCGCGGGCATTCTTGGCGTACCGCTTGTCGGTGCGCACATCGTTGATTGTGCGCCTAACCCGATGGCAAATCCACTTAGCATCATCCATAGATGTTGCGTCCGGATCAATAAACACATCAAACGGGGAGACACGCTCTACGAACGGCTCGTCCTTTGTGACCACCAAAGTCGTACTAGTGACATTCTCCTCAACATCAGCATCCGACACATCTTCAAAGTCACCAACACGTTCCTCCTCAACATACCTGTAGCCAACCTTCAACCATCCGTGACCGACAATCAAAAAGTCTTTGACGGCCCGACGGAAATGATCTTTGAAGTTGCGGTTACGCCACCAATAGTTTACGACCGCTTCAGCGATAACAGCCTGTGCCGCATTATCAGGGTCAACAGCGTTGACCGTGATCTTCGGATAGTTGACAGCAATCGACGGAGCAATCACGTTCACCGTTGAAAACGCAAGGTTTACAAGGATGCGATCCTCGTCAGCGTAATGTTCGTAATGCTTGCCACGGTACAAATCAACAAGGCGACGCCAAGTATCATCGTAGTATTCTTCCCGTCGCCAACGCTTAGATTGGGTAATTTTCTTCCGGTAGCGGGCCAGAATGTCGGTGTTGCTTGGGCGTGCCATCAGGACTGAATGTAGGTTTGGGCGACACGACCAACAAGGTTCCACACCGCAATCGCACCAGCGATAGCGGCAGCCTTGAAGAACGAGACATCAAACACGGCGGCGGTCAACGGTGCCGCAGTAGCACCAGCAACAAACGTGGCAACCGCCCTGTGGAAAGCATCCTTGTAGTTCATCAGTTCTCCCTATCTAGATGCCACTCAATGTGGTCATCCAACCGGCCATCAATCTTATCAACCTTGTGATCAATGCGATGCAACAGTTCACTGTTCCGTGCATGATCCTTATTGTTTTCCCGTCGTGTCTTTTCAATCAACGTAGCAATGATACCACTGGGGGCCAACACGGCCAACACGATCTGCAACCAAGACGACATGGCAAATCAACTCACACGTTCTGGCACCACGCCATTAGCCTCAGCATTGCCAAGGATATCCCGCTCACGCTCCCTGAGTGTCGCCCCATGAAAGTTCTCCCGCCCATAAGTAAACCCCAAGTTCACCGACTTCACATGACAACCAAAACAGATCGCTCCCCGGCGGGGAACCACATCAAACGTGAATGCTCGGCCACAGTTTTCGCAAATCAAAGTACCCATCATAAAAGCCCAGATCGTTCTAATCTAACGGATATTCGACGTATTCCGCACGTTATATGACCCCAACGCCACTTTTCCGGGGGAATCTTCAGTCATCAAGAACTGCTCCCACCAAATCAAACTGTTCGTAGGGATCGGGGCACCAGCATCATATTCCGGTAACCACACATACTTCAACATCTGATTGGCAATAGCCAATGATATCACACGGTCATCATGCGGCGACCCTGACATGCGGCCATTGTCCTTCCGGACAAATGTCCGCAACTCACCAATCGTCTGATCACAAACAATATCAAGTTCCTCATTCCTGATAGCAGCAGCCAACTCATCAATCATCAACGGTTTTGTGGTCGCTGTGGTTCTCCACCCAAGAATGTCAGTTGGCGCAGACCTTGCCTGAGCAAGTCGGCGCTGCTTGTAAATATTGTGATAACCGTACCGCTGAATAGCCTTCAAAGTTGTCAAACCATGGTTATTATTCTCAACGCCCAACAGGGCGTTGTTATAAAACCCACCTAACTCCGCCAACAAAGCACCAAACAAATCGGGTGCAATATGACCATGCCAATGGGCAACCACAAGACCAGAGTTTGCGTCAATCACATGAGCCGAACTATAGTCACCATAAGACAAACCTTCGGCAACGTCAGCCCCAATAGCGTATACGCCTTCGTGTTCTGGTTCTTGCCACATCCTAAACGGACCGGAAGCAGCCTCCTGAATCCCATGCCATTCATCGTTATCATAAATGAAATCACCAACAGCCGGAGCAACCGGCTGAATCATTGCCAACACATCCACATCAAACACGGGGTTGCCCGACTTGATAAACGCTTCTTCCGGAGAACGTGGATACTCCTGATGCAACTGCCACAACGGGGTAGTTCGTTGCTTGACCTCATACCATGATTCATCACGATCACCAGCAGACCACGGAAAGAACAAACCTTTGAACAAGTTGGTTCCCGTTTGGGAACCAACCCACATCTGGTGAAAAAAGTTGCCGGAACCGTTAGCCGTGCTGAGAGTGATGATTCGTCCACCGACATCAGCAATAGGCTCAATCGATGCCCACGCTTCCTCCGAGTTCGGTAGGAACGCCATCTCGTCCACAATCACCAAATACACCGACTCACCACGGGCAGGATCATTACTGGAAGGTAATGATTCGACAGCCGATTCGTTATCAAACACCATCTTCAACTGATGGTCAGTGATTTGGGATGGGCCACGTTCCTTCATCCACTGCGGTAGCCACCGATATCCATACTTGGATTTTTGCAATAGTTTGGCAGCCTCACGTTCCGTCCGACTGAGCATGACAATGAAACGGTCGGGCCAGAAGAACACCAGCCAGAAAGCGTATGCTGCCGCCAACGTGGAGAACCCGATCTGACGGGCCTTCAGAACAATGTTATAGCGGTTGTTGTGCCACGCTTCAATGGTTTGCTGTTGGGCTTCCCGCAGTTCAAATAGTATCCGTCCCCGTTCAGGGTGTCGGATAAACCAGTAGTTCTCACAGAAATAGAAGAACCCTTGGATTTGTTCGTCGGGGGTGTCGCCACCTTTGCAGGAACGCCATTCACGTTCCAACAACAGTTCGTTTAGTTCCATAGAAAGTTATTGCGGTACAGTATACGGCTTCCGCTTGGACCATTTGGGTGGCAGGACAACCAGCAAGTCTAGCGACTTGCCTGCGTTCTTCCACAACGCCACATCCAACGAACCAACACCGGCAGAGGTTGCAGTCTTGAACGTCGTCGTAAACGCCGTCACAGACGAGCCGCTCACACCTGCGCTAGTTGATTGGCGCAAGGCGGCCTTGGCAGACACAATGCTGTGTCCGCCGACACCAGACCCGCTGGCCGTCTCCACAGCGGTACGCAACCCTACCGCAGTCTGAGAACCGGCACCTGCTCCTGTGGCCGCATCGACAGCGGTACGCAAACCAGCAGCACTGTCACCGGCTGTGGCACCGCCACTGCCGGTGGCTGTACGGGGAACAGTAACAACACCAACACTAGTGGAAGTTCCTGTGCCAGTGCCGTCTGCGGTACGGAACCGTACCTTCAGACTGGCAGTGGAACTAGTGCCAACGCCACTGCCGCTGGCAGTTTCGTTGACAACAACCGCACCCTGATAACTGGCGGTACTGGATCGATACGAAATGTTTGAATCCGTGTAGGCGTTCTGGATTGGGCCAGTGCCTTCAAACGTGATGTTCGGGGTGTCATACCCGTAGGTGTCGTCATAGATCAACGACATGATCAATCACCTACGTCGATCTGAACCCAACTAACAGTGCCGTCATCCCAGTCATAATCCAGCCCGTCATCAGGATAAGGAACAGGAGCATCCCACAGGCAAGTGTCCTCATTTAGCACCCATGACGGGTAAGGCTGTGGCGGAATGAAAGCATCACGGGTTTCGTCGTACACTCCGCCAATTACAGCATAATTTTTACGAAAAGGAATTCCACCAAGATCGTGTTGACCTTCCGATGTATTATACGAAGTTCTTTTACATTCGGCCTGATGAAACTCTCCATAGTACGCTTCCCAATCGGAAATGCCATCAACCACTTCGTACTCATGTCGGCCAGTAATAACTTGAATTACAACATTGTTTTCGTCAAGAATAGCATAATGTGCCATCATGCACTCCAAGTAATTGTTCCAGAACCTGACGAAAAATCAAGAATACGATCTGCACCTGACGTAGTATTACTATACGTCAACCCTGCACTCACAGTAAACGATGCGGAAGAATCAAATCTCACAATAACCCTTCCGCTTCCACCATTAGCACCAGATTGTGCGCCACCGTTTGATGCGGCATCGCCGCCGCCGCCGCCACCACCCAAGCCATCAACACCCTTATGATTGGTCCCATTAGAAAGAGCACGACCAACGCCACCGCCACCATCACCACCGATATAAATACCGGCACCTCCACCACCGCCACGGATAACAGCAGAACCAGTAATAGTTGAAGTCAAGCCATCACCACCTTGACCAGTGCCATCGGTATTGCCTGCCTCACCAGCACCACCGCCCCCACCGGGAGCATTACCGCCGTCACTTCCTTGACCAGTACCACCAGTACCACCAACACCGCCTACGTCTGAACCAGCACCGCCGCCAGAACCACCATTTGATCCACCAGTAGCAAGCGCAACACCCCTACCACCCTGACCGCCACCGCCACCAGGAGATGAGGTAATAGATCCTAAAACTGAACTGCCACCAGCGCCACCAATAGTCACTGTATAGGCAGTATTGGGGAGCGGCTTGAACACAGTTTCTACAGGGGAAGCACCGCCAGATAATTCGGTTCCGCTAGACCCTGCCCAAGATGTCCTGTATCCGCCAGCACCACCGCCACCACCACGATAAGGGGAACTATCAGATCGACCACCTGCAGATCCTCCTGCTAAAACCAAGAAGTCAACTTCCAAAAAAAGACCAGCCTGAGTTGTCCCAGCAATAGTTGACAAACGCATTAGGCGCTCAAATCACCAATAGCCACCCACACATCAGTGGCACGCTTGATCAACGTCACGCCACACCACTGAGCCGACAACTTGAGGTTGCCGTCCTTGGAGTTCACGGTAACACCAGCACCAGCCGCCAACGTCGTCTGACCAGCACCAGTCTGAAGAACCAGAATCTGTGAACCGACGGGGAAGGCAACGGACGAGTTCGGCGGAACAGTCAACGTATTTGCGCTAGCGTTGTTCATCTCTACCAACTTGCCGCTATCAGCAAGAACCAACGTGTACGTCGTGCCGACCTGCTGATTCAACTGAAGTTCGTTGATGTTCGTAACATCAGTTTCCAACGCCGTAACATCAGTCTCCAACGCATCAATCTTATAATCATGCGAAGTCGCAACCGCAGAACTATTGACACCAACCTTGGCCTGCAATGCTTCAATAGCGTCATTAGCGTCAGCATGTTGGGTGTCATGCGGCGGACTATCAAGGGTGTCTACTGCGGTTGGATTCGTGAACGAATCCAATCCTGAAGGAAAATTAGTAGCCATTATTCATTCTCCAATTCGATTACAGGTGGGGCCACAAACTCATCCAACACAGGATCATAGGTGTAGCCAGAACCGGCGTACACACCACGAAAGTTCCCGTTGTACGAAGTCTGAAGCCAAGTACCAGACAGCCTCAACACATTAGCGATAAACGCCTGCCCCAGTGATTCATTGCTGGGGGCAGGATCAGGGCAAACATCGTCAGAGATGACAATGACCTCAGTTACTTCGTTGTTTTCTATGCGTGCAAAGTGTGCCATCAGTTCTTGAACCTCACTAGGACAATGCCAGAGCCGCCTGCGGAACCGTCGGCACCGCCACCGCCACCCGTGTTGGGCGCACCTGCAGTCGAAGAACGGACACCGTTGATCTTGCCGTTACCTCCACCGCCAACACCGCCAAGACCGCCAGAGCCGCCAGAACCGTTAGAGTTTGGTTCACCGCCACCACCACCTGCGTAATAGGTCGTTCCTGCGGACTCACCACGAAACGCCGAAGCGTCCAAACCTGCGCCGCCAGCACCTCCGACACCAGAGCCAGCATTACCCCCGACTCCCCCAGCACCGCCGCCACCACCGCTGTTGTA
>Ga0070749_10002502_pt1 | contig 12335 bp, 20 predicted proteins | sample VirMetDEL_Nov_18_FD_75180 | JGI IMG/M metagenome (GOLD analysis project Ga0070749, IMG submission 75180) | Aqueous microbial communities from the Delaware River and Bay under freshwater to marine salinity gradient to study organic matter... | ecosystem: Environmental > Aquatic > Marine >...
AAGGTATGAATGTACAACAAGCAAGAAAGAAGTAATGACATGAGCAATAAAGCTACATTTGTAATATCAGAAGGTAAGAAGACTAACATGGTTGTAGAGCATACAACAGTTAAAAATAAGAAGAATCGTAAAGGCGAGCCTTACAAGATATCTGTGACTAAACATGTTAGTAAGAAGAAAGGAGGCAACAAATGAGAAAGAGTAAGCTAGTTAAGCAAAAGAGGAGATTGTTAAATATATCTCTTAAGAAACTAGGTAGAACACCTGCACAAATTAAGCGTATTGCATTACGAAAATTAAGAAATACGGGAGATTATAAATAATGAAAAACAGTAAATTAGATAAGATACTAGACATTGGTATAGTAATCTTTTTAATATTTTGGTCAATCGTAATAGGGGTAGCATTTTTAGACTACCTCTTATTACAATGATGAGGAGAAGTGTGCCCCCTTGGAATAAAAGTGATTTAGTAGCGTGGCTTACAAAGAAGTTTGTACATGTTCCTAAATCACGATTCCAAGTAATGGGAAAGAAACAGCTTTGGGCAATATATTTTAAGAATCAAAAGATTGGACACCGCTAGTCCATTTATTTGTCTACTTAAGCTAAGACAATAGTAGATACTGAAATAAAATCAGGGCCTGATGAAAATGCGTTTGAAGGGCAAAACATTGAGGCATCTATTCCTTTTCGGTGCCTATATCTACTAATAGAGAACAATGGTAGGTTCAATTTATAATGAGTGTACGCCCCTACATATTGTTACTCTAACAGGGAGTGTGTGGTATTTCCGTAGTTTTTCATAGCCACGCACTCCCAAAGATTTAATTTTTTTCATTGTAAGTAATGCAGGGGCATTACCTCTATAGCAATGAAGTAATCCTAAAATAGGAGGTAGTAAACATGGGTAAAGTAGAAGAAGCGATTGATAAACTCATTCGCAGTCTAGAGTCCATAGGTTACTCAACTGATGAGGCAGTAAACAAGGTAAACAATGACCTTGAGAATGCTAAAGCAGAAGTAGAAGCGTATAACGATTGGATAGAAGAGAGGGTTTCAGTGTGGATAGAAACAAGGTGGTAAACTATGCTTTGATAGAAAAGCTTGTCTTTTATAGAAGAGACAAGAGAACGAATCAACATATCTACAAAAATAATCTACTTGGTATCTACAGCAACAAGGATGTAGCTGAGTTTATCAAGTCTAAGGCTAAGAAGTTTTTAGTAGCTAAAGATGCCATAAAGAGTATTGAGTATGATATTATTGAGACAGGTAAACCAGTAACAACCATAAAGGTTGACAGTTATGTCAACAGAAAGAAAGAGGTCAATAATGGCTGAAGTAAGATACATGGCGTATCATAAAGGTGGTGTGCCACAGACTGTGTCAGCAGACACTCCAGCAGAGATTGCTGAGAAAGAAGGGTTTAGCATTGACGATAATCAAGTAGCGATTTTCGTTGGTGGTAAGTCTGCAACTCCAACCACTCGTTTAAGAGATGGTCAGGTTGTGTCTTTCCAGAAGGCTCGCCAAGAGTCTGGGTGCTAGTCACCAATAACAATAATAAGCCCCTGCTTCGGCAGGGGTTTGTTATCTAATTAACTTAATAATAATGGAGAATAATATGTTAGAATATAAAAGATTACAATCTACAGATGTAATACGATATAATACAGAAGAACAAAGTCTTAGTGCTTCTGAAGTGTTTAATTCTATATTTAGTTTTGGAGCGATAGTAGATGATGATTTCTGGAAAGATTTCTTTGAACACTACGAGTTCTTTTATATAGATGAAACAGAAAGTGTGTATCTAATTGTAAGAAATGCAAGATTAAGAATGCGTAAGTTTTATTACTTACCAACATTGTATGTAAAATTTGACTTAACGAAAGTTATGAACGGACAGCTGGAACCTCAACACCTACGATACTTACAGAAGTTAGATTTTTATACTAATCTAAAAAACGAAGAGCCAGAAGACGCATATAAATTTGAATCAGAAATACGATTCATGCCAGCGTATCATTCACACATTGATGCAATGGGTTGTGCGTGTTATGGTAGATGGGCTACAAATATTGGTGATGCTGTTGCTAATGGTGCGTATCAAACAATAGAGTCAATACAGGCATTTCTAAATGACTATAATGGTAGAAGTCCTTTCTATCGTATTGACCCTTATTCATTTGATGGTAGCAATACGGCTATGTATAAGTTTGCAAAACTTCATAACTGGGATACGAATAAGTATATTGTACTTAATAAGTTCTTTGAATATACAGTTGGTAAAGATTGGTTTGTAGACTTTTGTCAACATTCTAATCGTAATTATGAATTAGCATCACAAATATGGTTTTTCTTAGAAAGTGCAGATAATGATAGTTTCGAAGATAGTATAGGTAAAGATGTGGCTTTGTTTGAAATAATTAAAAACTATGATGACACTTGCCCCTATGATAACTATATTTATTATATGAATGGTTCTGATAGTACTCAGTACGATGAATGGTTTAAGTTTGACTTATGGTTTAAAGGACTGACTGGAGTTGGTTTTACAAAAGATATAACAAGTTGGGTTAATCATTTATTAGGACTTGAAGTAAGTCGTGGTGACTTAGCTATGCTAAGTTATGGCATGGGTACTAATCTAGCTGTAATAAATGACCTTGCAAGTATTGTAGCAGAAACAGATGCTTTATATAAAAGACACAATAGTTTTAATCTTGTAATGCAAAGAATTATACAGAGATGTTTATTGCAGAACAATAGAACTACTGACTTTTATTCTTATGTGCCTTTGTTTCTAATGATAGGTGCATTTAAAAATCCAAGTCTTATGTATATGAAATACTTAGAATGGCTTCAGGTTAAATCAAGTAATACAGATACACAAAAGATTAGTATGGTAAGAAAAATCGAAAGAGAAAATCGTAGATTATATTGGTATGATGATTTCAAAGATTTACCAATCTATACAGATAGTTGTACACTTGATTTTAGAGCAAAATGTGCAATAATAAGCAATGACAATACTGTAGATTATACTGTTGATGAATATTGGGAAAATCTTCTTTCTCATCAGTTATTTCAACAAATGAACTATGTAGCAGAAAATTATAATCAAGGTAGTGCACTAAAAGATGGAGACTATGTTGATTTATTTGATGCATACAGAGGATTAACAAATCTACAAGAGTTGACTGCTGAAGTAAATTTAACTGAAGAAGAAATGTTTCATGAGATATTACTAAGGTCATTGTATCAACACGATATGAATATAGACTCTACACTTTATTTTAAATTATGTGATATACTAATAGCAAAAAATCACGATTCAAACGAAGTAACTAGTAGTATGTTACCATATACAAATAGAGGTGAAGAGTATGATGAAGATACAAGAGAAAATGCAATAAAGTATTTGTATGAACTAATTCCTGATTTTCCTAGAAAAGCTAGTGAGATAAAGGATTATAAATACAGACTTTATGAGCCAATAATCTTTGAAGCATATAATTTGCGAAAGCAAGAACTTAATAAACATATAAAGGAGATTAATAATGCAATTAACAATTCCGTTAGAAGTATACAGCAAACTGAACTATTTTCTTAAAAAGTTCCCATCAACAGAATGGTCTGGCCCAGCATGGTACAAACCACATTATAAGAAAGGGGATAAGTTTCCAATAGGATTTACGCTTATACACTTTCACCCTGTTGATTTAGGACATGGTACAGCAACAACAATAGAGGCTGAAGATACTGCAAAGATACTTGAGAAGACATGGAAGAATTACCCTGAAACAGAAAAGTGTATGATGGGTATTATACATTCTCATCATAGTATGGGTGCTTTCTTTAGTGGCACAGACAAGAGCTGTTTAAAAGATAATGCTCCAGATGAAAACTTCTATTGTTCCACTGTTGTAGCAAGTGCAAAAGAAAAGTTTGCGTTTGCATTAAGTTACAAAGACCAATATGATAAAGTACATCTAATAGAGGCAGAGTCTAAAGATATTAATATGACTATGCCTGTAGATAATAAAGAACAAAAGAAATGGGAAACTATTGCTAAGAAAATAGAGAAATCTAAAGAAGAAACAATAGTTACTAGATTCTATAAGGGAGGTAGCCTTAATCAAGGCAATTTGTTTTCATATAGGCCTAATTCTTATTTGTTTGATAATTATGATGAGCTTGATACTCACATAACTAAACAAGATAAGATAGTTGATGACCTAAGACAATCCTCTTTAACTGCAGATGACCCTGACTCTGCCTTTATATCAAGTTTGTATGATAGTTTTACAAAAGGTGATATAGAAGAGTTAGTAATGGAAGATGCATTAATAGATATGAATCTTAACCCAAGAATAGTATTAGATGAACTAACAAAAGGAGATAAAAATGCAACAAAAGTTTCTGCGTAACAAAGACTTAATACCACAAAGTAAACTAGACGATGTAACAGTCGTTGGTTTAGGTGGTATTGGTAGTGGCGTGGTGATGTTATTAGCTACAATGGGCTTTAAGTTTATTCGTGGCTATGATAACGACATCATGCAGGAACACAATTTCAGTACAACTCTATATCCAGAATCATGGTATGATAAAGAAGGTAGCAATACTAAAGCTGATATGGCTGAAAGAACTGCTAAAAACTATGGTGGTAAGATGATAGAGACTGAAATGAATAGTAGTCTGTTTACAGGTGAGGGGCAAGTCCTCTCACCTAAGACTATAGTTTGTACAGATAGTATGAGTAGTAGGAAGTTAGTATACGAATCATGGCTAATGAATCCAGACAGAGAAATCTTAATTGACCTTAGGATGGATGCATTAAGTATGAGCTGTATAACTACAACCAAAAATCTTGATAAATACCAAGACTATTGGTTTCCTAACGGAGGTAGTGGAGAACAAACTCCATGCACTATGAAACATACTATATTCTGTGCAAACCTAATTAGTGGTATTGGTGTGAATCAACTGTTTAATTACTTGACACAAAGACCTTTCTATGCGTATATTTGGCAAGGTCTTTCGCCTTTAGTAACAAAGACAGAAGACTTTAATTGTGGAGAAGTAAATGAATCAATCAATATAACTGAAGGAGAAGCGTATGCAAATACAAACTCGTACAGTCTCAACTAATTGGAGTGACACCATTGGAGGGTTGACTTGGTATTTTATCGGTCAACCCAAAACTGGTAAAACGACAGCGGCGGCTAACTGGTCAAGCAAAGGTGCAGAAGGTGTTCTAGTAATAGACACTGACCTTGGTGCTGACTTTGTTGATGGTGCTAATGTTGTGACTGTAACATCACTTAACCCACCTTTCGAAGGAGAGGGAGATGACAGAAAAGTTGTCCCACCACTTGAGAGAGGTTTCTATCATAGAGTAGGGCCTGACAAAGGCAAGCCAATGGAAGTCTACTCTTTATTTGAGGTATATACTTGGATAAAGAATAGTTGGACTGAACTTGGTTACGAAACTATTGTGATAGATACTATAGACACTATAAACGAATGGATACAGGAAGCTGTATGTGAAGAGATGAATATTAGTGCTATGGGTGAAGGTGACTGGGGTTCAGATTGGGGTAAAGCTAGAAAGAAAAATGTTGACATAGTCAAAAGACTACAACTCTTAATGAAACAACATAGCTCAAACCTAATCTTAACTTCGCACTCAAAACAATCCCAAATGAATGATGGTAAAGTACAACTAAGTCCAGAGTTACCTCGAGGCTTAGGATATGCACTATGTGCTAAAGCCGATGTAATTGGCTACTCTACAGTAGTCAAAGACAATCCAATTCCAAAAGTATCTTTTCAAGCATATGATGAGAGAACAGTTGGCTCTAGACTAAAACCATTAAATGGGCTTGTTTTACCGTTTACATATACAGATGTAACTAAAGCAATAACTGAATATAAAGAAGATGAAGGAGAATAAGTATGGCATTATTGCAAACTTCAAATAAAGGAACTAAGAATGACTTTACTGGCTTTCTAGAAGCTGGCATAGAAAGAGTCGAAGATAAGTCTGGTCAATACGACTGGGCTGATTGTTGGCTTGATGTGCATTTTAAGCTCAAGGGTAGTCAGTATCCACAGGTTCATTCTATCAAAGGTTCTTTCGATAAAAACCCTGATGGTACAATAGAAGTCAATAGGGTAGTTAGACAATTTAACTATCTTAGAGAAGCTATTGGATTTGATGGTGGTATCAATACCGAAGGAGGATGGGAAATGGAAGATGGTAGTGTTGTAGACAATATAGAGTCTACACTAAACCAATTCATTAACACCATGAATGGTAGTGATAACCCATTGTTAGAACCACCTCATGACTTTCTTATATATGTTTATAGAGAAGCTCCTAAAAAAGCTGGCGATAAATCATATAAAAGAGTCTTAGGTAAAATAGTATCTAATAACAATTCAGGTAGAGCTGACTTAGAAAGTTATGTAACCTACATGAAACAAAAAGGATACTTGAAGGAAGCATCTGAAAACGATACCCCTTCCACACCTACTCAACCTAAAGATGACATGCCATTTTAATGGAACTTTATGTTGAGGTAGCTATAGGGAGCCCCCATAAAAGGGGGCTTCTTATGCCTATAGGTAAATACGAACAACACATGACCGAGTTCTTAGAACGGGGTCAATATATACCCATATATAGGTCTCATTATCTTTATGATAAAGATGCTCATCTATTTACACAAGATAGCAAATCACTCAAAGACTATATGGGTAAGAGATATATTGATAATGTACTTATTGATATTGATAGAAAAGATGATAGTGACGAAAGAGTTCTTGAAAAAGCTAAGTTAGCTGTTAATGAGCTAAATTCATTAGGATTAAAAGAGGGTAATTACAGAGTATACTTTAGTGGTACAGGGTATCATATAATGGTATGTGCTGATTGCTTTGGTTTTGAACCTAGTGAAAATCTTCCTTATGTAGTAAAGCAAACTATGACACAATTATTTACAACTGTAAACATAGACCCTGCTGTATACATGAGAACTGCTATATACAGAGAACAAGCTACTAAAAATGCTAAATCAAATTTGTTTAAAACATTGTTGCCAACAAATAAGTTTATGCAATTAACTGTAGCACAAGTTAAAGGACTATCATCTAAACCATCTAAAATAAACTGGGAAGAAACTATGTGGGGTGATGGCAGTTTAGAAGAATACATACAGACAAATGTGGAGAGTGTCCGTTCTTTTAAAGCCGTACAAGAACCTACAAAAGTTGCACCTTGTATACAACAAATGTATATGGAAGGGCCTAACGAGGGTAACAGAAACAATGTTATACTTCGTATAGCATCTCATTTTAGACGAAATGGTATACCATCTGAAGCAACTAAAGCAAGCATGCTTCATTGGAACAATAATCAGTTACAAGAAAATGTCGTTTTAGAAAAAGTAGAAAGTGTCTATAACAATGGCTATCAATATGGCTGTAAAGATGTAGAGATGAAAGCTAGATGTAAAACGCATTGTATACATTATCAAAGAAAAGACTATGACATAGAAGTCAAGGATTTTCAACAACTACAAAAGAAACTAGAAGAAAGAATGTCTACTGACTTTAGTGGTAGAACAATAAATTTGTCAAAAATATTTGGTTTACCAGATGTTGATTGCACAATTTATCCCGGTGAGTTAGTTACAATATTTGGGCCCACAGGTGCAGGTAAAACTACTGTGGCTCAAAATATTATATTAGGTTATAATTCTGCACAAGATAGAATTGATGAAGATTTACAACTTAATACATTATACTTAAGTCTAGAGTTATCAGACTGGTATATGCATAAAAGACATATTCAAATAGTTGCTGATGTAGATAAACAACAAGTAGAAAGTGATGTAAGTAAAATAGCAGAAGACCACAAAAACTTACTAGACCATGTTATTATACAGACTGTACAACCTACAATAGAAGGTATAGCTAATAAAATAAGAGAGCTAAACCCACAAGTTGTAGTAATAGACTATATAGATTTAATAGACCCCGGGCCCACAAAGCGTGGTGAATATGAGGCTATTAGATATATAAGTCATACACTTAGTAATATGGCTGTAAACAATGATATTATTATTATTCAACTATCACAAGTAAGTAGAGAATATAGTAAGAATGATGTATTAGATTTGTATGCAGGTAAAGGTAGTGGTGCTATAGAAAATGCATCTCGTAAGGTAATAGGTATTAATGGTCAAGCAAAAGACCCTGTCAAATACTTATCCTTATTCAAAAACAGTGATGGTGAACTTTTTAGTGATATTCCACTAAGATGGAGACCATCATTTAGATTAAGGAGAGATTACGAATGAAGCTTATAAATAAAAAGCAAACTGCAAAAGAAATAATAGGTGAGTATATGGACACCATATTAGAAATGAGCATAACTGAAGAACCAGAGCAAATTACTGCATTGGAACTTAAGAGAGATGGTTTGCAGTTAAAAATGAAAGAGAAAGTAAAAAGCATTGATTACTTTTCTCAAAACCTAAAAGAAAGAGACTACTTATTAAGTGCTGAAATAGAAGCTCATAAGGATGAAATAGATAGACTAAGGAATAGACAAAGAGCCTTAGATGCTACTAGTGACTACTTAAATAAGATACTCTTACCAATGCTAATTGAAGAACTTGGTGATGAAAATGGTGTTTTGGAAACAGATACTGCTAGGTATAAACTATACGAAACCTTTGGTAGTGTTATAGTTACAGACCAAGATAAAGTACCAGAAGACTTTATAAAAACCAAGATAACTCAATCAATAGATAAAGCTAAAGCTAGAAAGGTATGTATGCAATTAGTAAAAGACAATGCAGAATTACCTGAAGGCCTAAGCATAACCAAAGTTAAAAGGGTAAAAAGGTCTTGATAAAATATATCATAGACTTTAGTTGGACTAAATCTGGTGTAATGCTACATCTGTTCTCAATAGTGAGTATAGGTGTAGTATTATACTCAGGAAGTTCAAGCTATTCTGATAGAGAAACTGACTATTTACTTATTCAGTTTAGACTTTGGAGATTAACAACTAACATAGAAATAGGAGTAGAATAATGAAACTACTATATAATCCTTTTAAAAGGAAAAATAAACCAAGTGTACAAACAAGACTAAACCAATTAGGTAATTTTACTTGGGATAATAAGAAAAAGATAGATAAATTATCATCATTAGTAGATGAACTAACTTTATCTATAGAAGCAATAAGCACACCAAAAAGAGGGAGACCTCGTAAGAATGGCTAGTCCCATAGGTGGAGACCCAACAGGATTTAAATGTTCAGAGTGTGGAACAAATAATCTAATTTGGGAAGAATATGGAGATAGCACTTCTGATGTATCAGAGCTTGGTACATTTTGTGAACATTGCGAAGATGTTAAGACACCGTTTGATTATGGTATTGATTACGGTGTAGCATAGTAACTTAGGGGGCTCCGACTTCTCCACATACCAATGCCTACCAGCATAGGGGCCCCTTTCATTCAGGAGGATATATGTCTGCTTTGAAAGACTTAAAAGACAAAGAAAAATCAATAAAGATGTTAATGGATAAATTTGATGGTGATGCAGAAGGTACATTTCAATCAAGGAATACAAATAGAATAGATATAGCTCAAGTAAAAGCAGAAGAGTATCTAGAGTCAAAAGGTATACCATTTAAGAATATAGGATTTGATAGTAAAGAAGATAGAATACCTTCTACTATATGGTTTAGTATGCCAGAGTTCTTAAGATGTATGCCTGACATGTTTGTATTTGTAAATAGTACTTTTTACTTTTTAGAAATAAAGGGCTGTCAAGATTCTGTTAAATTTAAGATAGATGATTTACATCAATATAATCTCTGGAATGGTATAGCACCAGTACAGGTGTTTATATATGCTACTAAACTAGATAAGAAATACTTATTGAATTTAGACTTAATATGGGATAACTTACATAACGGTACTTGGGGAAGATATAGTGATAATAATAAGTTGTATATAGATATACCCTGTAGTACATTAGAGAAGTATGAAAGAGAATAACTACATAGCAAGAAAGAAAGCTGTAATGAAATTATGGGCTTGGCTTGCTAAGAAAAAGAAATGAATAAACAAGACTTTAAAGAAGTACTTGTACCTGTACATGGTACCCATTGGCAGAAAGCTTATAAAAAGCTTTTACGCAAAATAAGTGCATTAAAGTCTAGTTTAAAAAGAAGAGCTCTAGAATCAGGCACTAAGTTTGATATAGAGCTAAATCAGTTAAAACAAATGTTTCTTGATATTTATGGTAATGATTGTAAATATTGTGATAAGAAACTTAATTATCGAAACATAGCTTGTGACCATGTTATACCATTAACTAAAGGTGGTGATAGTTTAGTAGAAAACCTACAGTTAATATGTAGAACATGTAATACAAGAAAAGGGCCACTTGATGAAGGAGATTTTAGCTTACTAGTTGATTTAGTAATGGAACTTCCTGAAGAATTAAGTACCTATGTAATGAGAAAACTAGCCAAAGGAGGGCGATACTAATGTTACAAATAAAAACAAAAAACCCAGTAGACTTCGTAACAAAAAACAGAGGTATGGGTAGTAAAGAACCTGATACTAAAATAACTGATGCAGAGTTATTAAAGTTTTATTTAATTTTAATAGCAAGTAATACTATTGAATTAGGTTCTGCAGGTTACAAAAGAATGATTCAAATTATGTTAAAGGTTCAAAAGCAAGAGCTAAAAGCAATGAGAAGTAGTCATCAAAGAAGAGCACAAGCAAGAGAATATAATAAAATACTATTAAATACTGCTCGGGCTTATATTGAAGAGTATGAAACATTCTTAGGTCAAGTAGGAGCTAAAGCATGATTGAACCAAATGCTACACTTAAACTTAATTTAAGTGAGCTAGAAACAATAAGTAATGCATTAGTCAAAGATACTGAATTGCAATTATTTATGGAAGAAACTATACAAAAACTTCACGAAATGAAGCAAGAACAGATAGACGAAGACTTACAGAAGGTGACAAATGGCTTTTGTGCACCGGGAGTAAACTGTGAGTAATAAACGACTAGCCCTACTACATTGTGCCAACTATGATGTTGGTAAGTGTAGTGGGGTGTTGTTTGTTCGTAATGAAGACAATACTCAAATTGCACAAATACTTAATAAAGAGTATGAAGGCAAAGATTGCTTTGTAGAAAAAGGTTGTGAATACTTTAAAGCTTGTGTAAGACCTGCACTTTAGCTCCGTATAGGTCATGAAGGGGGGATTATAGCTCTCTATCCCCCTTTCTCTTTTTAAAAAAATCTCATAGTACACCCATCAGATTTTAGAAAAAAACTTTTATTTATTCATCATCAGTTAAATAAGTATAACCAAGTAACCCAGAACCAGCCAATCCTGCCATACCAGCACCAGCTTGCACTCTGTTTCTCATAAAGTAATTCCTATATTCATTAAAACCTTTTTGGTTTTTAGCGTTTTTTACTATTTGATTATGGTCTTTATACAGTTTATCAATATTAACCCTATCTGTTTTAGCTAACGGACTATAATTAGATAATGCTTGTACTTGCTCTGCTTTTGTTGGGTCTAATTGTTTAGGTGTAGGTGTAGCTAAACCAGTATTCTTAATAGCTTTTCTTTGTGCTTTTCTAGCCATTACTTCTGCATATGAATCAGTACTATCAACACCTTGTATACTTTCTAATTTTAAATCATCAGATTCATCCATTAGTTTTTTAATATCTTTCTTAGCTTTGGGTATTGATATTTCTCTAGCTTTAGTTATATTAAGCGTTTGTCTACCTTTAGTTTCTGCAGATATACCAAACAAATCAGGTCTATCACTAGCTAATAGTTTTATTTTATCTGGTTTTTTAAGATTGTACTTCATTAATCCTTTATAACCACCCCAATCATAGTTAGGCTTACCCTTAGGTGACATAGATATATATATATCATCACCAACTTGAGATGTATTAAATTTATTAAATATAGCTTTTATAGTATTAGCTTTTCTATCTTGAGGTAATGTTCTATCTAATGCTTGTAAACCTTCATATACTCTGTTATCAAATTGTATCATTCTTAATACATCACTATGGGGTACATTCTTATATACTGCAAATTGATTATACAATGTAGGAGTTTTTTGAAATCCTATACCTAACATTTTTAAATCTTGTCCATCAAAATCATCAAGTACATTGTACTTATTCTTCATGTCTACCAATACACCTTTAGCAGTTCCACCTTCTCTATTAATAAATCTATTTATACCT